>Ga0194113_10000774_pt1 | contig 43022 bp, 36 predicted proteins | sample TA2MahC200mmetaG_FD_146193 | JGI IMG/M metagenome (GOLD analysis project Ga0194113, IMG submission 146193) | Freshwater microbial communities from Lake Tanganyika, Tanzania - TA2015017 Mahale Deep Cast 200m | ecosystem: Environmental > Aquatic > Freshwater > Lake | place: Tanzania: Lake... | reverse complement strand
GACGGGGGAGGTTGGGTGGGGGTGAAAGGAGAAAGTAACTTTCTCGCTTCCTTATTTATCACCCTCCCCTAACCCCTCCCGTCAAGGGAGGGGAAAGGAGAGGATGCTTAAGTTGATGCGTATGGGGGGAATGCTTCACGTTCCACGTTTGACGTATGATGAATTTTCTCCCGCATTTAGTGATAGTACAAAAATTTGAAACATGCCACTTGTAACGTAAGACATTATTACCTGGCAAGCAAAGAGATTACTATCATTCGACCTGGCGAGTTTTTTGAAAAAGTTAGAAGACGATGGATGAATTTGGTAAATTGAGCCGAGTTATGATTTAACCAACTCATAGTGCCATTTTACCATTTACGTTTCACACATTCTTTTAACCGCAAGAAAACGATAACTGGAAAAGTCGTAAGATTAAATTATTCGCTTTCACTGAAGTAAAAGTCAAACTTCGCGATGAGGCTTTTGTAGTTCTCTTCCTCCTCATAGCTTTCCCCGAGGAACCAGCCCCTTGCTTTTTTACTATTGAACACATACTCTGGAACGCTCACGGCTCTTATCCTTAGATACTCCATTCCAGGAGGACACTTAGTGATAAAAGAACCGATGTCCACTGGAACCTCTTCCTTGGGCCCAACGTCGTAGAAAAACTGAGTTTGGTAACCCGCCCCTTTTCTTTCTGCTCTTGTGTCTATCCCTATATACTGTATTTTCCCGCCAAAGTTGAAAAGTTTCGCCTTGATAGATTTTACGCCTTCCTTTGGGTTCCCTTCGATGCAGAAATCATGCAGGACCGTCGTTTTTTCTAACTCGTTTAGCGTTTTATGAATATCAAACTCGCTCCCCTCAAGCTCATTTACTTCAACTTTAGCAGGGATATCGTAGTATTTCAGCTTCCTTTCAAGGGCTTTACCCTGAGTCGGGTCGGAAACCGTTACCTCCACAGCATATCTCAGTGGACCGGTGTAATCTCTGTAATCGGAGGAGGGTATCCCAGGCATGGTAACCGCATAGCTTATCTCCTTCTCCTCATCGGGTTTAACTTCTATCTCACTACCCCAACTCCACTGCGTTGCTGTTGGAATATCGGCCCGCGATACAGTATAGATAAACGTTTTTTTCATTTCTTCTGAACTATTCGCCAAAACTAACCTTACATCAGTGCCATCCATAAGCCCGTCCCACATCCAGTCTAGACCTGTGGAATCGCGAAATTCCTCCGCACTTATCTTCCTAAGTTCTCCGAAAACAATGCTTTTTACCTCCAAACCGTTATTCATTTTTGTATGCCTCCTTTTGTGGCGCAGGCATTCTTGCCTGCGCTACTGGCAGACAAGAATGTCTGCCCCACAACTCACCCTCATCTCAGCATTCTGAACGAAATGCCGTATATTTGAATTGGCGATGAGGGTTTTTCTTCAAGCCCCAACCTCTCGAAAATTCCTACCGACTGGTAGAAAGAGACCAATTCCACTTCTCTAAGCCTCACTCTTGTTTCTATTTTCTCCCAAAGCTCAAGCGGGGCTTCTTTTTTCGGAAGAAGTTTGAGCAACGTTTGGGATTGCCTGAATCCCTCAAATTCTTTCCTACAGGCTTGACAACTTTTAAGATGTCTTCTGAAATCCTTGATTTGTTCTTCCGAAAGCTCATCATCTATAAAATTTGAGAAAAGTTCTCTATATTCTTCGCACTTCATTTTTCAACCCTCAAGATATTTTGCGATAATTTTTTTAAACTCAACCCTCGCCCGATGCGCCTTCATTTTAGCGGCATCCACGCTACAATCTAAAATCTCAGCTATTTCTTTGTATGACAACCCCTCAAGTTCCTTCAGCGTGAGAATTAGCCTGTAATCTGGAGAAAGCAGGTTGAAAGTCTCCTCAACTTTTTCCCTTAGCTCCTTTTCCGTAAGTAGAAACAAGGGGCTTTCGTTTGAAGTAAGCTTTTTAAAGTTCTCAATCGGCTCTTCGGCAAGAGAAATTCTACTTCGTCTTTTCAGAAAATCATAACAGAGGTTCACAGTTATCCTGTAAACCCACGTTTGCATTGAGCTTTCCATCTTGAAGTTTTTCAGATTAAGCCAGATCTTGACAAATGCCTCTTGGGTTATATCTTCAGCGTCCTGATAATTTCCCAGAACCCGAAACGCGGTGTTGTAAACATCATCTTTGAGGAGATAGAAAAGCTTCTCGAACGAGGAGATATCGCCATTTTTGCACTGTTCTACCAGGTTTCGGTTTATTTCCCTTGCTATACTCTATCCTTTTTAATTCCTCTTATTTCTTTTAATCAAACTTTTCTTTCTAAAAGAAAAATTTGGTTTAGTTTCACTATGTTAGACTTCAAAATCAGGATTTGGTAACGATAAAAAAGGCTAGGGGCAAAACGGCAAAACGGCAATTGCCTCCTTGCCATCTTGCCGTCTTGCCATTTTTCGGCTTGACATTAAGAGGATTTTTTTATATACTACAATAGTAGATACCAGTGAGTTACGAGGCCAGGGATTGCGAGTGAAACGAAGCAATCACGAACGCTAAGTCAGACTTTATGGACGGACGCGGACAAGGGCTACCAGAGACGGACGCTCCCACTTATCCGCGTTCGTCAATCAGGTCTGTGGTATCATATAACAATTTAGGAGCAAATATGACCCAAAGAACGGAACGGCTGAAGGCAAAATTATTTGAAATAGACGACAGAGTGCTATTTTTAGAACGAATGGAGATTATAAAAGAGTGCGATGAAAAGTACAAAGACTATACGGCAGGGCTGAAATTCGGATATACTTTGAACGACCTGCTTGCGCAAATAACCATCGTCATTGACGATGATGATTTAATAGTTGGCAGGGTTCCAGAAACTTTGCCGACTGAAGCACAGGAGCGGTGGTTTGAAGCTAACCGGCAATATTTTTATGTGCCCTGGTTTCAATCATCGGGACATTTGACGATATCGTGGGAAAGGTTGCTGAATGAGGGGTTGCGCGGCATTAGCAAACGCGCGCGTCAGCAACTCGCCCCCCCTTTATTCAAGGGGGCCGGGGGGATTGACCAGATTACCGGCGATGATGGCGTGAGTTTGTCGCGGAAGGATTTTTTATGGGGCGCGATGCTATCCTGCGACGCTATTGAAACATACTCGCAACGTTATGCGCAACATGCCGAAGAATTAGCCGAGAAGACCAGTGACCCAAATCGCAGGCTTGAATTACTGCGCATTGCAGAGGTTTGCAGGCATGTTCCGACGAATCCAGCGCGCACCATGCACGAAGCAGTCCAAGCCGTTTGGTTGGTAGACCTGGTTCTGCATGCTGTTGTCGGTTCCAGGGACTTTGCCTTGGGACGCATCGACCAATATCTGTATCCATTTTATGAGAAAGACCTGAAGGAGGGGCGAATTACCCCGAAGGGCGCGCAGGAATTAATCGAATGCCTGTATATCAAATGCAGTGAAATAATCGGCTATGCGGACCAGGCTAACGCACGGAAACGCAGTTTATGTCAGGATAGCGTGCAGTATGTCGTGTTGGGAGGGCAAACTAAAGATGGGAACAACCCCCTAACCCCCTTTATTAAGGGGGAAGACGCTACCAATCCGCTGTCAACGATTGCGGTGAAAGCAGGATATTTGAAACTCAAACAACCGACAATCAAGATTCGGTACTTCAATGGAATCAATGAAGAGTTCTGGCTGGAAGTATGCCGATTGGTGCGCGCCGGTGGTTCAGTTGGAATCTACAACGATGACGTGGAGATTCCCGCGTTTACGAGCGTCGGTGTCGAATTGGCGGACGCGCGGAATTATGTGCATTACGGCTGTTGCAATGCGAATGTGCCGGGCAAAGAAGGCTCGCTGATGGAACGCTGGCATAGTCTTCCCAAGTATTTGGAACTTGCCCTGAATAACGGCATGGACCCGTTGACGGGCCAGCAAGTTGGCCCTAAGACCGGCGACATTACAGAATTTCAATCTCTTGATGACCTTTTAGAAGCCTTCCGATTTCAGGTCAGACACGTGCTTGAAGCCGAACGCGCCAGCGCGACCTTCATCAGACCTGAAGACCATTCTCAATGCAGTTTTACATTGGAATCTGTCTTTCTTGACGATTGTCTTGAAAATGGGCGCGAATGGCGTCTCGGCGGTACCAAATATTGGCACAAGTCGCAGCACGGTTGTGGAATAGCGACCATCGCAGATTCATTAGCGGCAATCCAGAAAATGGTGTTTGATGCCCCCCCTCTTTCCCCCCGCATGCAGGGGGAAGAAAAGGAACTTACTCTGGCTGAACTCCGCGACATTTTGAATGCCAACTTTGAGGGACATGAGCCGTTGCGGCAAAAGTTGCTCAATCGCTGCCCCAAATATGGCAATGACGATGATTACGTCGATTCAATCGCCGTCAGAATAGGAAACATCTTCTGCGATGAGGTGCTGAGGTGCAACGAAGTTCCGCACAGCATCACGTTCTGGCCGGAAATTTACACCTATCATCATAACAAAGGCTTTGGAACATCTTTGGGCGCGACGCCAGACGGCAGAAAAAAAGGGGAGAACATAAGCGAAAATCAATCCCCAAGTTACGGCATGGACATCAAAGGCGTCACCGCTTGCCTCAAATCCATCGCGAAACTACCAACCCACCGCACCCCTGGCGGCGGGACGAACTTGAAAATTCATCCATCCGCTGTCGCAGGCGAAACCGGATTAAAAGCGCTCTCGAATCTCCTGAAAACCTATTTTAATGAGGGCGGGCAGCATTTGCAATTGAACCTTCTTGATAGCCAAACACTCAAAGAAGCGCAACAAGATCCTGAACAGTACAAAACTTTGTCTGTGCGAGTTGTCGGCTACAGCGCGTACTTTGTCACACTGTCAAAAAAGGTACAGGACGATATTATTGAGCGGATGGAACATACTCTGTAATCTCACTCTAATATAACCTGAGTTGCTAGTGATAACAAAGAGAGTAATGGCTAAGGGGCAAGATGGCAAGAGGTTTTTAACCATTTAGCCCTCTTGCCGTCTAGCCGTTTAGCCGTTTTACCATTCTGTCCATTCAGAAACTCTCTATTGGTAACTACCTATCTCCAAGTTGAAATACATACATGAACCTACTAACTTTAATTATCAGCATAATAGCTCTTATTCTCGCATTATCCAAATGGATATACGATTTTTGGAAAAGCAGTGTAGTATCTACATCCCGTGGAGGTTTGCGAAGCGAAGCGCAAGTAAAGCTACAATTACTGGCGAATCAAACCAATTGCTTTATAACGCGTGGTGGTCTCACTTTATTTCTCCTATCTTTAAGGATTTATAATAAAAGTGACCAAAGAGCAGTAACCATCGAAGGGTGTACCTTGAGCGTTAGAAATGGTCGTAGGTGGCAAAAAATAGAACCTCATGAAACTCCTCAAGCTACCATCTTTCCCGGATTAATGCGACATAATATGCCCATAACGATAGAGCCTTCAAAAACACAGGATTTCTATGAAGTTTTTCAACTATACGAGTTAATCCCAAGTACAAGGGTTCGAATAAAAATCCGCTGTCGGGAAAAAAATGGCGAGACTTTTGAAGGCGAAGATGAATTATACCATCGGACTGATACAAGACCGGTATTTGATATTCTCTTCAGAACATTGGGAGTATGATGAGGGAAACATGAAACGTAAAACGTGAATTAAAATTCCTTTCACGTTTCACGTTTCGTGTAAGAGCAATTTATCACGTGTTCTTATGACCTGATTATTATTTTTGACAGTTTACTTACTATAACTACGTGCTGCTTCGATGAGAGCATGGACGTTTTCTGGAGGTGTGTTTGCCGGGAGAGCACACCCTGGTCCAACAATCAGTCGCCCTGTGGGTGATATAACCTTAATCGCTTCCCTGGTCGCATCGAAAACCTCCTTTTCTGTTCCAAACGGCAATACCCTTTTAACATCCACCATCCCAAGCACCGCGCTATGTTTTTCCTCTTCCAGCACTCTACGAACATTCTCATAGGGCGTGCCTGGGTCAAGCTCAAGACAGTCCGCTCCAGAGGAAATCATCTCATGTAAAATAAGGGTTTCATCTTCACAAATATGAAGGAAAGCCTTGAAATTGGGTTTCTGCACGGCGTGAATCCATTTTTTTTCATAAGGGAGTTCCCACTCGCGATACATCTTTGGACTAATAAGTGATGTTCCAGCGCCACCAATTGACGTACCATGCGCGCCTGCACGCTTTTGCGCCAACGCGTAGGCCGTCGTACAATCGGTGCAAAACTGGAGAATCTTGCTGATAACTGGATGCATTTTAGGGTCCATTAGATTAGTCAGGAAATTTTCGGGTCCAGCCAGGGCATAAGCAAGAGCCATCGGCCCCTGGTCTGCTCTTCCCATAACGAAGGCCCTGGCGCCGATTTCACGGACGATTATCCGCGTACACTTGAGATTCTCAGATAGAGGGAAGGTGCGTTCCGGGTCCGGTATGGAAAGATTAGCAATATTCAACAAATTATCCAACACGCGTTTCTCCACATGCGGGGGTTGTTCTTCAGAATAACGAATCTTACACCCAATGGCTTCAGCCATCGCCGCAACGCCGTTTTCCATCTGCAAACAATCGTGCCCAAAATCCCGAAAAACAGTAAGTTGAGCCTCGGCGAGCAATTCGCCTTTTTTAAGTCCTTCGTTAAAGTCAAGTCCTATATATTTTGCCGCAAAGAGGAAATTATGCAGCGCTACCGGAATATCTTTGGTCGCTTTTCCTGAAAGCGCATCTAAAGTCCTCTCCAATCCATTTTTTGCCATCTGGGACCTCCAAAATTTACCCAGTCCAGACTTCCGAAGTCTTGAAGACTTCGGAAGTCTACATAATATGTATGATAACCGAAGGAATGCTGAAAGCGGCATGATGATGCTGAACTATCCGAACGGAAGTATAGTAGAATATACAATGGAACAGTGTATAATAAGAGAGAGACACAAGATGACGTAATCTTAGTTTGCACCAAACAATCGGTAGGAGATATGCTAAGTCAATTAATCGCTTAAACCTTCGCTTCACTTCAACATAAGCATCTTCCATCGTCTACAGGCGTAATTCCAAAACGGTTTCCATTCTGATAAACTCAAAGTCATTAATGCAAATAGGCTGGGAAGAATTGTTAAGATTATGACTAATAGTAGAATTAACAAGCGCAACACCATAATGGCACCTCGTTTTGTTTTTACTTTTGCGGCGCATTTTATAATGCAAATTACATGCCAATATGGTAACAGAAAGATTAATTTTTAAAGGTTGAGGACAAAGATGGTCACGCAATCTTGTGGAAGGGTAAGATGGCAAGTAAGATGGCAAGTAACCCCCATGTGTATCAACTTAAGACCCATTTCGTAGGTACGACATTGTTCCTCCCCCTTGATGGGGGAGGTGGGGGTGAAATTAGGAAGTTAATCTTATTTTCATCTTCCCCTAGCCCCTCCCATCAAGGGAGGGGAATTGAAAAAATATACTTAAGTTGATACGAATGGTGCAAGATGGCAAGTAGCCTCTAATGCACTAACCTTTGTTCCATCTTGCCATTTTGTTTTTATGTTGCCATACGGTGTCACTTAGAAGTTATACTATAACCCAAAGGTTACACTTTAATCTATCTGATACAATGAGACGTCCTGTGGTGCTACAACCCTCCGTATCCCTTAACAAACGCCTCCACCTCTGGCAGATTAGGCATGAAATTGGCACAGCCGTGTTTTGTGACTACGATAGCACCACAGGCATTTCCCAGGCGGGCAGACTTGTACCAGTCCCAGCCTCTGATATGGCCGTACAGAAAACCAGCAGCGAAGGCATCACCTGCACCAAGGATATGAGTGACCTCAACGGGAAATCCGGGTACGTTAATTTGCCTACGACTGCCGTCTTCTTCCTTGAGGTGTACTCGAGCACCTTCCGCACCACGCTTCTGTATTAGGGCTTTCGGACCAAGCGCAAGCAAAGCCGATATAGCTGCGTCAATATCACCGTTCACTTTGGTATCCGAGACCTGGGAATGGGTCAGGCTCATTTTATTGATGTCAGAAAGCATCGTTGCGTTAATTGTCTTGTTTTTTTGATAGTCGATTATCAAAAAAACAAAAAGATTTCATCCTCGGTGCCAATAACGATGTCCACCAGCCGTAAGGCGGACCGAATGGCCACGCCAAAAGCGCGAGGGTCGTGCCACTGGTCGGGGCGGAAGTCAATGTCCAACACCACTTCTGTCCTGGCTCGTTGAGCTAATTCCGCCGCGCAAAGAGTAGCGCTACGGCTGGGGTCCTTGCTTAGATTTGTGCCAGCAAACTGAAAGATGTAGCTATCGGCAATGGGAGCAGCTAAAACATCGTCAATGGTCAACTCAATGTCGGCACAGTTGTCACGATAGTAGACAAGTGGGAATCTATCAGGTGGCTCAATACCCAGAAGGACAGCACTGGTACGATGACCAGGCTTACGCGGACTAAATTTTGTCTCAACCCCCTCGTCTTCCAGGAACTTAAGAACAAAATCGCCTACTGCATCTTCCCCCAAGCCAGTCAACAACACGCTCCTTAGCCCTAATCGGCGTACGCCTACGCTGATATTGGTCGGTGAACCACCAACGTAGGCCGCAAAGCTCTTTATGTTAATAAAAGGCGCTCCGATTTCGTTGGCATACAAGTCAATGCAAGAACGGCCTATATGAAGGGTGTCATAAAGTCGCGCTTTGCGAATGTGGTCAACGGACATAAACTTTCCTCCTCTCAGCGCGTACTACCATTGCCCAAAACCCGTTTTCTGCAAGAAAACGGGTTTCTTAAACGCTTGTAGCCGAATTCGCCAGAATTCGGGGGCTCCCGAACTCTAGGCGAGTTCGGCTACAAATCATAGTCTAAGGTCAGAGGGCCGTACATTCTTCTTATGAGCGCCGAAACCAAAGTAAGTGGGATTGTATTCGCCGACATAATCAACCTTACTCTTGTCAGGAATTTGAGCTTCCATTCCCATACACCAGTAGCAGGCATTAACGAGAAGACGACGTAGACCATCACTCTTTAGGTCTACTGAAGCGCCCATCGTGGTGCAAAATATACGCGACGTCAGGCCTTTTTCACCAGTATAGGTTTTAATCCATGCCAATGGCATTGTGGGCTTGGCAGTGTTTGGCTTATCCGTCGGTTCCATCCCAACAAGTACCTGACCGAAGACCAGCACCTTAGAGTCGCCGGTCAGTTCTCTGATGGTATAAACATCCGTCGGCCCCCAGATATCTTCGACTCCTTTCAGAATGGGATGAGCTTTCATTTCTTCGTTAATGACCCCGCGAGTGCTTTCTCTACCGTGGTGGCCATGATGGTTAACCCATGTCTCCCCCAAAACCTGGCGTCCGTAACCGCCATCAAACTCCTGACTTCTGAAATCATATTTGGCATAGGGGCTGTTTTTATCCCTTGTGTAATTGAAGGGGTGCGTTGCAGTCCTCAAGCCCATGATAGGCTTACCTGAGTTAGTGTAATCAATGATGTATCTCATCTGTTCATCGGGAAGTTCCCGAAAGCGTGTGGAAAGCACCATCATGTCGGCAGTTTCAAGGTGGTGAAGTCCAGGAATGTTCGTCTGGTTCACCGGGTCGATTATACCTGTTTCTGGGTCGATGGCGAAAAGCGCAGTACATTTGAAGCCGTGATGTACAGCCATAATTTTTGCCAGCATTGGCAAGCCTTCTTCGGAGCGATACTCCTCGTCGCCGCTAACGAAAACAATGTGTCGCCCTTTGCCAGGGCCTTCCTTCCCTTCATAGACAACCCACAGTTCTTCATTTTTTTCTTTCATGTCATTCTCCTCTCTTTTTGTTGATTTTACACCCATTCTGAAAGTTCTTGTAAAATCAACAAGACACTCTTTTTTCTGAGAATAATAAAGGCGGGAATTAAACCCGCCCATACCGAACTTTACAAAACCTTAAGGCGAAGCCTCGGTGAACGCAGTGAACCAACAACCCCCCTGCCCCCCTTTTCCCCCTTAATAAAAGGGGTTAGGGGGTTGTCTAAGGGGGACGAAGGCGTTGGTGAGCGAAGCGAACATATTTACATCAGTAAATTAGAATAGAGTTAAGTGGCGCCTGGTAACCCGATTACGCAGTAGGCGGCAACGGGACGGGTGGTTTGGAACATTGGCCTACTTCTCCCGCCAAGCGCCGATAATTATTGTAACTTAAATTGCTGCGATTGTCAATAATTATTTTGGGTGGAATCTTTTTGCGTTGACGTATAACTTGCGCTCAACCTGCTGACCGGTTGGTGGAATCACCAGGTATCCACTGGAACTCCCCGCTATTATCGCTTCAAATGACCAACCCTCGGGGTTTGGTTCAAGGTCTACGCTGTAACCTTCAGGAAACCACTGAACGGGCAGGTAGATAAGACTGGGGGTGGTAAGAGCCGGTGCTTCCTGCCAGATGCAACTGAAGCTCTTGTTATCAAGGTCAGATTCGTAGCGCCGCAAAATCCCAGCGACGGCTTCCGGGTAAGGACGTGCTATGACCGGAAAATAAGGCGCACCGTCCATTTCCCTGCTACCGCTATAAGACCAATAAGTATCGCTGAAAAGGTGCTTCTCAATCTGGCTTACGACCATTTGAGCCGCATAAAGGGTGTTAGGCTGTCCGTAGAATGCGCCCCATTCACCCACAAGCACCGGCATTCCAAGGCGTGCGGCTGTTTCCGCGTGACGCCCATAAATAAAATCGATGCGCTCCGCACTGGCATTGGCAACCGTATCGGTGTCAGTGACGATGTCGTAGCCATGCGGCGCGAAAGCCTGAAGCAAGTCATGGTTGCCGTTTCCATCAAGAAGAGGTACCACTCCACTGGGAGTTCCCGCGTTACAGAGTATATGAGTCTCCACAAAAAGGATGTGGTTCCTATCAACTTGTCGAATTGCTTGGGCTACGCGGTTGTAAAAAGATGCCAGTACTGTTTGCTCAAATTCCTGAGAAACTGCTCCACCATCAGCGAACGCTTTGTAGAGGTCTAAGTCGTCCACGTAGCTTGCAAGCCCATTGGGTTGTGCGAACTTCTGCATGATTTCGACGACGCTGGGTGCTTTGCCACCTTGCTTTTGGGCGAGGGCATCCGCCGCGGCCTGGAACTTCAGTGGTAGAGTTTCCAGTATCGTTGAACCGGGGAATGGCTCATTAAAAAGGTCATACCCGACTACAGCCGGCTCATCCATGTAACGTTCAGCGACATGCTGCCAGGCACGGGCGAAATGGTCCTGGAGACCTATGCCATCTGATGCCGGCTTGTTAGCCCAGAAATTGTCGAAAGCAGCTTGAACCGCAGGACTGGTAAAATATGCCATACTCCATGTTGAGCCATGGTGAATATGAGGCTTGCCGTCGTCAAGTATTGCCCAGTCCGGCGCGCCATCTCCCCCAAACTTAGCACTGAAAAGGTCCTGGTGCATGTCAAGGATGACATATATTCCGTTCTCTTTTGCCCATTGTATACGCTTATCGACACCCGCAAGGTACTCCTCGTCATAGCGTCCGGGTTCAGGTTCTATGCCGTCCCAAATAATGACGAGTCTAATACAATTGAATCCCCATTCACGCATCATGGCAAATTCTTTCGGCCCGTGCCAGCTAAGGTAGTGGTGTTCCCTGGATTTGTCCACGATATTGGTGCCATGAAGAATGATTTCGCGTCCTTCTGTGTCTAAAAACTTCCTGTTTTTGACAGTGATAAATCGGGATTTCGCTCCTATTTTCCCAATACTCCTCGCGCTTTTTTCGGGAAACTTCTGGCTCTTTGTCCCACCGGCCGCGCATAGAAGCATTGGCAATACAATAGTAATAAACGTCAAGCCTTTCATTTTTGGGGTCTCCTTTCCCTTGCCGCAAATTTTTAGTGTCCTGAGAATCAGGAGAATAACACAGCACAATGAACAAGAGTGGTAAATGGGAACATTCATCTATCTTTCCCGCCAGGCACCTGTAATATTTTATCTCAAATTATATGGAAGTGTCAATCATCAAATTGAAAAATTTACGAAGGGCATCGGTTTTATAGTCTCTTCTTGGTTTTATGGTTTGCAAACTTTTCTTTCCAAAAGAAAAGTTTACTCAAAAGAAACACGGAGAAATTTCTAGTTTGCCAAATTTTAAATTTGCAATTTGTCCGAATATATGTTAGCATAATTAAAATTTGCAAAAGGTAATTACAGGAGTTCAAAATTGAAATTAAAGCCAATTAACGATTTTATAAGTAAGATGCCCCGTTCAGGAATACGAAAAATCATGGATAATGCGACGGCGCCAGATATTCTTCATCTGGAAGTGGGACAACCAAATTTTCGCACACCTAAACACATTATTCAAGCTGCATGTGAGGCCGCTACTGATGAAGCAGGACGTTACACTAAATATACTCCCAACATGGGCTATTTTTCATTAAGAGAGGCCATTGTCGAAAAGTTGAAACGGGAAAATGGCATCAATGCAAAAGTAAATAACATCCTTGTAACGCCAGGGTCGTCTTATGGAATTGCGATTTCCCTTTCGGTTTTGCTCAATCAAGGTGACGAGGTGCTTGTGCCAGACCCAGGGTATGTGAATTTTTCGATGTTAGTGCCACAATATGGCGGCGTTGTAGTGCGCTATCCGACCTTAGAAGCAGCGGAATTTATACCCCAAATAAGTGATATTGCAGACAGGGTGACCTCCCAAACAAAAGTTATCGTATTAAATAGCCCATCAAATCCAACAGGCGCAATCTACACCGAAGATTTTGTCAAAGATTTGATGAACCTTGCCCGCGACAATAATCTATATATTCTTTCCGATGAAACCTACGAACATATTATCTTTGAAGGAAAGCATATAAGTGTGGGTCGCTTTGATACTGAAGGACGTGTGATGACCCTCTTCAGCTTCTCCAAAAGCTATTCAATGACTGGCTGGCGGATTGGATATGTCGTCGCTTCAGACGAGATTTCAGAGACTTTAGAAAAACAGCAAGAATTTTATTCTTCTTGCGCACCCTCTATTTCCCAAAAAGCAGCGGAAGCCGCCCTCAAAAACCCGGATAGTTGTATCAAAGAAATGGTAGAAGCATATCGTAAACGACGGGATATTGTGATTGATATTCTCAAAAAACATGAACTATTCTCTTATACGCCTCGCGGCGCATTTTATATTTTAATAAACATCACAAAAACAGGCATGGATGCTGACACTTTCGCTGATAGATTGCTGAAGGAACAGCGAGTTGCGGTAGCGCCAGGGACTACATTCGGCGAAATCGGAGGAAGATATATTCGCGTATCTATGGCAGTAGACGAGAAAGTTTTAGCGGAAGGAGTGGAAAGGATTTGTGCTTTTATTAAATCAAACTCGTGAAACGTGAAACGTTAGACGTGAAACGTGATAAATGTAAATTCACTCATCACGCATCACGTTTTATATATCACGTTTTACGTTTTACCTAAGTCAAGTTAATTTCGTGGAGGAAAAAATGTCTAAAATTAAAGCGGCTGTGATGGAAAAAGTTAATGGAGAAATTAAAATTGAGATTAAAGAATTTTCGGAACCTGTTCTTGAAGAAGGGGCTGTATTGCTAAAAACTATGTACAGCGAAATCTGTGGCACTGATGTCCACTTATCTCACGGACAGCTTGCTGAAGTACCTTATCCGCTTATCCCCGGACACATCAATGTTGGTGTTATTGAGAAAATGAATGGGAATATCTGCGACATCGAAGGAAATGCTTTCAAAGTGGGAGATATGGTGACTTTTCTGGATGTTCACGAAACCTGCAACCAGTGTTGGTATTGTCTGGTTGCAAAGGCGACCACGCGTTGTCCAAAGCGAAAAGTTTACGGTATCACGTATTCAGCGAAAGATGGCCTGCTCGGCGGCTGGAGTCAGAAGATTTATCTCAAACCAGGAGTTAAAATCATCAAACTGCCATCCAACCTTCCGCCGATAGATTTTATCGCCGGTGGTTGCGGTGCGCCGACAGCGCTGCATGCTGTCGAACGTGCGACCATCAAATTAGATAATACAGTTGTCGTTCAAGGTAGTGGACCCGTGGGGTTATACGCGGCAGTATTTTCCATGCTCAGTGGTGCCGGCCAAGTTATCGTTGTTGACCCGTCCTCCAACCGGTTGGAAATGGCAAAACAAATAGGAGTTGATTATACGATTGACGCTTCAACCGGAGAAGATAGAGTTGCCCAAGTGCGACAACTCACCAATGGTCGAGGAGCAGATGTCACCATAGAAGCCTCCGGCAATCCCAAAGCGGTCTCCGAAGGCATGAATATGACGCGCGACAACGGTACCTACGTGGTTGTTGGGCAATATACTGATGCCGGAGATGTATCAATCAACCCACACTGGCAAATTAATAAAAAGCATCTTGATATTAGAGGGACCTGGGGAATTGATTACAGCCATCTCTATAAAACTGTCCGGCTTATGGCAAAACAGCAAGAACGCTTTGGCTGGCATCGCTTGGTTTCAAAAATATATTCCCTTGATGAAGTAGAGATGGCTTTGAACGATGTTGAGAGGCTACAGGTTATAAAGGCGGTTATCGCGCCGAATTGATGAATCATTACTTGAGCCACTTAGCCCGTGACTTGATTCACAGGCTTAAGTTGATACACCTGGAGACCGAAGATTTCTCTCTCCATGCGCATCAGTTTAAGAGCGAATATCAAGCCCGAGGCTGGAGCCGTCGGGTTTAGAGAACAAAGCCTTACAGGCTAGTACACGTCGGCAGAAGAACCGAAGTTATCAAGGAGGGTAGCTATGATAGTGCAACCATTTTTCGTCGAGGGCTTAGCCCATAGTTCGTACTTGCTCGGCGGAACGAATACTTGCGCAATCGTCGACCCGCAGCGTGATGTGGAAATTTATCTGAACGCCGCCAAATCTTTGGATATGAAGATTACCCATATTCTGGAAACTCATCTCCACGCAGATTTTGTCTCCGGGCATATTGACCTCGCGGAAAAGACGGGGGCTAAGATTTACGCGCCCAAATCGGGGGAATGTAAGTTCAATCACCTTGGGCTTGCTGAAGGCGCCACCTTCGAGCTCGAGGATATGGCGCTGAGTGTGCTGGAAACCCCAGGACATACCCCTGAACATATTTGCTATGTCGTGACAGACACTGCCAGAGGTAATGACCCGGTAGGCGTTTTCACTGGTGATACGCTTTTTGTGGGGGATGTGGGACGGCCTGACTTATTCTCAGGCAAATCTAAGAAACTGGCTTCGAGCTTGTACGACAGCCTACATGAGAAACTGCTAAAACTGCCTGATTTCTGTGAAGTTTATCCGGCTCACGGCGCTGGTTCTCTCTGCGGTAGAACTATGGGTGAGAAGAGGACAAGCACTATTGGTTATGAAAGGAAATATAATGCCGCGCTACAAATTAAGAACCGGGAGGAGTTTATAAAATCTTTGACTACGAACATGCCGCAAGCTCCAGACCACTTCAGCCGTTGTAGCGCTATTAATAGAAATGGCCCAGCTTTGGTATGTAACCTTCCGCGTCTGGAAGCGTTAGAACCAGAACCTTTTCAACATAGAGTTCAAAACGAGAATATTCTGGTTCTCGATGTGCGCAGCTATGATTCATTCGGTGGCCAGCATATTCCTGGGGCTTATCATATTGACTTAGGCGGAAATTTCGCCACCTTCGCCGGCTGGGTGTTACCGCCGGATGCCGGTATTCTATTAGTGACGGATAACAGTGAACAAGCTAAAAGAGCAGTTGTCTGGCTGCGGCGCGTAGGGCTGGATAAAGTCATCGGTTATCTTGGTGACGGCATGTACGCTTGGGCAAAGGCGGGCTTGCCCACCGAGCATGTCGGGCAATTATCTGTAGAGGAACTTCATGAGATGACTACCGGCGAGCATAAAATGGTCCTCGTTGATGTACGCGCGCCAAGTGAATATGAAAAGTTACATATCGAAGACACTATCAACATTCCAGTGGCTGACCTCAGAACACGTTACCAGGAGCTCGAGCCAAACATTCCGACAGTATTAATATGCAGTACCGGTCGGCGGTCAAGCTTGGGCACCAGTATCCTAAAACAACACGGATTCAAGGAAGTATTCAACGCGGCTGGCGGAATGACAGGCTACAGCGCCGCTGGCTATGTAACTGAGTGCACTGTCTGTTTCATTCCTCACGGGCCACATTTCCTGGGGATGGAATTAAAATTGCCTACATTGCCTACATTGCCTACAATAAATGCGTGAAAGGTGATACGTGATGCGTGGTATGTGATTAAATCGTCATCATGTTTCACTTATCACGTTTCACGTATCACATCTTAGAGATATCTCAAATGGCGTGCACACGTTATAAATCAGTCAGCATCAGGAGTTTAGTTATCTTATGAAGTCAATACAATTTCGCCTCCGCGTCTTTTTGGTTATGCTTCTTGCGGTTGTGATAATCGGCACCTTAGGTTTCACCGTGATTGAGAAGCTATCCCCAGCGGATGCGTTTTATTTCACTATCATTACGATTGCCACTGTCGGCTACGGCGATATATCTCCTCTGACCCCAATAGGTAAATTTCTTGCTATTACACTGACGATAAGCGGTGTCGGCACGTTCCTCGGCGTGATAGCCAACGTAACTGAGATGATGTTGAACCGAAGAGAAGAAGATGTCAGACTACAAAGGTTGCATATGATTATCGGCGTCTTTTTCAGTGAAGTTGGAACACAACTGTTAGCGTTGTTTTCCGACTTTACTTCTAATTTGGATAGAATTCATGAGGATGTTATTGTAACACCGGATTGGAATGAAAAGGATTTTCTCCGTGCTAGCGAACATCTTAAAAATGCCAATTATGGAATTGATATACAGAAGGGCAAACTGGGAGAATTACACCGTTTTCTTGTGGAAAAAAGGAATATTCTGGTGGGTCTATTGCTCAATCCAATTTTACTGGAAAAAGAATCTTTCACCTGCCTTCTTCAGGCCGTTTTTCATCTTAATGAGGAATTAGATTACAGAAAGGAGGTAATGCAGTTACCTGATGCTGATAACGCCCATCTCATTGGTGATATAAAAAGAATTTATGACTTATTAATCGACCAGTGGCTGGATTATATGAAGTATTTGAAGAATAATTTCCCTTATCTCTTTTCTCTCGCCCTCAGGACAAATCCTTTTGATGAGAAGGCATCCCCTATCGTAAAATGAGTATCCAGGTAATAAGTAATGAGTAATGCTTTACATTTTACTCATTACTCATTACTCATTACTCATTACGTTTAGGTAATTTTGATTATTAAACTTATTCCTTTCTAACCGCAGAGAACACAGAGAAGGCGCGGAGAACGCAGAGAAATTCCTTTTTCTCTGTGTACTCTGCGTCTTCTCAGCGAACTCTGCGGTTAAAGAAAACATCCCGAAAAACGCAACTTTATTTTTCAAAACTACCTAAATGTAAACTATTTTCTGAAACATGCCCGGACAGGTCCATAAAGTCCGTGGTATCTATGTTTGGATGGTGATGATATGAAAGGTATGAAATATTTTGAACCCAAGACCATTGCTGAAGCCTGCGTGTTGATAACTGAATACGAGGAGGCGAAAATTATCGCCGGTGGTCAAAGTTTGTTGCCGTTACTGAAGCAAAAATTAATAGAACCTGAGTGTTTAATCAACATCAAGGAAATCTCGGAATTGAATTACATCGAATACGATGAAGGCTTTGGCCTGCGGATAGGCGCGTTGACTACTCACCGTCAGATAGAAAAATCGCGCGTGATTGAAAGTAAGTTCAGTATGCTCTCTGAGATGACGAAAACCTTAGGAGACGTACAGATTCGCAATGCTGGCACCATAGGCGGAAGTCTCTGTCACGCTGACCCCGCCGCTGACCCCGCCGTGGCGTTAATGAGTTTGGGCGCAAGTATCAAAAAGGTTAGCTCAAGTGGAAGTAGAATTATCCCGCTTGATGAATTCTTCACAGACTACTTTGAGACAGCGCTCCAACCGGGCGAATTGCTCACTGAGATTTCAATTCCCGAGCCAAAAGGCCGCTACGGCGGCGCGTTTGAAAAATATTCTGTTTACGAAAGAGATTTAGCTGTCGTAAATGTTGCCGTTGGGATAACATTAGCGGAGACCAATGACGTCGTAAGCGATGTCAAAATCGCGTTAGGCGCTGTCGCATCCAAGCCTATCAGAGCTAAAATAGCAGAACAACAACTGTTTTCAAAGTCAGCGGATGATGAAGCAATTACAAAAGTTGCTCAAGCAGCGTCTGAAGAATCTCAACCAGTTGCGGATATCTATTTTTCTGAAAACTACAAACGCGAACTTGTCTCCGTTTTGACGCGAAAAACTTTAAAGAGGGCGTTAGAACGGGCAGAGGGACTTAGTCGTAAAACGTAAAACGTAATACGTAATGCGTAATACGTAATATTTTCTTATTACTCATTACGTTTTACGCATCACGCAATACGAAATTGCAAGCCTATGCCGGTATTACTCATGGAGGTAAATATGAACTACGAACTTAATTTGACGGTAAACGGCGAATATTATAAATTGACTGCACCGCCGTACAGAACCTTGTTGGAAGTTCTCAGAGAGGATTTAGGGTTGACAGGCGCAAAATCAGGATGCGCCACCGGTAAATGCGGCGCATGTACCGTCATTCTCAATGGGAAGAGCGTCAAATCTTGCCTGATTTTAGCTCTGCAAGCCAATGGCAAGGAGATTTTGACGATTGAAGGTTTAGCGAACGGTGATGAACTACATCCGTTGCAGAAAGCATTTATCGAACATGGCGCTATGCAGTGTGGTTACTGTACTCCAGGGATGATTCTGTCCGCAAAGGCTTTGTTAGATGAAAATCCCCATCCCACAGAGGACGAGATAAGGGATGCCTTAGTCGGCAATATCTGCCGATGCACAGGTTATGTAAAAATCGTGAAAGCAATTGCAGCAGTTGCCAACGGATAATGATTTCGGGTAGCCATTTTATGTGGAGGTGTATAAATATGGAAAAACAATATTCAGTTATAGGCAAAAGGACTCCCCAGGTGGATGGCGTAGAAAAAGTTACAGGGAGAGCAAAATTTACGGTCGATTTGATGTTACCATATATGCTATACGGCAAAATTAAACGCAGTCCATATCCTCATGCGAAGATTAAATCCATTGATACGAGCAAAGCAGAGGCGCTCTTTGGCGTGCGCGCTGTTGTTACTGGCAAGGATTTTCCAAACCGGAAATTATCTGGTAGCGTCTATGATGAATCTCCTGTCCCTAAAGACAAAGTGCGGTATGTCGGAGAACCAGTCGCGGCTGTCGCGGCGGACACTTTAGAAATAGCCGAAGAAGCTGTAGAGTTGATTGAAGTCGAATATGAAGAATTGCCCGCCGTCTTTGACCCCGAAGAAGCTATAAAACCCGACCCTCCCGTAGTAGTACATGAGGAATGGGATAGCTATGAAAAGCGTATGCCTATTGGGAAGATGGATGTTAAACGGCCGAACGTTTTCAATCTGTACAAAATCCGTTGCGGCGATGTCGAAAAAGGATTCCAGGAATCCGACCTTATCGTGGAAGGACGGTATTCAACCGCGTATATTCAGCACGCACCCTTGGAGCCGCACGCATCTGTCGCCCAGGTAGAATCCAACGGGCGGATAACGGTTTGGACATCTGCTCAATCTCCGTATGTTATAAGAGCACAAATCTGCAACTATTTTGATTTGCCATCTCATAAAGTCAGAGTCATCATTCCGCATGTGGGGGGCGCATTCGGCGGCAAATCTGACCTGCGCGCAGAGCATTTCTGCATAGTATTATCCCAAAAAACGAAAAGACCAGTAAAAATCGTCTTTACGAGAGCAGAAGAATTTACCGCAGCGGCAGTCAGAAGTCCTTTCATCATCAACATCAAGGAAGGTGTAACTAAAGATGGCAAAATTTTAGCGCGCGAGGTTAATGCCATCTACCATGGCGGCCCTTATACTGAGATTGCATTTTTTAAGCCATCCTTTGGTAGCAACGTTATCGTCGGCTCATATAAAATTCCGAATTTAAAATCCGATGTTTATGGGGTTTACACGAACAACCCGGTCGCAGGAGCATATCGCGCTTACGGTTGCCCAGAAATCGCCTGGGGAGTCGAGAGCCATATAGACATAGTGGCTGAAAAACTCGGCATGGACCCTGTGGAATTTAGATTGAAAAACATTCTTGAAGAAGGAGATAAAAACGCGGCGGGCGAAATAATGCACAGCGTCGGGGGCAAGGAGTGTTTGCTGAAAACAGCGGAAGCGATACATTGGAATGAAAAGCCAAAATCAGACAAGAACAGTCCATGGAGACGTGGAAAAGGAATCGCCCTGGGGAGCAAATATAGCTTTGCGCCCACTGCTGCTACCGCAATCGTCAAAGTGCATCATGACGGCGTCGAATTGCGAACCAGCGCGGTTGATTTAGGGCAGGGGTCGAATACCGCGTTAGCGCAAATTGTCGCTGAAGAGTTTGGTATTCCCGCCAATGAAGTTATACTTACTCTAACCGATACAGGTGTTACCCCAGTAGACCATCTCGCTGGTTCCAGCAGACAAACTTATAACTGTGGAAATGCCGTGCGTTTGGCTTGCCTTGACGCCAGGCGTCAACTATTTGAGCAAGCAGCGGAAAAGCTGGGCGTTGCACCCGACAGATTAGAAACGAGAAATTACAAAATATTCGTAACCTCCCCTCTCGGGAGGGGCCGGGGGTGGGTAGAAGACTCGCCTGATAAATCTATCAACATTAGCGATTTGTTCGATGACCTGTATCTCGTTGGTCCATATCAATCACAAGGCGGGGAAATCTTAGGAAAAGCGACTTTCAATCAACCGGTTTCTGATTATGACCCAGACACCGGTCAAGGTGAGAGAAAAGTTTCTTTTTACAATCACGGCGCTCAAGCCGCGGAGGTAGAAGTAAACGTTGAAACAGGAAAGGTAAGAGTAGTAAAATTCGTCGGCGCAATGGACGTGGGCAAAGCCATCAATCCAATGGGAGTTGAGGGACAGATGGAAGGCGGGGCTCACATGGGTATCAGCAATACCTTGTACGAACATTTGGTCATAGATAATGGGCAAGTGCTTAATCCGAACTTCATGGATTACAAGATTGCGAACATACTTGAGATGCCTCATGTCAAAGACATTCAATCGATAATCGTAGAAGCGCCTCACCGAGACGGCCCTTATGGCGCAAAAGGAGGGGGCGAAATCGTACTTGTCCCCACAGCCCCAGCCATAGCTAATGCCATTTATAATGCCGTCGGTGTAAGAATTACTGACCTACCGATAACATCAGAAAAGATTTTAAAAGCGTTGAAGGAGAAATGATGCGTGATGCGTGATACGTGATGTCCCGCGAAGCGGCATCCCGAGAATCGGGACGTGATATGAAAGTTTTTATCACTCTTCACGTTTCATTCTTCACGTTTCACGTTTCACGTTTTACGCCATGATAATAGAAGGAAAATTTATTGTACCATTACCTATCAAATCTGCCTGGTATTTTTTAATGGATATTGAATCTTTAGCGCGCTGTATGCCCGGCATAAAACAGGTGGAAGCTATCGACGACAAAACATATCGCTGCACTATTGAAGCGAAAGTTGCCTATCTAAAATTTAATTTCAATGGCGATTTCAAAATAACTAATGAGGAACCGCCGATACGAGTGGAAGCGATAGTCAAAGGCGAAGATTGAAAATTTTTTAGTGGTCTGAAAGCGGAAAATGTTATGGAGTTAGAAGCTATCTGTGAAGATGTAACCCAGGTGGCTTACAAAATCAATGTAAACATATTCGGTAAACTGGGCACATTCGGACAACGTATCATCAGGGGCAAAGCGGAACAAATAGCGCAGGAATTTATCCACAACGTTCAATCCATGATTAAAGAAAGCGCGATTGAAGGAAGTGTGTAAAATCAAGAACCTAAGTAACTTACTGAATATGAGCAAATGCTTTTTACTTTTTTCCTCTTATTTCTTTTGCTCAAACTTTTCTTTTTGAAAGAAAAGTTTGGTTACGGCAAAGGGGTGAGTGGGTGAGTGAGTAAGTGGGAGTAGAAGCAAAACGGCTAAACGGTAATTATCATCTTGCCGTTTCCGAAGGAATCCCGAAGGATTCTTCGGAATCTCCCGATTCTCGGGATTCCGCTTCGCGGAACCTTCGGGACTTGCCACCTTGCCATCTTGCCATTTTTCCCACACACCCACTCACTCACCCACTGGTTTAATTCCTTCCTTTTCTTCCCTTCCATCCTTTCCACGTAGCTATTCAATCATAAATAATTTTCAACAGTTTGACCAATTTTTCATCACGCCACTGAGTTAGCTCTGATAAACTTCGACCACCAAGCGATTCTTTCACTCCCGAAATAATGGCTTTTTTCGCATCCTCAGGTATTTTAGTCCAGGATACCGTTTGATACTTCTCAAATTCCGTACCGATGTGGTCAATAAAATATTCGTAACCTCCTTCGCCTCCGCCTAAATGATAAATCAAATGTTGCCCCATAAGCGCCCAGCGAATCCCAGGTCCGGCATAAAGAGCTTTATCAACATCCTCCACGCTGGCGACCCCAGTTGCCACAAGCTCTATGGCTTCTCGCCAGAGCGCAACAGCTAATCTATTGGCAATATGCCCAGGAACTTCTTTTTTCAATACGACGGGTATTTTGCCAAGCCCTTGATAAAAATCATACATCGTCTTGATGACGTCAGGGTCTGTTTTTTTGCCCGGCACTAATTCGACCAATGGTATGAGATGTGGTGGATTGAACGGATGGGCAATCAGAGAACGCTGGGGATAATTCATCACTTTTTGGATTTCTGTCATGAGTAGTCCTGAAGAGCTACTCGCAATGACGATTGAAGGAGAAGTCAACCCATCCACCTGCGCAAAAATTTCTTTCTTCACATCATAATTTTCGAAGACCGATTCATGGACTAAATCAACATCTTCCACCAGCGCGGCAACGCAATTCACTGTTTGAATCTTCTGGGGCGCATCCTCAATTATTTTCCTGTCAGCCAAATCGAATTTTAGTAAGTCGTTAAGGTATTGTATTGTTTTCGTCAGACCTTTATTGAGATTTTCCGGATTGATGTCAAATAACTTGACTTTCATCTCTCGGCTGGCATAAAATGCAGCCCAACTGGCACCGATGGTTCCAGTACCGATAATTCCAATCCCCCTTATTCGGGCCGGGTCAACCTTATTAAATTGGTTTTCGCTCATAAAAAACCGGCGACGATAACTTCCCCTTCAGGGCGGAAAAGAAGTCGCCCCTCCCTTCTCTTGAGTGAGAAAATCGACGGACGCCTCAACTTGTTGAGGGAAAAACCCCGAACAAGTTCGGGCTTCCGACTTTCCGAAAACTCTCAGAAAGACTGATGCCTCAACTTGTTGAGGGAAAATTCCCGAACAAGTAATGTCATTCTGAACCCTTCCCCTTCGCTACGCTCAAGGGTCAAGGGCAAGCTACGTGAAGAATCAGGCTTCCGACTTTCTGAGACTCTTCGCGAGATTTTTCGACGGACGTCGAAACTTGTTTCGGGAAAAGCCCCGAACAAGTTCGGGCTTCCGACTTTCCGAAAACTCTCAGATGAAATACCGATTCACTCAGTTCATACATAACTCAGCTTTGTTAAAATGAAAGAATTTGGGTAGTTAGTAGCGCCCCACAGTCTCACCATCTCATCTCAACTCCCGCTTGCCACCCTCTTGCTGTCGGGCGCATACCCACCAACATGAGCAGCCAAGGTGGGGCACTCTGCTTATCTCCTGGGCGGAAGCAACGCCGGGGCGTCTCATCAAGATGTGCACGAATCGTTACATTGTCACGTAATACTACGCAAGTATTGAATAAACACTTCAGGTAGTACAATCTTAATCCATTGATATTCTTTCAAGTCCAACAGGTCACGGTCGCGGCTCACAATATAGTCTGCGCGCGCTGCGACAGCGCACGCAATCACCATATCATCTTTTGGGTCGCGGTCAATCACGCGAAGGTCAGGCAATGATGTGACGACGGTGCACTTAGCTCTCAAGGCTTCGATAAATCGTTCAACGTTGGCATCACTGTATGTAAAGCGGCTTCTGAGGTAGTCTCTCTCTAAAAGAACATGGTGGGTTTCCTGTAGGATGTCTTCTGCTGTGTAAAGATGTGTTTTTTCTGCCGATTCCGTGAGTAATTCGGCTGCGAGTCCTTCTTCAGTAACCAAACTTTTCTTTTAGAAAGAAAAGTTTGATCAAAAGAAATAAGAGGAATAAAGTAAATATTTCCTGTTTTCCTGATGGTATGGTAGCATACGAGATAAAGTATGTCAAGTGGTTAATAATTTAATTAAGAAAGTTAATAAAAGAGTTGTCAAGGACGCGTTTACGGCTCAGTAACGCTGAATGAAGCAGTTGCAAGAGGGTGATGCTCGCCACCCTCTTGCCGCCGGGCGCATGCCCAACATGCCTGGCCAAGGTGGGGCGCTTTGTTATCTCTTGGGCGGAATCAGCACCGGGTCGCCAAGTACTACACGCATTGGCTCGTTGTCGTCACCTAAATTCGCTGTGAAGCGTATACGAAGTCGAACAGCATCTTTCATGGGAGCTTGGAATTTAACTGAGTCTGACCCATACTTGAGCCAATCTGTCTTGTAACTTCGTACCCGCCCATCCAACGTTGTCACTTCAAAGGTGACAACCACGGAACCCTTGCTTGGATACTGGTCAGCAACGCCGACCTCTGACTCCAATAGTGCCCACTCCCCACTAAGAGGCTCCCAGGTCAGATCATGCACTCTGTGGAGGCTATCAAGAGAATCTATGAGCCTGAACTCATCATCATAATAAACAATGAAAGCTGTACCATATTTGAAAGTCCTCTTGCGGAGAGTGAACTGGTTAGATGCCTCCCAATCTTTTTTGACGAACCATGGGAGGCTCTTCCCTTCTAGGAGATCGGCCAGATATATCTTCCGCGACAAGTCGCCCTTGATTTGTTTGCGCACGATGAAAGTACGCGGCTCACTGAAGGGACCCATGAGCATCATGTCGGAGAAGGGAGCGACAGACCACTGGTATTCACCATCCTGGTAGTCCAGTGGGTCAATGGACAGAAAGGTTTTGTCTGCAACCGTGAACCCCCAGATGCGGGGTGTATTGGGACCAATCTCTTCTTTGTCGCGGAACTCGACCGCGACAATTTCCACGCCGTAGAAGCGAGCGCGTGTGACTGCGTTCCAGGTCAACTCGGTTAGTTCCTCGGTCATCTCAAATCTATTAGCAGGGCTTGTCAACTGAGGCTTTGAGACTTGTGACTCGTCTCTCTGCTCTGCGGCGAGAAATAGCGCCAAAGCCAAAACGACCGCCGCACTGAACGACACGCCACCTGCCAATATCCAACGTTTCTTTATCATAACAACCACCTCCTAATAAACTTTGCCCTCCATCAAGGTCTTGAAACTGTCATCGCAGCCGACCTCGGTAGGGCTCTTGGTTCTGTTCTTCGTGATTAGAATCAATACTGTATTGGACATAGTCTCTCTGCAGTTCCTCTCCACCGGGTTTGGCTTGAGCGTCTCGGAGAGGCCCTTTGTAAGGCTTCGGTTCGTCGCCGCCCGTTGTCTCTGTGGATTGTATCTCATCAGAATACGCTCGAATCCTTGCACTTTGCCCGCTTCTCATAGGGCCGCGATATGGTGTCGGTTCAGGCACGTCAGAACGCTCATGTTTGGCACTGTCATGCGGGGTACCAGCGAGCATCTTCCGCGATGTGGTACTGCTTGTTGATGGAACGGATGCATGCCCCTTCGCCGTCTGCCGTGTGTCAGCAAATCTCGATGGCGATGTAGTGCCGCTTGAGTCATTCGGCGACGAATCGGTATCACGCACTATCGCCGGTCTTGACACTGAATTGGTCTCAACACCTATGGATAAAGATGAGTCAGACGACTTAGCCGCAGTCACGGAGAACGCAGGCTTACTCACAAATACGGGCTTTGGTGTATGTGCTACCCGCCACAGCACAGGCACGAACACCAGTGGTACTAACACTAACATTGCCCACACCCAGCCGTTGTGCGGTTGGCTGGCTGCATTCGTATTTCGGGGAATTGGTCGAGCCATGATTCTGGCTGCACTCGTATTTCGGGGAATTGGTCGAGCCATGATTATTCCTCCTTTGAAACAGAGGGGATGTTTTTTAACGGTTCTTTTCCTCTAACGTCTGAAAGTGGGGCCAAATCACCCAGAGCAAACACGCCGTTTATACCACAAACTATACAATCCTCTTGCCTTGCCGATGTTAAGGAACGAATTGTGGTCTCCTGCATATCATAGAAGATATACTGGACTGGTTTTTTAAAATTGATTAATAGATTCAAAAACTCACATATCCCTAAAGATACAACGGTTGTATTTAGAAAAATTACAGAAGGGTCAGGAATATTTACTCCTGAGATATAACCCCGCTCTATTTGCCTCTTTCTATCGAAATCCGACATGAGTTCCAGTTGTACTTCTCGCTGGTTAATTTCTCCAATACACTGAATACACCACTCACCTGGTATTATAACTCTGACTTTACCCGCGGCTGATGTAATGATTTTTTTATTCTCATCCACTTCAATTCCAAACCCAAGGTCTATATATGGAATTAAATACTGCATAGAAAAAGAATTTAAAATCATTCTACTGGATTGTGTATCTGTACATCCTATGATATAGTCAGCGTCTTTAAATCCTATTAAAGCACTGGGGTTTAAAATCGATTCTGGTACTGCTTTAAATTCAACATTAGGATTAATTCTCTGCGCATGGCGTTCAAGTAATTCCACTTTTCTTCGTTTTAGTTCCACATCTTTTGGGGTAGAACCGATTACTCGAGAGAGGTTACTCACTTCTATGATATCATCATCGGCACAAATAATTTTACCAACTCCAAGCCTTGTAAGCAATTCAACTACTACTGACCCAAGTCCTCCGGCTCCAACTACACCGATTATTGATTTGGCTAATTCCTGTTGTCCTAATTTCCCAAACGCTAAAATCTGTCGAGAATACTGTGAGTAGTTAATTTCATATTTGGGATTCTCATTTTTTTTAAACAGATTGAATGAAGAAACGGATTTTTTTCTATTAGCCGAGGTGGGAATTATCCTCCTCGGATAACGAGATATTATCCTGATTTCATCAAGAGGAGAAATCGTTTTCTGGCCAAAATCGTAAATTCTCGCATCGATGCTTTCCTGCCCAAACACCATACTTGCATGAAAAATGCCAGGAACCCATCTAGATGTAAATCCAAACGTACCCTCATATTGCGAGTCGCCTAGCTCACTTCTATCATCAATGCCTGAAAAAGTTACACTTGTCGTTGTAAAGGGGTGTGAGTGAACATCAATTAAATGGTAACCTTCATTTTTACATAAAGAGTAAACAGATAATTGAAATTCGGGTGTAGGACACACACCCCCTCCATGCCTATAGGTAAGATTCTCTTGTTCGGCTGGCAAAAACTCGCGCACGAGTAATTTGATGGCATCATTCGTTCTACATACACCAGTAAGCAGAAAACCGAACTGTTCATTGTTGTCTTGTAAAAAAGATTTGGTTTTCTCAAAGATTTCGTTGGTAAAAACAATAATTCTTTTCATTTCAATTTCACAAGTTATTTATGCACGAAAATTATCAAAACTAAATAGAACATGGAAAAGGATTTCACCTTTTCAATGCTAACATTCACCCAAATTAACGTCCTGTCGAAAGAGTATGATAAATTAATTTGCAGACTGTTAATAGATTATCTCCTCTCTTTACTTCAGTTCTTGGATTCCACGCATGGATATGTATACAAAGCCACGCCCATCCATTATCTGCATATGGGTTCCGCCCAGAGGCTTTGTCAAAATAGTGTTCAGCGCTAAACCCCTTGCTGTCACGCATGTGTTGATCGATATAAAACTCTAATGGGGCCACGTTTGGATAGGCTTCTGGAATAATAATGAGTAAATCAGTATAATTTTTAGACCACCCAGGTGGCATTTTGAAACGTTTTTTGATATGAACCCAAGAATAGTCCTCATAATCCCAATCCAAATATTGATTCCCATATTCAGGGATAAGCAAATTGGTAATTTCCCAATTAATACGCTCATTGCGTGGACTCATTCTCATGGGTCAACTACTCCTTCCTTTCCCTGCTGGTGGCATTACATCTAATTTTTCATCTCCTTTAAGATGTAATGGTTCATTAGGATGTATAATTCGCCCATCTTCTGTTATAAGAGAGTAGCCTTTATCTATCGGATAACCTGCTTTCTCCAATAGTTCACGGGCAAGCATTCCATCTTGCACTTCAATAGGTTTATCTTTTACCAAAACAGTAGCCATTTTTATCCCTCCTATCCCATCATAAAATTTATTTGTCCAAACATAAATAATTATAACTTTTGAGAGAGAAGTAGTCAAGATTTTTCGGTTCCTTATATCTTGACTTTGGTAAATTAAAATGAGATCCAATCGTAGCCCAACTTTCTAAGTTGGCATTTGGTAGACCCGATTCCAGAAACCAAGATAGAATCTTGGGCTCGAGCCAATTTACCAAAGTCATAATATTTTTCCATTTTTTATCACCTCTAAATCAAAAGGACAGCCACCCACAAAAGATTTAGTAAAACTTAGTATAACACTGTTTCATGACAAAAGCAACCAATATTTTAGACTTCCGAAGTTTCAAAGACTTCGGGAGTCTATACACCAAGCCTCACCTGTTCCGTCAATCCCGTTCAAATAGCATCGCAATGCCCATACCGCCGCCGATACAGAGCGCCGCGATACCGAACCGAACTTCGCGCCTCTGCATTTCGTGTAACAGTGTGACCGCAATTCGTGCTCCGCTTGCTCCTAACGGATGTCCGAGAGCAATGGCGCCACCGTTGACATTGACTCGCTCATCATCCCAATCCAAATCTTTGGCTACAGCCAGTATTTGCGCGGCAAAGGCCTCGTTGACCTCAATCAAATCTATTTCATCTAATGTTGTACCTGTCTGAGAAAGCAGTTTACGAATGGCATACGCAGGGCCGATGCCCATTATTTTGGGGTCTACACCGACTGTTGCAAACCCGCGAATATAGGCAAGCGGCTTCAGTCCGAGTCTCAACGCCGCCTCTTCAGACATCACAACAACTGCGGCAGCTCCGTCGTTAATACCCGAAGCATTGCCGGCGGTTACTGTGCCGCCTTCTTTGAAAGCCGGCTTTAATTCTGCCAGGCGCTCAAGAGTCACGTCCGGCCTCGGATGTTCATCCTGGTCAAAAGAGATTGGCTCTCCTTTTTTCTGAGGCACTGGTACTGGCGCGATTTCTGATTTGAACTTACCCGCCTCAAACGCCGCTTTATACCGCTGTTGGCTTCGTAATGCGAAGTTATCTTGCTCAATTCGCGAGATACCATACTGTTCTGCCAGATTTTCCGCGGTCATCCCCATGTGGCAATCGTAGAAGCTGTCCCATAATCCATCTTGAATCATTGAATCGACGAACCGTCCATGTCCCATCCGCGCGCCCCATCGCGCATTTGGCACTATATAGGGCGCGCCACTCATACTCTCCATCCCGCCAGCCACAATAATCTGAACCGAACCACAACCCCCTACCCCCTTTTCCCCCTTACCAAAGGGGGTTAGGGGGTTGTATAAGGGGGAACAAAAAATCGCCTGCGCCGCTAAAGCAATCGCTTTAAGCCCAGAGCCGCACACCTTATTCACTATCATTGATGAAACCTCATAAGGGATACCAGCCTTGACAGCCGCAATCCTTGCCGGATTGACTCCAATTCCCGCTTGGTAAACATTCCCCATGATAACTTCGTCAACCAGCTTTCCTTCAATACCACATCGATGTAATACTTCTTTAATCACAACACTTCCAAGATAAGGCGCGTCTAAATCTGTAAGCGCGCCACCGAATACCCCAATGGCAGTACGAACTGCACTGACGATTGCGACTCGATTATTCTGCTGTTGCATCATAAAATTTTCCTCCTCGTAACATAAGAACGTTTCTCCCAAAATGCCGTTCGATATTTCTCACGCAGCACGCGCCGCATGACCTTGTTGGAAGCAGTGCGAGGCAGCGAATCCACAATCACAACGTCGTGAATCCTGAAGAGAGGATTAAGATGTTCTTTGATAGCCACTTGCAAAGTCGTTTTTAGAGCTTCTTTCTCAACGTTGACCCCTTGCAAAAGTACAGCATAAATCACCAATCGACTTGGCCCACCTTCCGGAGGAGATACAGCAATGGCGGCTGTTTCGCGAATACCGCTCACTAAACTGAGAGTCCGTTCGATTTCTGCCGAACTAACTTTGATTCCTCCAAGATTCATCGTATCATCCACACGACCATGAATGCGATAGTAGCCGCCGCCCAAACGTTCAACCTGGTCGCCGTGACGACGAAGGGTGAGTGGTGAGTGGTGAGTGGTGAGTGGTAGCTGCTGACTTCCACCTTCCGCCTTTTCCACCTTGGGCGTCCCTTCAAAATACACGTTGTGGTGGTCCTGGTTTAATAACTCCGTGGAGAGTCCAATTGAAGGCGGTATCAGAAATACCTCCCCATTATCGGTGTGATTGCCGTCCTCATCGAGAATGATAAAATCCAATCCCAGGGCCGGCGTTGTAAAGGTCGCTGGCGCCGCTGGCTGTACCACTGTCCCGGTGATATAAGCGCCGCCAATCTCTGTGCCACCGCAATATTCGATAATTGGTCGGTATCCTGCCAGGGACATCAAAAATAGCATATCTTCAGAGTTGGAACATTCGCCCGTTGAGCTGAATGCTTTAATCGCACGCCAGTCAAGACCCTTCATACATTCTGTATTCTTCCATGTCCTAACTAAACTGGGAACCACGCCGAGGATATTGACACGAGCGTCTTGCACAAACTGACCAAATTCTCGACCAGTCGGCGCGCCGTAGTACAATGCAATGGTTGCTCGATTTATCAAACTTGCGTAGATGAGCCATGGCCCCATCATCCATCCAAGATTCGTCGGCCACGCCACTACATCTCCTGGTTGAATGTCGTGATGCAAATACCCATCCGCGGCGCATTTGATGGACGTAGTCTGTGTCCAGGGAATCACTTTGGGTTCTCCTGTGGTTCCTGATGAGAACAAGATATTCGTATAATCATCCGGATTACAGGATACCGAATTGAACTCCTCATTATCACTGAGGAAATGCTCCCAGGGCAAATCGCCATCGCGTAATTGAAGCGCCACCCCTCCTTCCCCCCAGTCAACGGGGGGGAGAAAAGCGGGAAGGACAATCGCTTTGGGCGCCTCAGCGGAAACGACTTTAGCATATAACGGCAATTGTTTTCCAGCACGCCGGATATAATCCTGGGTGAATATCGCTTTCGCATTTGCCAGACGCAGACGCACTTTTATCTCATCCGGAGCGAAACTATCGGCGATGGAAACCACCACGCAACCTGTCTTGATAATCCCTAAGTAAATCGCCACCGACTCGGCAGTCATTGGCATGTCAATCGCAATAGCGTCCCCTGGGTTGAAGCCTGCATCCATCAGTCCATTGGCGGCCCGGTTTGTCAGGGAATTAAGTTCTCGGTAGGTTATGGTTGAAATTGCGCCGCCTTCAGGTTGAAAAACTATCGCGGGCGCCTCTTCTGTCCCCCTGTTGATGGGGGGACCACAGGGGGGGCTAAAACAACTATCTACGATATTAAGTTTCGCGTCCACAAGCCATTGAGGATATTCCACGCCACAGGAAAGATGCACAATATTTGTGAATGCCTGCTTGAATCGAATCCCCAATTTTTGAATCATCAGATTCCAGAAGTCAGCGCAATTCTGCACTGACCACGCCTGAAGTTCTTCATAAGAATTCAGCTTCAATTCTCTCATTAACTTAGCGATATTTGCGTTTTGCATCAACTCATCCGAGGGAAACCAGGCCGGGGGAGGCCCTTGTTGGGTATCCCAAGCGGAAAAAACGATTTCGTATAAAAACTGGTGAAGCTGAAATGGATGATGGGGGGTTAGAACTTCTTGAGAAATCTTTCGCCAGCACTCAGATGCTGAGAGTGATGAAAGCAATTGATTTATACATCGCAGCATGTCTACTGCTACAGGTTCTTCCAACCCTCGTTCGGTTAGTTGTTCAAGTTTTAGCTCTTTTGTCATGAATGATTCACCTCTCATTATTTAGAGCCGCTGATATTCAGACAGCGCTGATTCTACTATGTCCCCAATCAGCGCTGTCTTAGAATCAGCGGCTATTCAAGGAGTTATTCCCTATGGTATTATCTCGGTCGCGAAATCCGCTTCGGATTTTCTCGACTGAAGGGAACGGGAGATACCCCCTCCACTGACAACCAGGAACGGTAGGGAGTTCCTGATGCGCCCGCGCTTGCAAAATCGCATAAGAACAATTCTCGCCCGTCTTTTGCCTTGAACTTGAAGAGCATCAACGGCTTGAGCCATCCATCCTGAGACACCAACTCCCCTGACAAACCACACGCATCAAGAGCGGGTACGTCATCCGGGTCCATGCTGTTGAAATAGCGGTCATAAGTCAACAAGATGGGACCTTGATAGATGGACGTTTTGCCGTCCAATTCTTTCTCGCCAACCCAGAAGTGGAGTGATAAGTCCATAGTTAATTCCAGAACGTCGCCATTCTTCCATTCTCTGCTCAGAGAGAAGTATAAGCCCGGCGCCAGAGGTCCAGCATCCTTGCCGTTCAAAGATAGATGGTTTTCTTTTGACCAGCCTGGAATCCGAAGGCGCAAGGTGAAATTTTCAGATTCCCCCTTACCAAAGGGGGTTAGGGGGTTGTTATCCAACCCGATAGTCATTTTTACTTTCCCACTCAAGGGATATTCAGTTTCCTGAACTATGGTGAGTGATGTTCCTGAAGGCAGCGGAATCGTGATGGTTCCAGGACCATAGTAATTTAACACCGCGCCATCTTTAACAACCATCATCGCCCATTCACTCAACATCCCAATTCCTCGCGGTGCATTGACCGAACAGCAGTTCAACTCCGGCGAACCGGGTCGAGCCTGGAAAACAATATCATGCGCGCTTGCCCGACGTTCGCCATCCATTGGCGTATTGTAAGTCCACCAACGCCCTGAAGGATGTTGCGCGCCAAGGATGCCATTGAAGGTGGAAAGTTCGAGCTCATCAGCAATGCGCGAGTCGCCGGTCAACCGGAGCATGTCAATCGTCAAAGCAACCCAGGCCACCGTGCAGCAAGTTTCAATAGCCCGCTGGTCATAAGGATTCCCCTGACATGCCTCGGCTGATGTGAAACCTCCCGTATTGTGGCGGTCGCCCTTGAGCATCGCCCACCAGATGTGGGTAAATGCGTCATGATATTTCGGGTCTCCCGTGATGAAGCCGAGTTCACAGATGCCCTGGATACAGTGGAGCCCTTCCCATCGGCGAGCTCGGAATTGATGAATTTCCTTTCGCGCCAGTGCATCTTCGATATAACCACAACTTCCTGGTCTGTCCAACTCCTCAATGACCCATTCCGCAAGTTCAAGGTACTGTGGCTGGCCGGTATTCTCGTAGAGCAGACAAGCCCCATGAAGAATAGCTAAGTTTTGTTCCGGCGATTTCATTCTCTCTACCGTTCCTACGAAGGTTCGGTGGATAAGGTCACCCGCCTTGCAGCACGCTCTTAGGGCCGGCTGGAAACCGGTATCCTGATAATACATAAGCAGCGCCTGCATCCAATGATAGTGTCCCCACACGTCCCACCTGTCAGAGGTCAGACGAAGGTCAGGAGTAAATGGTCCGAGATAGCCATCGGGCAGTTGGGAATCAATTAATTCCCCAACTACTACATCAATCAAGTTCTTGAGCCGCTCATCCTTACTGATACGCCACCCCTGGATGGCTGAGATTAGATACTTTCCAACAAACTCCCCAGACCAGGGGAGCAAATCACGATGAGGTTGGCGTTCCTGGTCACGGAACATCTGGAGCATCGCGGGATTGGCAATGGGGGCTGTCAGAAGCCACTCCTCTAAATTGACATCGGCTCGTTTTCCGACAAATCCTTGAAAATTGAATGTCGCTCCGGTCGGTTTCTCAAAGACCGGCTCAATTGCTAAACTGGTACAAGATTTGTTAGGATTCATGTAAGCCTCCTTAGATTATTAGATTGTCCACTTTATGAATGAAACGTGAAATGTGAAACGTGATGAGTGATGACTTAGTTTAACAGATTTTCTGTTGCTTGTCAAATAAGTACTATTAATATTAGAGATTCTCAATGGAAGGATAGAAGGAAGGGAGGGAAGAAAAGGAAGATTGACCAAATCTTCCCATTTTCACTTGTGATTTCAATGATGTTGGTCACATCCATTCTGACCCCAAAACCCGCTAAAAAAGAAAAGGGCAGGAGAAAATCTGACCAGATTATTCCTGCCCTTTTGTATGCGGTTTAGACATGGGGTCAAATGATACTATTTTGAGACGACCATCTTTTTAGCATCCGAAAACCCACCTGCTTGAATGACACAGAAGTAGACACCCGAAGAAACTCTCTCACCTGCTTCGTTTCGTCCATCCCAATAGGCCGCCTTATCCTTTTTCAAATATTGACCTACTTCCTTTGTCCCTAAGTTCAAAACTCGAATAAGCTGTCCGGATGCATTATAAACACTAATTTTTACATCAGCCGACTTAGATAGCTTATAGGGAATCCACGCTTCGGGATTGGCTGGAGATGGGAAAATTGCTTCTAATTTTATTGGAGTTGCCATCTCAACATCCGAATCTGGATTCACCACAGCAGCCCGGGGCCATCGCCCGCTGGAATATATCTCCCATTTGCCCCATTTATCACCATATTCTAATGTTCTTTTGCTAGTATCTCCCGGTCATGTGCCATACCACATTGTGAACTCCGTAAATTCTGAACAAGGTCCAGATAAATCATATAGATGCAACCAGTGCCTGAACTCATGGGTAGCGACATTTTGAACATCATAACCACCAGGAGTCCATGGTACATAGAGATTTAGGACTGTATCAACTTCAACAATTCGATCTGGGCGGAGCGTTGCTACTCGCTGGATAATTGCTTCCGCGGGTGGATGTTCACCTTGTCTCTCGAACCAATCAAAACAGACAACATTATGCCAATCTTTAACCGCAAGGCGATTCGTCGTCCCTATATAATAGAAGATAAAATCGCCTGAGATCCCATTCCATGAGGCGCCATTCCATGTCGACGCTGCAGCGTTAATTGTCCAAAGAGCGTCACCAGGCCCGCCAGAAGGATTCACTTCGAAGTTAGCATAGCCATTATACCAGTGCTTGGCCGGCCCAGTTGTGTCTTTTACGAGCCACACTCGTAGAGTCCATTCCGTATCAGAGCCGGAAGGGACACTTGGATCAAGATTACATGGTACTAACTGTGCTATGATATATCCTGGATATTCAAAAATAATTAACCCAAACAGTAGAATTAGCATCCGCATTTTAGAACACATAACAATCCTCCTTTATTTCTGTTCTTGTTGCTGTTGCGCATCCAAAGCTTCCAACTCGGCAACTCGCGCTCTTACAAAAGCTAACATCCCATCAGGTGGCATCTTGGCTCTTAGTAACGCTACTGTATCACGTTCAAGTTTTTTCATATCCGATACATTCACATCAATCCAGCCCCACCCCTGCTTAACTACATATTCCTCAGTAACCTTATCTTTTTCGATAGTGCATTTACCACCGAACCGGGGAACGTATAACCCTTTGTACCACTGTTGCATTTTAGCAGAAGCAACTTTTTTCATAGACAAAAATACCTGCTCTCCTACTTTTTCAAACGTAGGATATCCCACAACTTCTGTAAATGTTCCATCAGAATTTGGACCGCCGTCCGCAATAAAGGTGATGGTTTTACTTTTTTCATTCTCTTTACCTTTTTCTTCACCCTTGAGAATTATATCTACCTTTACAGTTACAAAGCTATACACAACAGATGAATAGTTAGGGTCTGTAAATGCATTTGAAATTTTAACTACTTCCCCAATGACTATCACATCAGCCTCCAATGTCGATTGGGTTCGAATCGTGGAAAAATCAATCGGTTTGGTTGTCAATGTCCCGAAAGAAGAAGGCACAAAGTGCCAGGCTGCAATGACAAGGACAGTGACGATACCACACATCCACTTCATTTTTATTCTTCCTCCTTCCTTTGACAGTTTTCTATCGTTCATTGTTTCTCTCCTTCTCTTTAATAATTTCCTCTTGAAATTTTGTAACTTACATTAAAGTATAAAAGTCTGATTTTGTCAAAGAAAATTTTTTAAAAATTAGAAATTCTCTCTCTCAAAGAGACCGTTGCATAAAATGAAGCCAGTATTCATAAGGGCTCAAAATAAGAATCCAGTATTTTCGTTGGCATGAGGAAAGAAATATGCTAAACTTTAGCTTGTACATTTTTCACAACGCAAAAAGGAGGGGCGACTTCGGAAGTGGGAAGTGGGAAGTGGGAAGTCGGAAGTAAATCACGAAAGACGTGGAATTAATGGAATCAATGTGTGTCGCCAGTTTACTATGAAAACTTTAGACGCTCTTTCAGAATTGGAAAAAAATCAAGTTCGGATTACGGGCGTGAAAGCCATGCAATTGAAAAATCAGGCGGGGCAATCTTTAGTCAAAATCGAAACGGATGCAGGGATTTATGGAGTCGGAGAGGCAGGCGCTTCCGGGCCAATGGTACGAGCCAATCTTCGCAACTTGGAACCGATACTTATAGGTTCAGACCCATTAGAAATCAAGAAATTGTATACTCGCATGGTAAACCAGATGCATACGTACAGGTCAAATATTCCGACGGTCAGCGGCGTGGATATCGCCCTCTGGGATTTGGCGGGGAAGATTTTGAATCGTCCTATCTCCGCACTAATTACAGGAAGGTTCCGGGAGGCAATTCCGCTCTACATTAACACCGGTGGGCCAAGTGACTGGTTTGACCGTGCTTCTTGTCAGGACTGGGCGCAGCAAATGAAGGAACATCCTTACGGCTGGAAAACCGTGAAATTTGGATTTGAACGTTTGATGGGACGAGGGTTACCCGAAAGGCGGTACAGCGCAGGTCAGATGTCCCAGACGCTTACCGCAACCGAATTAGAAGTTATCCGTCGAGGATACGAGAATTGTCGGGAGGCGCTGGGGTTCGACACCGACATTATCATCCATTGTCACAACGAATGGGATTTGCCCACTGCAATCGGGTTGGCTCAAGCGGTCGCGCCCATCAAACCGCTTTGGTTGGAAGACGCAATGCCGGTATGGTATTCAGACAGTTGGAAGGCGCTCAAACAGGCATCCCCCGTCCGAATTCTCACGGGAGAGAAACTGGAGGCAGCCCGCGAATTTCTGCCGTTCTTAATGAACAATGCGCTGGATGTCATCCATCCCGATATAGTCTTTGCGGGAGGTTTGACAGGTTGTAGAAAAATCGCTGACTTAGCCGAACTCTTCTATACTCCCGTTGCAACGCATAACGTCGGCAGCCTTGTCCAGAATATAACAACAGCGCATTTTGGAGCTTCCGTCCGAAACTTTGTTGTGTCTGAAACGCGCATCAGTCAGAATCCTCTCATTGATGAGATGGCTGAAGAGAAAGTAGAAGTAGTCGATGGGAAATTAAAAGTTCCAACCAAACCAGGACTTGGTATAACGCTAATTCCAGAGGTTCTGCGTGCAAACCTGGTGGATGGTGAGCCTTATTGGGATTAACTAAGATGTTCAGATAATGTTTGAGAATATGAATCGGTGAAACGTGAAACGTGAAACGTGAAGAATGAAACGCCTGCCTGCCGCGCGGCGGCGATGGTGAGCCTTATTGGGATTAACTAAGATGTTCAGATAATGTTTGAGAATATGAATCGGTGAAACGTGAAACGTGAAACGTGAAGAATGAAACGCCTGCCTGCCGCGCGGCGGCGCAGGCAGGTGAAACGTGAAGAGTGATAAAAACTTTCATATCACGCATCACGTATCACGTATCACGCATCACGTATCACGCATCACGCATCGAAATGTAAACTATTTTCTGAAAATAGGAGGTAATTTTTATGGAACCCATAAGATTGGGTATTATTGGTTGCGGTGTAATCGGTACCAATCACGTCGCAAGTGCGACGAAATCGCCTTTGGTGGAACTAATCGCAGTGGCTGATGTAATGGCAGAACGGGCGCGCGCTACCGCAGAGAAGTTCGGTGTGCCGTCATTTTACAACAACGATGAAGACTTACTCAACAACGAGCGCATCGAAGCTGTATGGCTTGCGATGCCTACCGGTGTGCGAACACCAATAGCTTTCAAAACCTTAAAGAAAGGCAAGCACGTTATTATAGAAAAACCTGCCGCGAGCAAAGCAAGTGAAATCGAAGAGATGATGCAATTACGCGGCGACCGCGTCGTGGCATGTTGTTCGCCGCGCTGCGCTTTCAGCGGACATGCTGAAGCAGCGGCTAAGTGTGTTGCCTCGGGCGCATTGGGCAAAATCCGCGTCGTGCGCGTCCGGGCAATTGGCGGGACTCCGCCAAATCCATCACCCAATCCTCCGCCCTGGAGACAGAGCATGAAGCTAAACGGCGGCGGAATACTTGTGAATTGGAGTTGCTATGACCTGGACTATCTGATGCAGATTGTCAATTGGCAGTTACGGCCGCGAGTTGTCTTAGCTAAGTGGTGGCCGGTCGCCGCGAAGATGTCCGCTTACGTGGCTCCAGGTTCCGACGCCGATTCCCACTACACCGCGTTCATCCTGTGTGATAACGATATCGTATTGACGATGGAACGCGCGGAATTCTCCAGCGCTGCTAACGACCAGGCGTGGGAGATTATCGGCGAAGAAGGTACATTACACATGCCGATGACCCCGCAGAAGGGCAAACCGAACGCGGTCATATTGGATAAATTCGTGCCGGGCGAGGGTATTGTCTCCGAGGCAATTTGGGAAGAAGGACAAGGCGGTGGCTCAGAAGGCGGTGTTCTGGAAGATTTTGTTCATGCCGTTCGCGAAAAGAAAGAGCCGAAGACAACTCTGGAACGCGCGCTGGTGATGCAGAAGATTACCGACGCAATCTATGCTTCCACCAAGACAGGCGAGGCGGTTTATATTTATTGAGTGCACATTAGATATAACACAAATATCTAAACACAGAAGTAACCAAACTTTTCTTGCCCACTTTTCTTTAAGAAAGAAAAGTGGGGTCAAAAGAAATAATTGGAATAGAAAAGTTCCATCATAAGAAATAAGAGGAAAAAAGTAAGTATCAGAAACAAACTTTCACTTTTGTCATCCCTTCGGCAAGCTCTGAACGAAGTGAAGGCTCTCTATTCCTCAACAACAAGAAATTCTTCGCTTCGCTCAGAATGACATCTGTTTGCACTCATAAGGTGTTTGGGAATGCAAAACTCAGCTTGAACCAGCGAAATAAAAACGCCCCAACACCCGCAGGCATTGGGGCAAGCGGAACGGAAAGAGCTCACTCAGCTTTCATCCGCCCCCATATCGTTGGCAACTTCCCTTTCGTGTAGATGCTTTGACCTGTGAAGCCAGCGTCATATTTCTCCACGCCGGAAAATGATATAGGCAATACTTTGTTGAAAATCGCTGACTAAAAGCACTTCACTGATAACATCCTCAAATCCTAAAATCAGTGGCATACTGTCATCATCAATTAGATGCGCTTTAACGCTAAGAGGCGGTGAAATTGTCTCCTCGTCATGTAAGCGTAACGTAATCCACCCCAGTCGTCCCGTGATGATTTTCCCTCCAATGCCCATTTCAATTTCGTCGGATATGAAACTGTGATGGGTTTCCGTCCAGATGAGGCGTGGAATTACCGAAACATGACTGCCTGTGTCAATAATAGCACCTCTCGGTCTAGTCCACTCTCCTCCTGATGTGTGGAAAGACGTCTTTGTTATCAAACGAATGGAACGATGAATAATTCTTTTTTCAACGAACAATCGTCCGTCAATCTTTGTCTCGAATTGTAGTTTCATCGCGGTACCAGAAAACCCGCCACGCAAAAATGCAGTATGCGGGTCGGTCAACAGCTTTCTTATCAGCCTCTTCTTCAACTTCTCCCAAATCTGTTCCAACACTCACTACCTCCTTGTTGTAGACAGCAACCCACTGATTGGGATACTTCTCTATGAATTCGCCTATATGTTCGTGAGCCCAGTGGCTATCTTCGATGAAACCCTTCGGCAATGGTTGGTGTTTCGGATAAGTGTATTGGTCCCAAAGGATTGGCATAATCTGTATCACTTCCCCTTTGTTTCTTTTGCAAACAAATATATTCTGTCTCGTAAGTATATCCAAAATTAACCCGGAAATCAAGTGCATTTTTTGCAAATAAGCAAATGTATCGAAGCACAGAAAACAAAAAAGCCCCAACACCCGCAGGCATTGGGGCAAGCAGAACGAAAAGAGCTCACTCACCTTTCATCCGCCCCCACGTCGTCGGCAACTTGCCTTCCATATCAACCGCTCTAAATCCAGTGTCGTATGCTTCTACAGTTGAAAGACCTAAATCACCAACATCTCTTATGCCCCCAATGGCATAAATGTACCCATTCACGGCGCTGGCGGAGTCATACCATCTCCCCCCAGTTGGCATATCCGCTTTCCTCGTCCAGGTATCCGTCGTTGGGTCGTATTCTTCAACGGTCGGTAAAGAATGACCGTCACCTGTCGAACCCCCAATGACATAAATTTTCCTATTCACCGTGTTGATTGCGAAGCCCCCTCTTGCCGTTGGCATATCGGTTTTCTTGGTCCAGGTGTCCGTCGCTGGGTCATATTCTTCCACAGTTGAAAGAGGAGGAGCGCCAGCGGCACCCCCAATGACATAAATCTTCCCGTTCACCGCGGGCGCATTGTTGGCTAACACCGTTCTTGCGGTTGGCATATCCGCCTTCTTTGTCCATGTGTCTGTTACTGCATCATACTCTTCCACTATCGAAAGATGGTTAATTCTGTTGTTACCTCCAATAGCATAAATTTTCCCACCCACCACGCTGGTGGAGAAGTATGCTCTTACTGTCGGCATGTCGGCTTTCCTCACCCATTTGTTCGTCTTTGGATTATATTCTTCTACTGCCGAAACAACCTGGGCATTTGGGGAGGCAAGTCCTCCAATGGCATAAATTTTCCCGTTCACCACAGCAGTGGATAAACCCCACCTTGCTGTTGGCATGTCAGTTTTCCTTGTCCAAGTGTCTGCCATGGGATTATATTCCTCTACCGTTGAAATCGCATTGGCAAAAATACCAGGGCTATCTGGCGCTCCACCAATGGCATAAATTTTCCCATTTACCACGCTGGTGGAGAGCGAATGTCTTGCCGTTGGCATATCGGCTTTCTTTGTCCATGTACCTTCACCCGAAGGTGCAAGCGGAGGCGCGAAGGCATTCTGCTGGTCGGGTAGCTTTTTCGCTCTATCGTTACCATCTCCTTGCTCGCTGGCTAAAAACGTAATCTCTGAAATTTCCAACACATCCACGGGCAACTCGCCATATTCCATCACCTTTGTCTCACTGGGCAGCGGCGAACCGAGCAGCGCACCGAGGGGGGTGAGCGAAATCAGATGTGAACTGAACATCAGAACGGTGAGGACAATTCCCGTTGCCGAAAGGCCAAAAGGTAGCAATGGTGTGCTGCGTGGAGCGGGTCGGATTTTGATATGCTTTACCATTTCGACAATGCGGAGGGTAAAACTAGGTTGCAATTTGTGTTGTTCATAAGTTTTGCTCATCATATCAAGCATCTCCTTTTTCAGTTTTGCTCGCGCTCTATTGAGTCGCTGCCTGATGTTGCTCGGAGATGTACCGAGAAATTCGGCAATCTCTTTACCGCTCATTCCACCAATATAGTAGAGCGTCAATACTTGTCGATACATTTCCGGCAATGAATCCAACGCCTCATGGAGCAATTCATAAACCTGTTTCTCTTGATAGGAATTCATCGAATAATCGTCAAAGGGATTCACATCTTGTTCGGAGAAAAATTCACGGTCGGGATAGTTTTTACGAATAAACTTCTTGCACAGATTAGAAGTAATCACATAAAGCCAGGCGCGGAAACTGTCCCACTGTTTCAAGGTAGGTAATTTCTGAAACGCCTGGAGAAAGGCCTCCTGAGTGATATCCTCGGCGTCATGGAAGTTCCAGAGTAGGGAGTACGCAAACGCATAGACGCTCGTTCTGTATTTGTCCACTAAAAAGCCAAACGCTTCCTTTTCTCCGTTGAGGCATTTATGAATGAGATATCCATCTTCAGTTCGCACGGTTTTGCTCCTGTTACCCGAATTTTGGCAAATTCGGCTACGAAACCGGGTTTTTCGCAAAAACTCGGTTGATGATTTCACATATATATGATACCAAAAATGATGAAAATGTGACAAGCATAAAAAATTTTTTTTCATTTTTTTGCCAGAAACCCATTTTCTTTGAGAAAACGGGTTTCTGAATTTGATTGACATTATCCCAAGATCTGCTATGATATTTTATTGAAACAACTACTGGTTCATTTCATAAGTCCATATAGGGTATCTGGAGTAATAATCACAACGTAGCGGCGTGTCTCTGTGCCGCCATTTGTCACTTCTTCCTCCCCCTTGACGGGGGAGGTTAGGTGGGGGTGAAAGGTGGTGAAATGGTGGTGAAATGGTGGCACCCATACGCATCAACTTAAGACAATCTTCACAGCCGTGACGCTGTTCCTCCCCCTTGACGGGGGAGGTTGGGTGGGGGTGAAAGGAGAAAGTAACTTTCTCGCTTCCTTATTTATCACCCTCCCCTAACCCCTCCCGTCAAGGGAGGGGAAAGGAGAGGATGCTTAAGTTGATGCGTATGGGG
>Ga0194113_10000772_pt1 | contig 43031 bp, 43 predicted proteins | sample TA2MahC200mmetaG_FD_146193 | JGI IMG/M metagenome (GOLD analysis project Ga0194113, IMG submission 146193) | Freshwater microbial communities from Lake Tanganyika, Tanzania - TA2015017 Mahale Deep Cast 200m | ecosystem: Environmental > Aquatic > Freshwater > Lake | place: Tanzania: Lake... | reverse complement strand
AGTCGCTGGCGACACGGGTGCGGGTGCCGGGGGTGATGGGGCGGTACTTACGGATTCCCATGATTCGTTAAACCCCTCAGGCTTCAGGGAAGAGCTGGATGGCGTTGCCATCGGCCAGGCGCACCACCGCCTTCTTCACCTGGGCACGCTTGCCGGCGAAACGGCCCACGCGGCGGGTGCGACGCGGGGGGTTCATGGTGCTCACACCAACGACCTTGACGTCGAACAGCTGTTCAACGGCGGCCTTGATGTCGGGCTTGGCGGCCCGATGGTCCACCTCGAAGGTGTACTGGTTCTGCTCGATGGCCCGGGTGGCCTTCTCGGTGATCAGCGGCCGGCGGATCACATCCGCCAGACGGCCGTTAAAGCGTTCAGTCATCGCCGTAGACCTCCTGAATCTTCGCGAGCGCTTCCTCGCTCACCACCAGGGCGTTGGCGTGGAGCAGATCGAACACGTTGAGCTGATCAGCGGCGATCAGCTTCACCTTTTCAAGGTTGCGCACCGAGCGGCGCACCACCTCACTGGGGGCATCCAGCACCACCAGCACCTTGGCGCCATCGGCGATGCCGAAGCGGCCCAGGGCGGCGGTGATTTCCTTGGTCTTGGGGGTGTCCAGACCAGCGCCGAACCCCTTCACCACGGTGATGTCCGCCAGGCGGCTCATCAGGGCGGTGCGCAGGGCCAGGCGACGCTCCTTGCGGTTCATCGCCAGGTTGTAGGTGCGGGGCTTGGGCCCGAACACCACACCACCACCGGGACGGAGGGGGGTGCGGATCGAACCCTGACGGGCCCGACCGGTGCCCTTCTGCTTGTAGGGCTTGCGGCCACCGCCGGCCACCTCAGCGCGGGTGAGCGTGCTGGCGGTGCCCTGTCGGGCATGGGCCAGCTGACGCACCACGGCGCGGTGGATCAGGTCGTTGGCGGTGGTTTCCTTGGCGACCTTCAGGTCGAGGCTGGCCTTGCCGGCCTCCTTGCCCTGCCAGTCGCGAACAACACAGTTAGCCATGTCTGTTCTCCTCAGTTCGCGGCCTTGGCACCCACCCGCTTGGCGGGAAGGATGTTCAGCAGGGCGCCGGGCTTGCCGGGCACCGAGCCTTTGACCACCAGCAGGTTGCGCTCCGCATCCACCTTGAGGATGGTGAGGCCACGGGTGGTGATCTGCTTGCCGCCATAGCGGCCGGCCATGCGCTTGCCGGGGTAGACGCGGCCCGGGGTGGTGCCGGCGCCGGTGGAACCCGGTTCACGGTGGTTCTTGGAACCGTGGGTCATGGGGCCGCGGCTGAAGCCGTGGCGCTTCTGGTAGCCCGCGAAACCACGACCGATGGTGTCGCCGCTCACATCGACCTTCTGGCCCTCCTCGAAGGCGGCCACGGTGATGGCACCGCCCAGCTCCAGACCGTCGACGGAGTCGACGCGGTATTCCTTCAGATGGCGCAGGAGCTCATCGCCGGACTTGGCCAGGTGACCCTTGGCCGGCTTGTTGACGAGCTTGTCGCGGATGTCACCGAAGCCCAGCTGAACGGCGGTGTAGCCGTCGGTGCTGTCGGTTTTGAGTTGGGTGATGCGGCAGGGGCCCGCCTCGATCACGGTGACCGGGATGGATCTGCCTTCGTCGTCGAAGAACTGGGACATGCCCAGTTTCTTCCCAAGAATGCCGATGGACATAAGGAGAAGAGACGCCAGCGGGACCACCACATCCCGGGGCTGAAAGCCGCAGGTGTGGCGTGGCTGAATCGCGTTGCGCAGTTGGGCCGGATCGCAGCTGCAGCACCGGGCGGAGCCGGGCGGGCAGGCGGAAGATTCGGTTGGGCTAGCGGCGCCGAGACAGCGGGGGCTGGGACTTGCTCCGGCCGGATCAGGGACAGGATGTCCGCGATCTGGGGGGGTGGAGCAGTATCCCGGCGGCTCAGAAGAACCACACGGGCCCGGGAAGGCCGCCACCACTGGCGACCTTGTGCAATGCGCTGGAGGCCCGGCTAGCGGACGGGCACAGGTTGCAATTGCACAGTCGTCGATGGTACCCCACCACCCTTCCCCCTCCCCCAATGCCGAACCCTGCTGCCAGACTTGCCGCAGCGTTGTCCCGCCCCCATGCCCCTGCTGCTGACCGGCCGCGGTTTCCGCCAGGAGCTGGAGCGGGCCGGGGCCCTGGCGCTGTACGCCCCCCTGGAGGGCGGCGCTGAAACCCGCTTGCTGCGGCGCCTGCGGGCCGCCGGCTACCGGGCCCAGATCAATTCGGCCCGGGGCCTTGGGGATCCAGAGGCCTTCCTGCTGCAGCTGCACGGGGTGCGGCCGCCCCACCTGGGGCACCAGAGCGTGGGCCGCGGCGCCGCCGTCGGCGAGGTGCAGATGGCCGCGCCCCAACTGGGGCATCTGCTGGAGGGCAGCAACGCGCCAGTGGTGCTGTGGCTGCTGGAGGGGCAGGTGCTCTCCCGGGCGGAACTTTCCTCGCTGCTGGAGCTCACCCGCCGCGAACCCCGCCTCAAGATCGTGGTGGAACTGGGGGGGGCGCGGGCCCTGCGCTGGCAACCCCTGGCCAGCGTGCTCGCCCAGGCGGCTTGAGCCGGGCCGAGGCGGCACTGGCCGCCGGCCGCTGGGTGAAATTGATCTGTGGCGCCAGCAACCAGGATCTGGCCGCCATCGAAGACCTCTGCGCCCTCTACAGCCTGGCGGGGGTGCACTGCATTGATGTGGCGGCCGATGCGGCCGTGGCCAGCGCCGCCCGCCGTGGCATCGCCTGGGCCCAGGGCCAAGGGGCCGAGGCCCCGTGGTTGATGGTGAGCCTCAGCGACGGCGAAGACCCCCACTTCCGCAAGGCCCGGTTCGACCCCCAGCGGTGCCCGGCGACCTGCCCCCGCCCCTGCCAGCGGGTCTGCCCGGCCCTGGCCATCGGCGCCAGCGGAGGGGTGATCGCCGAGCGCTGCTATGGCTGCGGCCGCTGCCTGCCGGCCTGCCCCCTGGGGCTGATCGAGGAGGCGCCCCAGCTGCTGAGCCCTGGGGCGGTGCCGCAACTGCTGGCGGAGCTGCGGCCGGAGGCGGTGGAACTGCACACCCAGCCCGGGCGCAGTGACGCCTTTCAAACCCGGCTGGCCCAGGTGCTGGCCAGCGGCGTTGGCCTGCGGCGGCTGGCGGTGAGCATCGGCCCGGAGGGCCCTGCGGGCCCCGTGGGGCCTGAGCGGCTCGCGGCGGAGCTCTGGCAACGGTTTGCCCCCCTGCGGCAGGCCGGCCTGCGGGTGCTCTGGCAACTGGATGGGCGGCCGATGAGCGGCGATGTGGGGGCCGGCACCGCCCATGCGGCCGTGAAGCTGCTGCGGGCCGTGCGCCCCTGGGCCCCGCCGGGCCCCCTGCAGCTGGCGGGCGGCACCAATGGCAGCACGCTGGGGCTGCTGGCGCCGGGGGACGGCGCCGCGGGTGTGGCCTTCGGCGGCATGGCCCGCCGGCTGCTGCAGCCCCTGCTGCAGGAGGCGGAGCGGCGGGGCGCCCCCCTGCGGGAGCAACCCGACCTCTGGCGGCAGGCCCTACCCCTGGCCCAGGGGCTGATCGAGCCGTGGTTGCGGCGCTGATGGCTAGAACGCCTGTGCAGCAAGCCACGCCGGAGGCCGACGCCATCACGCCCGACGCCCTGCCGCCAACCGCCATCACACCAGCGGCCATCACCCCCCAGCGGATCACCGACGACCTGGATCGGCTGCTGGAGGTGTTGCCCGCCGCCGTGCGCGAGGCCCTGCAGCCGCCAGAGGCCCGGGATCAGCTGCTGGAGGTGGTGCTGGATCTGGGGCGCGTGCCGGAGGCTCGCTACCCCGGGCGGGCGGTGGCCCTCGGGGAGGCCGTGGTGGAACGCCGCGACCTGGAGGCGGTGGTGCAGCGGCTGGGGGCCTTCGGTGGCGACAACCGGGCCGGCATTGAACGCACCCTGCACCGCATCAGCGCCATCCGCAACCGCACCGGCGCCATCGTGGGGCTCACCTGCCGGGTGGGCCGGGCGGTGTACGGCACCGTGGCCATGGTGCGGGACCTGATGGACAGCGGCCAGTCGCTGCTGCTGATGGGCCGGCCCGGCGTGGGCAAGACCACCGCCCTGCGGGAGATCGCCCGGGTGCTGGCGGACGAGCTGGGCAAGCGGGTGGTGGTGATCGACACCAGCAACGAGATCGCCGGCGATGGCGACATCCCCCACCCGGCCATCGGCCGGGCCCGGCGCATGCAGGTGGCCCGGCCGGAGCTGCAGCACCAGGTGATGATCGAGGCGGTGGAAAACCACATGCCCGAGGTCATCGTGATCGATGAGATCGGCACCGAATTGGAGGCCCAGGCGGCCCGCACCATCGCCGAGCGGGGCGTGATGCTGGTGGCCACCGCCCACGGCAACGAGCTGGCCAACCTGGTCAAGAACCCCACCCTCAGCGACCTGGTGGGGGGCATCGAATCGGTGACCCTCGGCGATGAGGAGGCGCGCCGGCGCCGCAGCCAGAAAACCGTGCTGGAGCGGGCGGCCGAACCCACCTTCCCCCTGGCGGTGGAGATGCACAGCCGCCACCGCTGGTCGGTGCACCGGGATGTGGCCCGCACCGTGGATCTGCTGCTGCGGGGCCAGCTGCCGCGGCCGCAGGTGCGGGAACTCGACGCCGAGGGCCGTCTGCAGCTGCATGAGCTGGCGGAGGCCCCCGCCGATGGGCCGCGCCGCCCCCGCCCCCTGGTGGCGGTTCCGGGTTCGGTGCGGCGCGGCGCCCCCCTGGCGGCGGTGCCCCAGCCCGACCCCGCTGCTGCGGCCGATGGGCAAGGCCCAGACGACGACGCCACGGCCGCCACCACGGCCACCAGAACAGCCCCAATGGCGGCCCTGCAGGTGTTCTGCGCGGGGGTGAGCGAAACCCTGGCGGAGCAGGCCATTCGCGGCCGCCGCCTGGCGGTGCAGCTCTGCGACAGCGTGGAGGAGGCCGATGCGGTGCTGACGGTGCGCCAGCAGTTGGGCCGCGAGCCCCAGGTGCGCCGCAGCGCCCAGGCCGCCGCCGTGCCGATTCTGGTGATCAAGGCCGACACCCTGCCCCAGATCCAGCGGGGCCTGGAGCGGCTGCTGCAACGGCGCGGGGGGGACGGCCCCGCGGCCGACCCGGGCACGGCGGCGGTGGCCGGCGGCGGCGATGACGAACTGGCCGCCCTGGAGGAGTGCCGCCTGGCGGTGGAGCAGCTGGTGCTGCCCCAGGGGCGGCCCGTGGAGCTGCTGCCCCGCAGCCCGCGGGTGCGGCAGCTGCAGGCGGAGCTGGCGGCCCACTACCAGCTGGCCACGGCGGAATTCGGCAGCGGCAACCAACAGCGGCTGCGCATTTTTCCCCGCTGAGGCCTGGCGGCCGCAGCACCGGCACCGCCCGATTGACGAAGGTCGACCCGCTGTGGGTAACTATCTGGGTGCTCGCGAATCGACGCTTCGGCGCCCGTTCCGTGCAGCGCGTTGGGCCGTCGCCAAGTGGTAAGGCAGCGGGTTTTGGTCCCGCCATTCCTAGGTTCGAATCCTAGCGGCCCAGTTTTGAATCCCTCCGCCCCAGCCGGCATGGCAGCGCCTCTGCTGGTGTTCGACTTCGACGGCGTGCTGGTGGACGGCATGGCCGAGTACTGGTGGAGTGCCCGCGCGGCGGCCCAGGCGCTCTGCCCCAGCTGCCAGCTCAGCCCCGATGCCCCGCCCGGCTTCGCCCGGCTGCGCCCCCTGATCCACAAGGGCTGGGAAATGGTGCTGACGGCCCTGGAGCTATCCCGGCCAGACCTCGATCTGCAGGCCTACCTGGACGATTACCCCGGCCGCACCCAGGACGCCCTAGGGCGCTGGGGGCTGGAGCCGGAGCGCCTGCAGAGCTGCCTGGAGCAGCTGCGCCATGGGGCCATCCAGCGCGACCCTGTGCACTGGCTGGCGCTGCACCGGCCCTACCCGGGGGTGATCGAGCGGCTCTCGGCCCTGGCCGCCGAAGGCAGTGACTGGCTGGTGCTCACCACCAAGGGGGGCGCCTTCGCCCGCCAACTGCTGGAGGCCTACGGGCTTCACCCCCTGGCGGTGTACGGCCATGAGCAGGGCAGCAAGCCGGAGGTGCTGCTGCGGTTGAGGGCCGAGGGGGCTGAACCGCTGTGGTTTGTGGAGGACCGCCGCCCCACCCTGGAGGCCGTGCGCCGAACCAGCGGCCTGGAGACCGTGCGCTGTTTTCTGGTGGCGTGGGGATACCTGGGCCCCGGGGATGCCGAGGGGCTCCCGGAGGGCATCACGCTGCTGCAGGCGCAGCAGTTCGCACGCCCCTTGGCGGACTGGCCCTGAGCCGCTAGGGTACGCCTGTACTACAGCCGGGTGGTTCCGGCGGAACACCTGGCGCCTGCGGTGGCACTTCTTGAAGGGAGGTCGCCGAGGATGGGTCCGGTTCCACCGGCCTGTCCGCACCGCGGCCCGCCCCAGCCCCCCATTCCTCAGCCTTCGCAGACATGCCTGCCGACGACAAAACCACCGACACCCGGGCGAGCCGCACCAGCAGCACTGGCACCAGCAGCACGAACGCCAGCGGCGCCGGCCACCAGGAGCGCGACAAGGCCCTGGGCCTGGTGCTGAACCAGATCGAGCGCAACTTCGGCAAGGGCTCGATCATGCGCCTGGGCGACGCCTCCCGCATGCGGGTGGAAACCAGCCCCACCGGCGCCCTCACCCTCGACCTGGCCCTCGGCGGCGGCTACCCCAAGGGCCGGGTGGTGGAGATCTACGGCCCGGAGAGCTCCGGTAAAACCACCCTCACCCTGCACGCCATTGCCGAGGTGCAGCGGCGCGGTGGGGTGGCCGCCTTCGTGGATGCGGAGCACGCCCTGGATCCCGTCTACGCCGCCGCCCTGGGGGTGGACATCGAAAACCTGCTGGTGTCCCAGCCGGACACCGGCGAAATGGCCCTGGAGATCGTGGATCAGCTGGTGCGCTCCGCCGCGGTGGACATCGTGGTGGTGGACTCCGTGGCCGCCCTCACGCCGCGAGCGGAGATCGAAGGGGAGATGGGGGATCTGGCGGTGGGCAGCCAGGCCCGCCTGATGAGCCAGGCCATGCGCAAGATCACCGGCAACATCGGCAAATCGGGCTGCACGGTGATCTTCCTCAACCAGCTGCGCCTGAAGATCGGCGTCACCTATGGCAACCCGGAAACCACCACGGGCGGCAATGCGCTGAAGTTCTACGCCTCGGTGCGCCTCGACATCCGCCGCATCCAGACCCTCAAGCGCGGCACGGAGGAATACGGCATCCGCGCCAAGGTGAAGGTGGCCAAAAACAAAGTGGCGCCGCCCTTCCGCATCGCCGAATTCGACATCCTGTTCGGCCGCGGCATCAGCACCCTGGGTTGCCTGCTGGACCTCGCGGAGGAAAACGGTGTGGTGGTGCGCAAGGGCGCCTGGTACAGCTACGAGGGCGACAACATCGGCCAGGGCCGCGACAACACCATCGCGTGGCTGGAGCAGAACCCCGAGCAGAAGGAACGCATCGAAGCCCAGGTGCGCCAGAAGCTCAGCGAAACCACCGACTCCCTCAAGCCGGTGGCGGCGGCGGCGGCGCGGCTGGCGGCGGCAGGCGCCAGCTCCAGTGGCGAAGCGGAAACCCTGCCAGCCGCCAGCTGAAGGGCACCCACCAGCGCCCCGGAGCCGCCGTCATCGCGGCCCCGGCCATTGGGCCCAGCCTCAGCGCTGGGCCAGGGCTGCCGCGGCGGCGGCGGCGGGATTGAGGGACTCAGCCAGGCGTCCCAGCTCCGCAATGGCCTCAGCCCCCTCAAGCTTCACCAGCTCGTGGCCGTTGCGGGATTCCACCCAGCTGATGCCGTAATCCGACACCAGAAAGCGCACCATGTGGCCATCGCCCAGGTCGGCCACGAACGATGCCCCCTGGCCCTGGCGCTCGTCGCCGCAGACATAGCAGGTGGCGGCCAACCCCTGGCGCTGCAGACCATCGGCCAGGGCCCGCAGGCTCATCACCAGGTCAGCCACGACGGAGCGATAGTGCTCGGCGAGACGCGCAAACATGGGCGGACGAGCGATTGATCGGGCAATTCTAAGGTTTTCTTCAGAATTGCGTGGGTAGAAATACTCGCTCGGCGCCCATGTGTGCCGATCCCCATCAACGCAGACCGGAGACCGTCAACCGTCCGCCAGGGTCCACCAGCCGGCGGCCGGACCAATGAACCGCACGATGATCCAGAACACCACCAGGGAGCCGATGCCGATCCAGGCGCCGCGGGTGGTGAGCTGCACAAACCGTTCCCCCTGGCGCTGGGTGAGGGGCAGCCAGGGGGCAATGCGGGGGGAGGTGTCCTGGGGGACCGCTTTGGGGGGCTTGGGGCGCGCGGGCAACCCCTGTTCAGCGCGGCGCTTGGCCTCTCCCATCGGCTCCGGATCACAGCAGGCGCCAGGCTAAGGGCGGTCAGCTCGGCCGCAAGCGCGGCAGATCCACCCAGGGCTCCAGGGCCTCCAGCACCTGGCGGCCCCAGCCCCGGCGCCGCAGCCGCCCATCCAGCACCGCCAGTCGGCCGCCGTTGCGGCGGACACCGGCCACCGCCTGCTGCAGACGGCCCAGGGCCTCGGGCAACAGCAACTCCCGGAACCAATCACGCCCCTGGCTGCGCAGGGCCGCCACCCGGGCCGCCGTGAGCGGGTCCTCAAGGCTGGCGATGGGCAGGGTCGCGGCCACGATCTGGCAAGGCAGCGGCAGGCGCGGCTGGTGCTGCAACCACCAACCCCAGCTGCAGCAGAGCACGCCGTTGCTCTCCGGGGCCGTGAGTTCGTGGCCCACCCGCGAACCAAACTCCGCCGCCAGGGCACTGGTGAGCCCGAGCCGCAGCCCCTCGTCGTCCAGCAGCACCACCGTGAGACCCGATTGCCCCAGCACCAGCCTGCGGCACTGGTCGAGCAGGTGGGCGGGGTAATGGGGCGCGTTGGGCAGGGCCTGGGCGGCGGGGGCAAACAGGGGCAGGGGATCCAGCAGCGGCGGGTCCGCCAGGCTGACCTGCACCGCCGGGCTGAAGCCCGGCAGGGGCGCCACCCCCTGGGACCAGGGACCCACCAGCACCACCCCGCGGGCCTCCAACAGGGCGGGCAACACCGCCAGGGGATCGAGGGGCTGGCGGTGCCACTGCCACTGCAACAGGGCCGGGGTCACCTGGGCCCAGCTGGTCCAGCCGTCGCCGCCGCTGGCCAACCAGGCGGGCCAGGGGTCCGGCAGGGGCGAGAGCACCGCCAGCAGTTGCCGCAGCGGCGCCTCCTCCTCGGCGCTGATGGCCACCCGTTGCTGGGGGCCGCAGGGCCGGGCCAGCACCCGGCGGCTGAGGCGCTCATGCAGTTGCAGCAGGCTGGCGGCGGCGGCGGGCAGGCTGCGGCGCAGCTGCTCCCAGTGGGGGGTGTCGATCACCACCCCCAGGGCCTGGCGCAGCAGCGGCTGCAGCAGCTCCCCCTCGGGGATCAGCAGCTGCCGCTCCGCCAGGCCACCGGCGCGCCAGGCGGCCACCAGCTGGTCGTGCTGCAGCAACCACAGCCGCGCCGACTCCGGTGCGGTGGCCCCCTCCCAGCAGGGCAGGTTCAAGCCCACGGCCTCCAGCCGCGGCAGCTCCACCTGCAGCAGCCGTTGGCGCAGCGCCGGGCTCACCAGCAGCGCCACGGGCCCGTCATGCAGGGCCAGGGGCACCAGCAGCCCCAACAGCCAGCTGGGGTCGCTACCGGGGGCCAAGCGCACCAGGGTCTGGTCGCCGCGGCGCAGGCTGCGGGCCACCAGGCGGCTCAGGGTGAGGTGATGGGGCCAGCGCGCGTCGCCCTCCTGGCGCAGGAGGTCCTTGAGCTGTTGGTGGGCGCGGGCTTCCAACATCCGCGAATCGTAGGAAGCTGGCTCCAGCGCACTGTTCAGCCATGACCACCAGCTGGCGCGATCGCCCCGTGGGGATCGTGGGCCTCGGATTGATCGGCGGCTCCCTGGGGCTCGACCTGCGCCAACAGGGCCTGGAGGTGCGGGCCCTGGTGCACCGGCCCAGCACGGCCGAACGGGCCCGCGAGCGGGGCCTGGCCGACCGGGTGGACACCGACCCGGCGGTGCTGGAGCCCTGCGGGCTGATCGTGCTGGCCCTGCCCCTGGATCGGCTGCTGGATCCCCCCCCGGAGCTCCGGGCAGCGCTGCCGGCGGGGGCGGTGATCACCGATGTGGGCTCGGTGAAAGCGCCGGTGCTGGAGCGCTGGCGCCATTGGCATGGCCGCTTTGTGGCCAGCCATCCGATGGCCGGCACCGCGGAGGCGGGGGTGGAGGCGGGCATCAGCGGGCTGTTTGCCGGGCGCCCCTGGGTGGCCACCCCGGCCTCAGACACCGATCCCGATGCCCTCGAGCAGGTGCGGCAGTTGGCGGAGCTGGTGGGGGCCCACTGGCTCTGTTGCGGGGCGCAGCAACACGACCGGGCGGTGGCGTTGATCTCCCACATGCCCGTGCTGGTGAGCGCGGCGCTGCTGGAGGCGGCCGCCGGGGAAGCGGATGGGGGCACCGCCGAGCTGGCCCGGCAACTGGCCTCCAGCGGCTTCGCCGACACCAGCCGCATCGGCGGCGGCAACCCGGCCCTGGGCACCCTGATGGCCCGCAGCAACCGGGAGGCGGTGCTGGCGGCCCTGGGCCAGTACCGCCGGCAGCTGGAGGGGCTCGAGCAGCTGGTGCAGCAGGAGCACTGGGGGGAGCTGGAGGGGCGCCTCAGCCGCTGCCAGCAGCGGCGGCCCGAGTTTCTGCAGGGCGCAGGCGCAGCTCCGCCCCCTGGGCGGCCCGCAGCTGACGGCAGGCGGTGAAGGCCGAGAGGCTCACCCCGGCGGTGCCCTCACCGGGGTGAATGGCATCGCCGCACAGCCACAGGCCCGGTAAAGGCGTGCGGCTGGCCAGGCCGAAGGGTCCGAAGCGGCTGGGGTGCTGGCCCAGCCCCCCCACAAACCCATAGGGGCGGCCGGTCCAGCCGGCGAAGCCCCGGGGGGTGGCGAGCTCCACGTGGCGGTAGTCGGCGGGGGCCAACCCCAACAGCTGCCGCAATCCCGCCTGCATCCCCTCGAGGGCCCGCTGTTTGCGCCGCTGGTAAGCGGATTCCTCTAGGCCAAACCAGGGCCGGGCCGGGGTGAACACACTGGCGATCACCGTGGCCTGGCCCACCGGGGCGCGGCCGTCCCCCTCGGCGCTGAGGGACACGAACAGGCTGCCCGGGTCGTCCCACTCCAGCTGGGCATGGAGCCCCAACCCGGCCGGGAGACGGTCCCGCTCCACCGCCCCATAGAGCACCAGTGCACCGGAGGGGTCCGGGAAACGCTCTAGGCGCTGGCCGTAGCCGCGGGGCAGCGGCTCCGCCAGCAACTCCGGCAGCAGCTGCGGCGGCAGGCTGCACACCAGCTGGTCCGCCTGCAACTGGAAGGGCTTCTGGGCCGGACCCGTGCCCTGCACCAGCCAACCATCCCCCCCACGCCGCAGCCGCTGCACCCGATGGCGCAGCCGCAGCTGGCCGCCGGCCTGGGCCAGGGCCTGCTCCAAGCAGGCGCTCAGGGTCTGCATGGAGCCCTGCAGATGCCAGAGGCCCAGGGGCTCCTGGGCCATGGCCAACACGGTGGCGCCGTAGAGGGCGGCGGTGCCGGCGGCGGGCTCCTGGGAATAGAGCCGCAGCTGCAGATCAAGGAAACGGCGCAGGCGGCCATCGCCGCCGCAGCCGCACAGGGCCAGCAGATCGGCCACGCTGGCGGCGGTGAACAGGCCGCTGGCGATCACCCCGGGGTCGAGGGCCGCCAGCAGCTGGCGCCAGTCCCAGGGGTTGCGGGGGGGCAGCACCGGATCGCGGCCGGCGAAGGCCCAGCTGCTGCGGTGCAGCTGGGCGCAGAGGGCCCAGAACGGCTCGCTGCCGGGGAACTGGCGCCGCCGCTCCGCCGCCCAGCGCTGGGGATCGCGCCACAGCTGAATCGGTGCCGTCTCCCCGGCCAGCCACACGCTGCAGCCGGGATCCAGGGGGCTGGCCCCGGGCAAGGCCAGCGCGAAGTGGTCCATCAGGCGCCGGTGGATGCCGCCGGGCTCAAAGCCGGCCACCTGGGTGGCACCCACATCGAAGGTGTAGGGCCCGCGCCGGAAGGTGCCGGCGCAGCCGCCGCTCTGGCTGTGGGCCTCCAGCAGCACCACCTCCAGACCCTCCGTCGCCAGCAGGGCCGCCGCCGTCAGGCCGGCGATGCCGCCCCCCAGCACCGCCACATCGCAACGCTCCGCCATGGCGCCCCTGTCTGGCGGCATGCTGGCAGCGCGTCTTCCCCAACGCGTGACCCTGGCGATCTGGCTGCAGCACCAGCTGGGGGTGAAGCTCCAGGGGCAGCGGCCGGTGGGTGGCGGCTGCATCCACCGCGCCTGGGAGCTGCAGCTGGCGGATGGGCGGCGGTTGTTCGCCAAAACCAACCGGGCGGCGCTGCTGCCGGTGCTGGAGGCGGAGGCCGATGGGCTGGCCGCGCTGCACCAGGCCGCTGCGGAGCTGCGGATCCCCCAGCCCCTGGCGGTGGGGGAGGCCGCAGGGGAAGCGGTGCTGGTGCTGGAGTGGCTGCAGCTCGAGTCGGGCCAGGGCGGCGGCGGCAGCCATGAACACGCCTGGTGGCAGCTGGGGGCCCAGCTGGCCGCGCTGCACCGCGGCAGCCTGAACCAGTCGGGCCCAGGCTTTGGCTGGGGGCGCGACAACTTCATCGGCTCGGCGCCCCAGCCCAATGGCTGGATGAGCCGCTGGGCCGACTTCTTCCAGCAGCGGCGCCTCGCCCCCCAGCTGCAGTGGGCCGCCGCCTCAGGCCACCAACTGCCCGGGGCCGACACCCTGCTGGAGCGCTTGCCCACTTGGCTGGGGACCCATCGGCCCGAGCCCTGCCTGGTGCACGGCGACCTGTGGAGTGGCAATGCCTCCCTGCTGCAGGGGGGCGGCGGCGCCGTGTTTGATCCGGCGGTCTACCGGGGCGACCGGGAGGTGGATCTGGCCATGGCCCAGCTGTTCGGCGGATTCCCCGCGAGCTTTTTCGCGGGCTACAACGCCACCTGGCCTCTGCCACAGGGGCACCGGCAGCGGGTGGAGCTCTACAACCTGTACCACCAGCTCAACCACGCCAACCTGTTCGGCGGTGGCTACTGGCGGCAGGCGCAGGCCAGCATCAGCCACCTACTGGAGCTCACGGCCTGAGGCCGCCGCAGGGGTTCCCGGGGCTCAGCCCAGGTACTCCTTGCGCAGGGTCTGCACCTTGGTGATCACCGCCGAGCGCTTCTCGCTGGTGGTGAGGTTCTGCCAGCTCCACTGGCCCACCACCACCAGCCCGAGCAGCTCCAGCAGGCCGGGCACCACGGGCAGCAGGTTGATGGTGTCGATCACCCCCTTGATCAGCACCTGGGCCACGATCACCACCACCAGCACACCCACACCCTTGCCGATGCGGCCCATCTGGCCCCAGTCGACCTTGTCGAGGGTTTCATTCACCTTGGTGAGCACTTCGCTGTAGCGCTCGGTGAAGCTGGCGCCGGCCTCGTCGCCGCCGCTGCTGGCCTGATCCTTCAGATCGGTGGTCTCGTCGGTCATCAGGGTGGGCATCGGCCGGGTTGACTTCGGCATAAGGTATCGGTGTGGGTGCATCAACGCCAGAGCGCGTGCTCCTCAGTGGGCATTGCCTGATCGTTCTGGAGCGCACCGTGCTGGCCACCAGGCCCCAGGAAGGCTGCGCCCTGGTGCTCGGCAGCCGCCGCGGCCCGGCCCTGCTGGTGCAGGCAATCTGGCCCTGCTGCAACCGCTGGGAACCGGCCGCCGAGCGGGATCGGCACTTCCAGCTCGACCCCCGCGAGCAGCTGCTGGCCCAGCGGTGGGTGCGCGAGCGGGGCCTGCAGGTGCTGGGGGCCGCCCACAGCCACCCCAGCAGCGCGGCCATTCCCTCCCGCAGCGACCGGGAGCTCTGCCTGGGGCCCACCTTGATGCTGATCCGCAGTGGGCTGGCGGCCGAGGCCGAGCCCCTGCGGGCCTGGTGGCTGCCGGAACCGCCCGGGCCGGAGGGGGCCGCCGCCCCGGAGCCCCTGCCCCTGCCCCTGCCGCTGGAGCCCCTGGCCGGGGATTTGGGAGAGTAGGGAGCCGGTTCGCCCTGCGCCCCGCTTCCATGCTTCCCCCCGACACCACTGGCATCGAGCTCAGCCCCGATGAGGTGGCCCGTTTTGCCCGCCACCTGATCCTGCCGGAGGTGGGCATGGAGGGGCAGAAGCGGCTCAAGGCCTCCTCCGTGCTGTGCGTGGGCACCGGCGGCCTGGGCTCGCCGCTGCTGCTCTACCTGGCGGCCGCCGGCGTGGGGCGCATCGGCATCGTCGATTTCGACGTGGTGGATCACTCCAACCTGCAGCGGCAGGTGATCCACGGCACCAGCTGGGTGGGCAAACCCAAGATCGAATCCGCCAAGGCCCGGATCCTGGAGATCAACCCCCACTGCCAGGTGGACCTCTACGAAACGGCGCTCACCAGCGAGAACGCCCTGGAGATCATCCGGCCGTACGACATCGTCTGCGACGGCACCGACAACTTCCCCACCCGCTACCTGGTGAACGACGCCTGCGTGCTGCTGGGCAAACCCAACGTGTACGGCTCGATCTTCCGCTTTGAGGGCCAGGCCACGGTGTTCAACCTGGATGCCGAAAGCCCCAACTACCGCGACCTGTTCCCCGAGCCGCCGCCGCCGGGCATGGTGCCCTCCTGCGCCGAAGGGGGCGTGGTGGGGGTGCTGCCCGGCATCATCGGCGTGATCCAGGCCACCGAAGCGGTGAAGATCATCACCGGCATCGGCACCACCCTCAGCGGCCGCCTGCTGCTGTTCGATGCCCTGGGGATGAAGTTCCGCGAGCTCAAGCTCCGGCCCAACCCGGAGCGGCCCGTGATCGACAAGCTGATCGACTACCAGGAGTTCTGCGGTGTGGGCGGCAGCGCCCCCGGCCAGGAGGAGGCCGGCGCCGTGGACAGCATCAGCGTGGGGCAGCTCAAGCAGCTGCTCGACGGCGACCGCTCCGGCCTGGTGCTGATCGATGTGCGCAACCCCCCCGAGGCGGACATCGCCGTGATCCCTGGCGCCACCCTGATTCCCTTGGATCAGATCGAGAACGGCACCGCCGTGGAGCGAGTGCGCGAGCTGGCCGCCGGTAAAACCCTCTACGCCCACTGCAAGCTCGGGGGCCGCAGCGCCAAGGCGCTGATTGCCCTCAAGCGCCATGGCATCGAGGGGATCAACGTGGCCGGCGGCATCGACGCCTGGAGCCAGGAGGTGGACCCCAGCGTGCCCCGTTACTGACAATCCGCCGGGGGCTGACCCGCCGGCTCAGTAATCCACGCCGCGCTTGAGATCAACGCCGCGCTCGGCGTAGTGCTTGTGGCACACCATCTCCGAGTGCACGCTGGCCAGATCGAAGTAGGCCGGAGGGTGCTTGCAGCGGCCGGTGAGGATCACTTCGGTTTCCGCCGGCTTGCGCAGCAGGGTCTGCACGATCGGCTCCACCGGGAGGAGCTCCAGGTCGACGGTGGGGTTGATCTCATCGAGGATCACCGTTTTGTAGAGGCCGCTGGAGATGGCGGCGCGGGCGATTTCCCAGGCGCGCTCCGCCTCCACGTAATCGATGGGCTGCTGCTGGCCGCGCCAGACGATGGCATCGCGGCCGGAGCGCAGGTGATCCACCAGGTGGGGGTAGCTCTCCCGCAGGGCGGCGATGGCCGCGTCCTCGGTGTAGCCGTTACCCCCCTTGAGCCACTGCAGGATCAGCACCCGGTGGCTCTTGTCCTGGGAGATGCCGCGGCCGATGGCCTGCAGGGCCTTGCCGAGGGCGCTGGTGGATTTGCCCTTGCCTTCCCCGGTGTACACCTCGATGCCATCGAGGCCGGCGCTGGCCAGGTCGGCCTCCGGCAGATCCACACCCTGGAGGCGATCCTGGCGGCGGTGGGCCCGCATTTCGGAGTGGAGATCGGCGATCTGCACCAGGGGCCGGGGGGCACCCCGGCCGGTGACGATCACCTCCATGCCCGGCGGTTTGGCCGCCAGGGTGCGCACCACCTCCTCCAGGTCCAGCAGGCCGAGGTCGAGCACCGGGTTGAGCTCATCGAGCACCACCACGGAATAGAGGTCGCTGGCGAGGGCCCCCTTGGCGATGGTCCAGCCCCGCTGGGCCTCCTGGATGTCGATGCGGGTCACCTGATCGGCGCTGAAGAAGTCGCCGCGGCCGGTGCGCACCTGGTCGATCAGGTGGGGGAAGCCCTGCTGCAGCGCCTCGATGGCGGCGTCCTCGTCGTAGGAGCGGCCGGGCCCCTTGAGGAAGCGCAGCAGCAGCACGCGGGTCTGTTTCTGCTCGCAGATGCCGAGGCCGATGGTGCGCAGCACCACCCCCAGGGCCGCCTGGCTCTTGCCCTTGCCTTCGCCGTCGTAGACGTGCAGTTGGCCATGGCTGCGCTCGTTGGCGCCGGCGGCCGTGCGGATGCCGATGCCACGGCCGGTGCCCTGCTGGGTCTGGGCCCGCTGGGTCTGGCCCCGCTGCGCCTGGTTTTGCGGCGACTGGGTGCTGGGGCCCATGGAGCAGGTCGGTGGGAACCGATGCTAACGGCGCTGGCCCTGCCAGGATCAAACCCCTCAGCCCGTGGCCTGGCCCGCGCCATGTTCCGCCCGCTCGAACCGTTGAGCCCCGGCCAGGCGCAGCAACTGGAGCAGCTGCGCAGCCGGTTGGCGGCCCTGCCCTCGGCACTGGTGGCCTACTCCGGCGGCGTGGACAGCACCCTGGTGGCGGCGATCGCCGCGGAGCAGCTGGGGGAGCGGGCCCTGGCGGTCACCGGGGTGTCGCCGGCCCTGGCGCCCCACCTGCGGCAGGAGGCCCAGCTGCAGGCCCAGTGGATCGGCCTGCGCCACCGGGAGATCGCCACCGCCGAGCTGGACGACCCGGCCTACAGCAGCAACCCCAGCCAGCGCTGTTACGCCTGCAAGCGGGAACTGCACCGGCTGCTGACGGCGTTGCGGAAGGAGCAACCGCAGGCGGTGGTGCTGGATGGGGTCAACCAGGACGACCTGGGGGACCACCGCCCGGGCATCGCGGCGGCCCAGGAGGCCGGGGTGCACTCCCCCCTGGCGGAGCTGGGCATCGACAAGGCCGGGGTGCGGGCCCTCTCGCGGGCCCTGGGGTTCCCCTGGTGGGATAAACCCGCCCAGCCCTGCCTGGCCTCGCGCTTCCCCTACGGCGAACCGATCAGCGCCTCCCGGCTGCAGCGGGTGGCGGCCGCCGAAGCCTGGCTGCGGCAACAGGGCTGGCCGCAGGTGAGGGTGCGCAGCCAGGGGGATGCGGCCCGCATCGAGCTGCCGGCCGATCAGCTCTCCGGCGCCCTGCAGCGCTGGGTCGATCCGGCCCAGCGCAGCGCCCTGGTGGGCGCCTTTCTGGAGCAAGGGTTCAACGCCGTGAGCGTGGACCTGGAGGGGTTGGTGAGCGGCAAGCTCAACCGCAGCCTGCGGGGGTGAACCGCAACGCGGGCTCGCCATAAAAAACCCCTCCTTGAAGGAGGGGCGAGCGGTGCAGCGTCGGGATCAGGCGGCCGCCAGGGCCGGTTCCCGTTCGGCGCCGGCCACGGAACTGGGGGTTTCGCGGCGGAAGCTCTTGAGCTTGTAGTTGCCGGCGTCGAGCTCTTCACTGAGCACGATGCAGGCCCGCTCCGGCATGGTGTGGTCACCGCAGGTGAACACATCCACGGCGGCATAGCCCGACTCAGGCCAGGTGTGGATGGAGATATGGGATTCGGCCAACAGAGCCAGCCCCGTCACACCCTGGGGGTCAAACCGGTGGGTGATCAGATTCAGGAGTGTGGCGCCAGCACGCTTGGCAGCGCTGGTGATGGCGTTCCTGAGGAAAGCTTCGTCGTCGAGCTTGGCGGGATCGCAGTTGTACAGCTCGAGGATGCAGTGTTTACCCACCATGTCGGTGGCACTGGGTGATTGGGGGCTACTGGAGAAAGCGCTCTCAGCTCCGGTCCATCCCGGGTTGGGGTGGAGGCAGGCCGCTTGGGTCATCAGATCCAGGCAAACAGCCCAACACCTTACTGGCCGAGCCGCAGCATTCCTGCCTCAACGGTCACCAGTTGCGAACGCTGGTGCCAACCGCCGCTGAAGGCCCCCAGGTGCGTGGCACTCACCAGGCACTGGTGCCCCTCCCCCACCGCCTCCAGCAACAGCTGCTGACGGTCGGGATCCAGCTCGGCCAGCACGTCGTCGAGCAGCAGCAGGGGCGGCTCCCCCCAGAGCTGCTGCACCAGCTCGAGCTCCGCCAGTTTCAGGGCCAGCACCAGGGTGCGCTGCTGGCCGGCGGAGCCATAACGGCGGGCCGGTTGGTCCCCCAGCTCCAAAGCCACCTCATCGCGGTGGGGCCCCACGGCGCACTGCCCCAGCCGCAGCTCCTCGGGCCGCTGGGCCCGTAACTGCTCCAACAGACTGTCCCGCCAGGGGCCCTCCTGCTCCGGCTCAGGCCCCTCCACCTCCAGGCTGGCGCCGGGCTGGTAGCGGAGCACCAGCGCCTCCCGGCCGGCGCTGAGGCGCCCCTGCCATTGGGCCGCCAGGGGCTGCAGGCGCCGCAGGGCCCGCAAGCGGCGGCGGTGCAGACGGGTGCCCACCAGCGCCATCTGCTGGTCGAACGCCTCCAGCAGATCCTGCAGCTGCCCCTGGGCCAGGCCGCGGCGCAACAACTGGGAGCGCTGTCGCAGCAGCCGCCCGTAGCGGCTGAGCAGCTCGGCATACACCGGCTCCAGCTGCAACACCACCCGGTCGAGCCACTGGCGCCGCAGGGCCGGCTCCCCCCGCACCAGATCGAGATCCAGGGCGCTGAACCCCACGCAGCGCAGCGGGCCGATCAGCTCGTGCTGGCGCTCCAGCACCCGGCCGTTGCGGCGGGCCTGGCGCCCCCCCTGGCGGCGCAGCTCCAGCTCCAGGCGGTCACCGTCGCTGCAGCTGGCGGCGATCAGGGCCGCCGGCTGGCCCTGGCGGATCAGATCGCGGTCGCTGCTGCAGCGGTGGGAGCGCAGGCTGCCCAGCAGCTCCACCGCCTCCAGCAGGTTGGATTTGCCCTCGCCATTGCGGCCGATCACCAACAGCCGCGGCGCCTCCAACTGCAGCTCAAGCGCGCCGTAATTGCGGAACTGGCGCAGCTCCAGGCGATGCAGCCGAATGGGTCTGGGGCCGTCTGAGGGCTAAGGTAAGGCCCGTGGGGCAGCTGATCCCGCGTGGGCATGTAGCTCAGTTGGATAGAGCATCAGATTCCGGTTCTGAGTGTCGGGGGTTCGAGTCCCTCCATGCTCGTGGCCCGATCAGCCGCTCTCCCTCAGCCCTGGGGCCCCGTCTCGTTTGAGCGGGGCTTTTTTCATGGCTGGCCCTCAGGCCTGCAGCCGCAGCCCCATGGCGCGGATGCCGCCGGGGTCCACCACAAACCCATGCTGGCGCAGGGTCTCCAGGGCCCCCTGGGGGGCCGCCACCGACACGCTGCAGCCGGGCAACTCCCGCCGCAGGCGCCCCAGGGCGGTGTGCACCAGCACCTGCAGCAGCAGATGCTGGGTGGCGGCGGGCTCCGCCGGATCCACCGCCAGATCCCAGAGGTTGGCGTTGAGGGCCTGATCGCTGGTGGCCCGCACGAAGCCCACCAGCTGCCCGCCGGGGGCCCGCAGGCTCAACTGCCAGGCGCTGGCCGCCAGGGCCCGCTCCAGGCGCTGGGGCGAACGGGAGGGCTCACCGCAGAGCACCAGCAGCCCGTTGAGCTCCTCCCCCCGCGGGGGTGCCTCCGGCTCGAGGGCATAACCGGGCGGCAGCTGGGGGGGCTGGGGCTGGCCGCGGAAGGGGATCAACAGGGAATCGAGCAAACGGGCCCCCTCAGCCGGTGTTGCGCATGCCGGCGGCGATGCCGTTGATGGTGAGCAGCGCCCCCCGCAGCAGTTCACTGCGGCTGTAGGTGCGGCCGTCTTCGCGGTCGGGCGCTTCGCTCATGGGGGGCTGGCGGTTCTGATCCCGCAGGCGCTTGAGCAGGGCCACCTGCAGGAAGCCCAGCGGAATGATCGTGCGGTTGCGCAGCTCCACCGACAGCTGCAGGCCCGGGTCACCATCCAGCAGGCGGCGGTGCCCCGTGATCGCCAGCACCAGGTCGCGGGTGAGCACGAATTCACCGGCGATGGTGTCGAAGATCTGCTCAAAGGCCTGGCGCGACTCCGGCCGCCCCAGGGAACGCACGTAGTGGTGGGCCAGGTCGAGGTCCACCTTGGAGAGGGTCATCTCCACCTTGGAGATGAGCATGCGGAAGAAGGGCCAGCGCTGGTACAGCTGCTGGAACAGCTCCAGCTGGCCGGGGTCGGCGTCGAGCTCCTCCTGCAGGGCCGCCCCCACCCCAAACCAGCTGGGCAGCAGGAAGCGGCTCTGGGTCCAGCCGAACACCCAGGGGATGGCCCGCAGGCTGGAGAGATCCTTGGCGCCGCTCTTGCGGCGGGCGGGCCGGCTGGAGATCTGCAGCTTGCTGATCTCCTCGATGGGGGTCACCTGCTGGAAGAAGGCCACCAGATCGGGGTTGTCATGCACCAGGGCCCGGTAATGGCTGCGGGAGCGGGCCGCCAGGCGCACCATCAGCTCATTCCAGCTGGGGGTCTCATCCACATGGCTGGTCACCAGGCTGTTCTGGATCACCGCGGTGGTGACGGTTTCCAGGTTGTAGAGGGCCAGCTCCGGCAGGGAGTATTTGGAGGCCAGCACCTCCCCCTGCTCCGTGATCTTGATGCGGCCGTTGAGGGTGCCGCTGGGCTGGGCCAGGATCGCCTGGTAGGCGGGCCCACCGCCGCGGCCCACGGAACCGCCGCGGCCATGGAAGATGCGCAGGGCCACATCGTGGCCGCTGGCCAGCTGCTGCAGCGCGATCTGGGCCCGGTGGATCTCCCAGTTGCTGGAGAGGAAGCCCGAATCCTTGTTGCTGTCGGAGTAGCCCAGCATCAGCTCCTGCAGGGGCTTGCCGGTGGGGCTGATGCTGGCGATCAGCTGGCGGTAGAAGGGCTCGGAGAACAGCCGCTCCATCACCGCCGGGGCGGCCTTGAGGTCTTCCACCGTTTCGAACAGCGGCACCACCAACAGGTTGGAGCGCTGGGCCATGGGGTCCACCAGGCCGGCCTCCTTGGCCAGCAGCAGCACCTCCAGCAGATCCGACACCGTGTGGCTCATCGAGATCACATAGGTGCGGCAGATGCGGCTGCCGAATTCCTGCTGCAGCCGCTGCACCACCCGCAGCACATCGAAGGTTTCAGCGGTGGCGGGGCTCCACTGCACCGAGGGGGGGATCAGGGGCCGGCGGGTCTGCAGCTCGGTGAGCAGCCACTCCACCCGTTGGGGCTCCTCCATCTCGCCGTAGGGCACCGGCAGCTGCAGGTAGCGGCTCAGTTCATCGAGGGCATCGCTGTGGCGGGTGCTCTCCTGGCGGATGTCGAGGCTGGCCAGGCAGAAGGCGAAGGTGTGCACCTGGGCGATCAGGTTGTCCAGGGGTTCGCAGCTGAGGCCGGTGCCCGAGAGGCTGTCGTTGATCAGCTCCAGGTCGTTGCGGAACTCGGTCACCGAGGCGTAGTGCAGCTCCGGGGCGGGCGCCGGGGCCAGGGCCCCCTGGCCGAATTCCGGCAGGGCGGGGCGGGTGTCGGAGGGGGTTTCCCAGCCGGCGCTGGCCAGTTGCTGGTTGCGCTCATGGGTGAGGCGCAGCCGCTCCAGCACGTAGCTGAGCTTGAGGCGGTAGGGCTCCAGCCGGTAGCGGGCGGCCCGCTCTTCGTAGATCTCCGGAAAGCGCAGCCGGTCCATCTCCAGGGATTCCAGCAGCGGGGCGCTCACCTGGCTCCACTGCATGGAAATGCTGAGCTGGTCGCGCAGGTCGCCCACCGCCGCCAGGTAGCGCTCGAGCATCAGCTGGCGCTGGAAACAGGCGGTGCGCCAGGTGATCTCCGGGGTCACCGAGGGGTTGCCATCGCGGTCGGAGCCCACCCAGGAGCCGAAGCTGCAGAAGGCATCCCCGGGGGGCTGCACATCGGGGTAGCTGGCGTTGAGGGCGGTGCGGATGCGCTGCCGCAGCTGCGGCATGGCCCCGAACAGCACCTGCTGGAAGTAATGGAGGGCGTAATCCACCTCATCCAGCACCGACGGCTTGAACTGGTGCAGTTCATCGGTGCGCCACCAGAGCCGCACCTCCTCCTGCAGGTGCTGGCGCAGGCTCTGGCGATCGTCGAGGTTGAGCAGCTGGCTGTGCTGCAGCTTCTGGATCAAGGAGGCCACCCGCCGCTGCTTGTGGCGGATGGTGTGGCGCACGATCTCCGTGGGGTGGGCCGTGAACACCAGCCGGATCTCCAGCTCCTGCAGGAGGTGCTCGATCTGGGCGGGCGGCACCCCGAGGCCCCGCATGCGGGCGAACAGCTCGCGGAAGGTGGCCGGTTCGGTCTGGGCCGCCAGGGGCGGCAGGAAGGGGTCGCTGAGGTGCTCCGGATGGTGGGCCTGCAGGCTGGCGAGGTAGCTGTCCTCCTCGATGTGCTGCTCGAGGATGTTGACCAGCTGGAAATAGAGGGAGAAGGCCCGGGCGGCGGCGATGCCCTCCGCCAGATCCATCTCCCGGATCAGCTGCACGATCTCGTCGGTGGCGGCCTCCGAACCCGCATCGGGCTCACCGCCCTCGATGGCGCTGCTGATCTCCTTCATGCGCAGCAGGCGCTCGGCCTGCTGGGGCGGGCACTCGCTGCGCAGCACCGTCTGCCAGAGGTCTTCCACCAGCTCCAGCCGTTCGGCCAGCAGCCGCGGCCGCGTGGCCTCCAGCTCCGCCGCGGTAGGGGCAGGCCCCGGGGCCGCTCCAGGCACGGCGCCGGTCGCTTCGGTGGCGGCGAGGGTGGGCCCCATGGAGGCGAAGTCGTCAGCGAAGCGAACCATGATCATCCCAAAGGGCCAAACCGTTCTGTCGCCAAGTCCGCATTCAGCTGCGCCTCCTGCTGCGCCATGGCCGCCGCGCCGGCGGCAATCAGGGGCGCCACGGCGGTGCCGCCTTGGTGGGCAACCAGCCATTGCATGGCCTGATTGCCCTGCTCGAGCACGGCATGCAGGGGGGCCAACCAGGCCTCGAGGCCGTACTCACGGGCCAGGGGGGCCATCTCCTCCAGGGCACCGGCGAGCCAGGTGCGGGCGGTAATCGACTCGCCGCTGCGCCAATGGCGCAGGGGGGCCTCCAGGCTGCTGCGGGCGGCGGCGCGGTCGTTGGCGTCCGCCAGCTGAGCCAGGGCGGCGGCATCCAGCCGGCTGGCGCGCAGGGGGTCGTGGCGTTGGGGATCCGCCAGCAGCTGATGCAGCCGCAGTTCGGCGAAGGCGGTCACCGCCAGCAACAGCAGCGGATCGGTGATCAGATCACAGATGCGGATCTCCAGCCGGTTGAGGTCGTGGGGGCGGTCATCACCGTTGGGGCGCACGGAGGTCCAAAGGTGGCGAACGTTTTGCATGCTGCCCAGCTGCAGCTGCTGCTCCATCCAGGCGATGTAGTGGCCGTGGTTCTCAAACAGGGGCACCTCTGGTGGGGTGAGGGGAAACTGCAGCCAGCGCTGGGAGTGGGCTCCAGTGCTCTGGCCATCGAGGAAGGGGGAACTGGCGCTGAGGGCCAGCAGCAGGGCCCCCTCACAACGCATCAGGCGGCAGCCCGCAAACAGGGCCTCCATGTCGGTGAGGCCCAGGTTGATGTGCACGCTGGCGGTCACCACCCGGGTGCCGTAGGTGGCCTCGATGTAGCCGTGATAGGGGTTCCCGGGATCCGAACGATCAAAACGGTGGCTGTCGCCGGTGCTGAGGGTGCTGCCCGGCAGCAGGGTGAGGCCCCGCTCGGCCAACCAGGGCCGCAGGCGGCGCCGCGGCTCCAGCAACAGCTCCAGCTGCCGCCCGTAGCGAGCATCCGGCGGCGTGATGTATTCGAGGTTGCGGCAGTCGGGTTCGGTGACAAAGCCGCTGAGGGCCGCGGCCGCCTCCGCGGAGCAACCCACCACCGTGCCGTCGGGCCGGCCGGTGTAGAGCTCCACCTCGAACCCCTTGAGCAGCAACGGTGGGGCCGTGGGGGTCACTGCGCTCATGCCAGGCAGGCCAGGGCCTTGAGCATGCCGCGGGCCTTGTTGAGGGTTTCCTGGAATTCGGAGGCGGGCACCGAATCGGCCACCAGCCCCGCCCCCGCCTGCACCTGCACGCGCCAGCCCCCCCCGGCCGCCGGCAGCACCACCATGGTGCGGATGGTGATGGCCGTGTTGAGGGCGCCGCTGAGGTCCATGGCGCCATACACCCCGGAATAGGGCCCGCGGGCGTCGGGCTCGAGGGCGTGGATCAGCTGCATCGCGCGGATCTTGGGGGCGCCGCTCACCGTGCCGGCGGGGAAGGAGGCCATCAGCAGATCCCACACGTCGCGCTGGGGGTCGAGCACCCCCTCCACCTCGCTCACGATGTGCATCACGTGGGAGTAGCGCTCGATCACCATCAGCTCGCTCACCCGCACGCTGCCCGGCACGCACACGCGGCCCAGGTCATTGCGGCCCAGATCCACCAGCATCACGTGCTCGGCGCGCTCCTTGGGGTCCGCCAGCAGATCCGCCGCCAGGGCCTCATCTTCCGCGGCGTCGGCACCGCGGTGGCGGGTGCCGGCGATCGGCCGCAGGGACGCCTTCACCCGGCCGCTGCCATCGCCCATGGGCTCCGCCTTCACCATCACCTCGGGGCTGGAGCCGATCAGGTGCCAACCGCCGAAATTGAAGAAGGCCATGTAGGGGGATGGGTTCACCATCCGCAGGCTGCGGTAGAGCTCAAAGGGCTCACGCTGCACCTCCGTTTCCAGCCGCTGGCTGATCACCAGCTGGAACACATCCCCGGCGGCGATGTGTTCCTTGGCGGTGAGCACCGCCGCCTCGAACTCCTCACGGCTGCGGTTGCTGCGGGTGGGGAGCTCCAGGCTGGGGTCATCGCGCCAGTCGAGGGGGGCCACCCCGGGGGGCAGGGGCTGGTGCATGCGCTGCTCCAGGCGATCCAGCCGGGCTACAGCGGCCCCATAGGCCTGATCCACCGCCGCAGCGGTGCGATCACCGTGGGCGAGATCCACGTAGGCCACGGCGGTGATCTGCCGCTTCACCTGATCGAAAGCCAGCAGGCTGTCGGCCAGCATCCAGCAGCCATCGGGGGGGCCATCGGGATCGGTGGGGTGCACCGGCACGCTGGGCTCGATCCAGCGGATCAGCTCGTAGCCCCAGAAGCCGAACAGCTGTCCCAGCGGCGGCAGCCCCGGAATCGCCGGCGCGCTGTAGGGGGCCAGGGCCCCACGCAGCAGATCAAAGGGGTTGCCCTGCAGGGCCTGGCGGCCGCCATCACGCCAGCAGCGCTCCGCCTGGTCCCCCCGCACGGTGAGGGTCCAGAGCGGGTCGCTCACCACAAAGCTCCAGCGGCCGAGGCGTTCGCCCCCCTCCACCGACTCCAGCAGCACCCCGTGGCGGCTGCCGGCCCCCACCTTCAACCAGGTGGTGAGGGGGGTTTCCAGATCCGCCGGCCAGGTGCGCCAGATGGGAATGAAGCTGGAGCCCGCCTCAGCCTGAGCCAGAACAGTGGCGCGATCAGGGGATGGCATCACAGCGACAGGCAGGCAAAAAAAACGGGGCGCCTGGCCCCGCCTTTATAGAGGTTGGCCTGAATTCCAGGCGACGCCGGAATCAGGCGTCGAAGGTGTTCTTGCCGGTGAACTTGATCGAGGCGGGGTTGCCGTTCTGGCCGATGCGACGGGCGTTGTGACCCACCATCTTGCGGCCCTCGTTCACCTTCTCGGGGAAGACGCCGTCCTTGGGGTGCAGGAACTCGGTGTCACCGCCGGGGAAGATCCGGTAGATCTTGTAGTCCTCGATGCGGGGCTTGAACTTGGTGCGCAGCTGGGTGCCGAGCGCCAGGCACTGCTCCTTGCGGGCGAAGTACATGAGGTTCTCGCCCTCATTCATGTGGGCCGCACCACCGGTGGGGAGCTCGAAGGGCTGCTCCTTGGCGCTGGTCCAGGTGATCGCGTACTTCTCCTCGGTTTCCGCGGCGTTGAGCAAACCGCCCGTGCTGCCGATGTACTTCGGAAGTTGACCGCTCAGTTGACCACTCGTTGCCATGGCTGTTCCGGAGGGGAGTCGGCAGACCGTTTCGCTCGGAAGCTAGCACCGTGTTTTGGGCCGAACAGGCCGCCCCGCCAGGGTCTTCACACCCGTCAACAAACCCGCCCGATCAGGCGCCGGCCACCGGAAAAAACACGGTGAGGTCGTTGCCGGAGCGCTCCGCCAGGCGCCCCCCCAGGCTGTGGAACAGGCGCTGGGTGGCCTGGCGGCTGAGCTGCAGGCTGCCGGTGCCGGGGTTCCAGCTGAGCACCGGCCCCACCCGCTCCACGCCGCCGGGTTGATCCTCTGCCGCCAGGGCCTCGGCGCTGGCGCTGAGCCGCAGCTTGAGGCGGGCGCCGGCGGGCTGCAGGCTGAGGGCCACCACGGCCCCGGCGGGCAGGCCGCGGCTGAAGCGATCCACCAGCCCCCCCAGCACCGTTTCCAGGCGGGCCGGATCGCTGAGCACGGGCGGCAGGTCGGCGGCGGCAGCCAGCTCCAGCCCCAGGCTGCGGCGCTGCAGCTGCTGGCGCCACAGGGGCTCCAGCTGATGCAGCAGCTGGGACAGATCGGTGCGGGCCAGGCGCTGTTCACCGGTTTCGGCGGGCTGCCGCTGCAGCTCCGCCGCCAGGAAGATCAGGCCGAAGCGGTCGATCTGCTCGCTGCACTCGCCATCGATCTGCTGCAGGCGCTGCCGCACCAGGTCGGGCAAATCACTGCGGCGCAGCAGCGAGCGGATCAGGGTGCGGATCGTGGCCAGGGGCGTGCGCACCTCGTGGGTGAGGGCCTCCAGCAGGGCCAGCTCACTGCTGGGGGCGGCGGATCCGCCGCCGCGGGCCTCGCCGCTGGCCCGGTGCACCAGGGGCTGCAGGGTGAGGCTCGGAGCCATGGCCGCCAACCGCTCCGCCAGCCGCGGCCAGAACTGCGGCACCCGCTGGGGGTCGTTCTGCAGGGGGCCGAGGGCCTGGATCGCCTGGCGCAGCCGCTGGGCCTGGGCCGGATCAGTGCGCTGCAGCCGTTCATCCAGCCGGGTCAGGGCCGCCGAGAGGGCCGCCGGCTCGAACTGCACCACCAGCCGGCGGGCCCGTTCCTCCCCCACCAGGGCCATGGCCACCTGCAGCCGCGGCGTGATCAGCACCAACAGGGGATCGGTGCCATCGCCCTCCTCCAGCGGCAGCCGCTCAAAGCCCCCGCCGGCGGCGGCGGCCGCCGCGGCCACGCCCGTGGCGGGCAACAGCGGGGCACTGGGCTGGAGCAGATCCCCGAGCTCCGCCGGGGTCCACACCCAACCCTGCAGCTGCTGCAGCAGGGCCGGTTCGTAGAGGGCCGGCAGGGGAGCCGCCAGCCACACCCCCCGCTGGGGCCCCAGGGGCAGCAGGAAATCGTCCTGCAGGGTGGCAAGGGCGGCCCACCACTGGCGCCGCACGCTGTCCTCATCGCCGCGGCCGGGGCCGTCACCCTGGGCCAGCTCGCGCCGCAGGGCCGCCAGGCAGCCGGCGGAGCTGGGCACCGTGCCGGCGGCCGGATCCCCCATCACCAGCGCCCCGTGCCGGCGCCGGCGCGACGGGCCACCGAGGCACACAGACCCAGGGCGATGAAGTTCACGAGCATGGCCGAGCGGCCATAGCTCAGCCACGGCAGGGGGATGCCGGTGATCGGTCCGAGGCCGATGGTCATGTTGATGTTCACCACCACCTGGAACATCACCATGGCGCCGATGCCCACCACCACCAGCGACTCCACATCGCTGCGGGCCTTACCGGCGATCTGCAGCAGCCGCCAGATCCACACCACAAACCCCACCACCACGAGCGTGGCGCCAAGGAAGCCGGTTTCCTCCCCCAGGGCGCTGAAGATGAAGTCGGTGTGCTGCTCCGGGATGAAGCGCAGCAGCGTCAGGTGCCCCTGCATCAGGCCGGTGCCGAACAAGCCCCCGGAGCCGATGCCCACGGTGCTCTGCAGCAGGTGATAGCCGCCGCCGAGGGGGTCCTTGTTGGGGTCGAGGAACAGGGTGAGGCGGTCCCGCTGGTGGGGCTGCAGGAAGTTGTTCCACAGGAAAGGTGTGGCCAGGGCAAACACCGCCTCGATGGCCACCACCACCAGGGGGGCCAGCCGCTTCCAGGGCAGGCTCTTCCAGGCCAGATAGCCCATGGCTGGGATCCAGGCGATCAGCAGCCACGGCAGCACGCCGGCCACGATGGCGCTCACCACCGGCGAGATGAACAGCAGCACCCAGGCGCCGGGCATCCCTGACCAGAACATCATCACCAGCAGCACGGCGCCGAACACCAGCGAGCTGCCCAGATCGGGCTGAACCAACACCAGCAGCCAGGGCAGGCCGATGATCGCCACGGGGCGCAGGAGGTCGACGGGCCGCTCCACCGGGTGGCGCCCCAGCACCCGCGCTAGCAGCAGGATCGCCCCCACCTTGGCGAATTCGGAGGGCTGCACGTGGAAGCCGGCGATGTTGATCCAGCTCTGCGCCCCGAGGGCGCTCACGCCCACCACGCGCACGGCGATCAGGCTGGCCACCATCGCCCCATAGATCACCCAGGGCCAACGGGTGATGCTCTCCACCGGCACCCGGGCCAGCAGCAGGGCGATGCCCAGGCCCACCGCCGCCGTGATCCAGTGCTGGTACCAATCGGCGTAGCCGGCCTGGCGCTGGGTGCTGGCGATCAGGATCCCCGCCACGAAGATCATCCCCAGGGGGATCCACCAGAGCAGCTTGTCCACGCCGTCAAACCAACGGCGGCGGCGGCGCCCAGGGGCGAAGAAGCGGCCGCGGCGGGACCCCGGCAACGGCAGCCCCAGCAGGGTCATGCGCCCGTCGCCACGGGCAGGCGCTGGGCCAGGTCGCGGAAGGCGGCCGCGGTGGCCGACTCCGGCGCACTCAGCACCGCCGGGCGACCAGCGTCGCCGCCCTGCACCACCGCCAGCTCCATGGGCAGCTGGGCCAGGAGCGGCACCTCGCTTTCGCGGGCCAGCTGGCTGCCGCCGCCACGGCCGAACAGCTCGTAGCGCTTGTCGGGTGCATCGGGCGGGATGAAGGCGGTCATGTTCTCCACCACCCCCAGCACCGGCACCCCCAGCTGCTGGAACATCGCCAGGCCGCGCCGCGCATCCTGCAGAGACACCATCTGCGGTGTGGTCACGATGATCACCCCCGCCATGGGCACCGCCTGGGCCAGGCTGAGCTGGGCATCGCCGGTGCCGGGGGGCAGGTCGACCACCAGCACGTCGCGATCACCCCACTCCACCTGATAGAGGAACTGGCGAATGATGCCGTTGAGCATCGGGCCCCGCCAGATCACCGGTTGGTGGGCATCGATCAGCAGCCCCATGGACACCATGGCGATGCCGCAGCTCTCGATCGGCGTGAGCACCTGCTCATTGCCGCCGCCGCTCACCTGCGGGGTCTGATCCGCCACCCCCAGCATCGTGGGGGCGTTGGGGCCATAGATGTCGGCATCCAGCAGGCCCACCCGCAGGCCACTGGCCGCGAGGGCGCAGGCCAGGTTCACGGCCACGGTGCTCTTGCCCACACCCCCCTTGCCGCTGCTCACGGCGATCACTTGCTTCACGCCGGGGATCGGCTGGCGCTCCGGGCCGCCGCCGCCATGGCCAGCGGCCCCGATCGGCGCCCCCCCATGGGGTGCGGCCTGGGGGGCTGGGCTGGGGGGCGGCGCAATCTCGATCTGCACGTCCTCGATGCCGCCGAGCTGCAGCAGGGCGCCACGGGCATCGGCGGCGATGCGCTCCCGCTGGGCATTGGCATAGCCCGGCAACGCCAGGCGAAACACCACACGGTTGTTCTGAACCCGCACCTGCTGGATCCACTGCAGCTCCAGCAGGCTGCGGCCGCTGCCCGCATCGCGGAGCGGCTCGAGGGCCGCGATGGCCTGGCTGAGGGCCTGATCTGCGCTGGCCATCGGGGGTGGCGGGGGTGGCTGGATCCTAAAAGCGCTGGCCAGGGAGCCCGGCTGGCGGGGCGGCGCCGGGATCACGAACTCTCTCGGCCCCTTGTGCCGAAGCCACCCGGGCTGAAAAGGTGAGGGGGTTGCCATGGCCCCGTGGGGGTCGAACCGCCGATGTTGAAGGGCCTGCTGTCCCGCACCAAAGCCCAGCTGAAGGGCACCGCCCCAGGCGCCAACGGCGGAGCTCCAGCCCTGGAGGCCCCCCCGGCGGACTCCCGGCAGCGGGCCAAGGCGCTGCTGATGGGGCTGCAGGATTCGATCTGCGCCGGCCTGGAGCAACTGGACGGCCTGGGGCGCTTCGCTGAGGAGAGCTGGGAACGGCCGGAGGGCGGCGGCGGGCGCTCACGGGTAATGACCGGCGGCCGCGTGTTCGAGCAGGGGGGGGTGAACTTCTCCGAGGTGGAGGGCTCCGAGCTGCCCCCCTCGATCCTCAGCCAGCGCCCCGAGGCCAAGGGGCACCGCTGGTTTGCCACCGGCACCTCGATGGTGCTGCACCCGCGCAACCCCTACATCCCCACGGTGCACCTCAACTACCGCTATTTCGAAGCGGGGCCGGTGTGGTGGTTTGGGGGCGGCGCCGACCTCACCCCCTATTACCCCTTCCTGGAGGACGCCAAGCACTTCCACCGCACCCTGAAGGGGGCCTGCGACAGCGTGAACCCGGCTCTCTACACGGTGTTCAAGCCCTGGTGCGATGAATACTTCTTCCTCAAGCACCGCGGTGAAACCCGGGGCGTGGGGGGCATCTTCTACGACTACCAGGACCCCCGCGGCGTGCTCTACAAGGGGCAGGACCCCAGCGGCCCCGCCGCCGCCGCCGGGGAGCGGGTGGGCCCGCAGCCCCTGGGCTGGGAGCAGCTGTTCCAGCTGGCCGGCGCCTGCGGCAACGCCTTCCTGCCCAGCTACGTTCCGATCGCCGAGCGGCGCCACAACACCCCCTACGGCGAGCGGGAGCGCCAGTTCCAGCTGTACCGCCGCGGCCGCTACGTGGAGTTCAACCTCGTGTTTGACCGGGGCACGATCTTCGGCCTGCAGACCAACGGCCGCACCGAATCGATCCTGATGTCGCTGCCGCCGCTGGTGCGCTGGGAATACGGCTACAAACCCGAGGCCGGCAGCCGTGAGGCCCTGCTCACCGAGGTGTTCACCCGGCCCCAGAACTGGCTGGAGGACGACTCACTGGTCGCCCGCTGCCAACCCCACGCGGCCGTCGACTGACGCCACGCCCGGCTGACGCCCCAGGCCCTGCTCCAGGGCGGCCACCACCCGCTCAGCGATGGCCGCCAGGGCCCGCTCGCGGGAGCCGGGGTTGCGCAAGGCGGGCTCCAGGGGGGCTTCGAGCTTGCCGATCTCCAGCAGGGTGATGCCGCGGCGCGGCCCCCCCAGGCCGCCGCGGAACTGCTGCGGGTAGCCACCGAAGGCCTGGGCCAGGCTTTCATCGAGGCGGCTGAAGGGCCGATGCAGGGCCGGGATCACGCCGGATCCCACCCCATCGGGCCCATAGGCATCGAAGTGGATCTCCAGGGCATAGCCGCCGGCGGCCGCATGGGCCTTGCCCACGCTCCAGTTGGTGCGGGGATCGTCGCCGTCGTGAATGGTGCGCTGCGGCGGGTCGTAGAAGCGGATGTTGAGGCCGCGCTGGAGGCCGAGGGCCACCACCCGGCGGGCCACCGCGAGGTTCCAATAGAGCTCATCGCGGATGCCCCGTTGCATGGGCCGGGCCCCGTGCAGATCCACCGCCGCTCCGCCGGTGCCGGCGCCGGCGATGCCCTGGGAGTCGGCATGGCCCGCCATCACCAAGATCGGCAGATCCGTGGGCTCCTGGCGCTGACCCACCCAATCGCGGCTGAGGCGGCTGCGCACGCCGGTGAGGGGATCGCGGCTGCCTGGAGCCGGAGCCTGGGCCGCCGCCGCCAGCCCCAGGCACAACAACACCAGCCCCGCGGAGAGGGCACTGCGGCGGAGCCCACGGGGACTGGCCATCGAACCACCGGCGGCAGGCAGCCGCCACTCTGGCTCAGATCGGCGACTTCAACAGATCACCATCGCTGAACAACCCCAGGCTGGGGCCAAGCTCCAGCTCCAGGGCAATCAGCTCATCGCGGTGGGCCCGCAGCTGCAGGGCGCTGCCGGTGGCGTCGTCGTGGCTGATCAGGCGCAGCTCCACGGTTTCGGGGCGGGCGGCGCGGCGGCGGTAAATCCAGCCCGCCAGGGGCCCCAGGCCCACCAGCAGCAGCGGCCACCAGCCGAGGGCGGGCAGCAGCTGACGCAGCACCAGGCCCAGGCAACCGGCACCGACACCCCCGAGCAGCGACAGCAGCACCGCCAACGGCCCCGAGGCCTCCACCTGGCCGCTGAAGCGCAGCAGGCGGCGGTCCGGGTCGTTGGCCTCCTGGCGCCAGCCCCGTTGCTGCAGCCAGGTGCTGAGGGCCGGCAGCACCACCAGCGGCGGCTTGGAGGAGCGCACCTCCACCACGGTGGTGCGGTCCTTACTGGCAGCCCGCAGGAAGAACACCAGCCCGATGGCCAGCAGCAGCGTGAGCAACAGGGTGGAACCCAGGGCCGGTGGCATGACGTCCGCTGTGGAGCTCGTGCTCATTCTCGTCGAGCCAATGGTGCCAGGGGTCCATCAGCTGTTCGGCCGCGACGCGGTGGTCATCCAGCAGATGCAGCATGCGGCGCGGACGGCCGCGGCTGGGGCAGCGCTGGGAGTAGCTGCTGATGGCACCGTCCTGGTCGAGGAAGCTGAGGGCCTGCTGCAGCACCGTTTCCGAGAGGCGCAGCTTGGGGTGGGCTTCCGCCAGCCCGTGCATCAAGGCGGTGGGGTAGCTGTCCTGCTGCAGGAGGCACTCGAGGATCCAGCACACCGCCAGCTCCAGGCCCAGGTGCTGAATCGGCGGTTGATCAAAGAAGGCCCGGATGCCCCCCAGGCCCGAGGGCAGGGGTAGACGGCGGGTGGGGGCTTCGCGGCTGGACATGGCGGTGGGCGGGCTCTATCCACCAACTAGCTCCGTCTCAGCGTGAGCACCAACAGCGAAAGGTGATGTTGGGTTTTAGGAGGCCGCGGTGGAGCCATCCGCGACGATGGCCCCATCCCCGCCCCGCATCCGTGAGCAGCTTCCCCACCAGCGTCGGCCCCGCGAGCGCGCCGGCGGCGGGCTCGAGCCCGGCCCGCTTCGCCGTGCTCGACCACGACCTCAACGCCGAATGGCACGGCCTGCTGGCCGGGGCCCAGGCCCTGGCGGTGGACACCGAGGCCATGGGCCTGGTGCACGGCCGCGACCGCCTCTGCCTGGTGCAACTCAGCGATGCCCACGACAACGTCTGCTGCATCCGCATCCACCGGGGCCAGAGCGAGGCCCCCCTGCTGCGGCAGCTGATGGAGGCCCCCGCGATTGAGAAGGTGTTCCATTTCGCCCGCTTCGATGTGGCGGCCCTCGGGGAGGGGCTGGGCATCGCCGTGGCGCCGCTGTTCTGCACCAAGGTGGCCAGCCGCCTGGCCCGCACCTACACCAACCGCCACGGGCTCAAGGAGCTGGTGCAGGAGCTCTGCGGCGTGGAGCTCGACAAGGGGGCCCAAAGCAGCGACTGGGGCCGGGTGGAGGAGCTCAGCGACACCCAGCTGGCCTATGCCGCCAACGACGTGCGCTACCTGCTGCCGGCCCGCGACCGACTGGTGCAGATGCTGATGCGGGAGGAGCGGCTGAGCCTGGCCCAGCGCAGCTTCGCCTGCATTCCGGTGATCGCCGAACTCGACCGCGGCCGCTTCGGGGCGGTGTTCGAGCACCGCTCCTGAGGGCCCTGGGGGTCAGTCAGTCGTCGCCGATGTAGTTGGCCTCCTCCTGCACCGCCTCCAGCAATACATCCAGCAGTTGACGCGACTGCTCCCCCACCCCCTGGGCCTCGAGCATCAGCCGCTGGGCGATCAGCAGCTTGCCGGCGTTGTCCCGCACCCCCTCCCGGGCCGCCACCAGATCCACCTTGCGGCGGGCCGCGGCCAGGCTGATGCTCAGGCTGCTGGCGAGCCGGCCGCAGGCGGTGGCGAAGTCCTTGTCTTGGGGGGCGGCCATGGGGCGCGGCGGCGGTGCGGGCACCCCGCCATCATCCCGCCCGGCCCAGCAACCGCTCCGCCACCAGCTGGGCCAGGGCCTCACTGCCGCCGGAGGGCCCCATGCGCCGACGGCCGATGGCCGCCAGCTGGCCCCGCAGGGAGGGATCCTGCAGCAGCAACCCCAGGCGATCCCGCAGCTGCCCTGGGGTGCGGCACACCGCCACGGCACCCCCCAGCAGGCGGCTCTGGCGCTCGGCGAAGCCCCGTTTGAACTGGGGGCCGGGCCCCGGCAGCGACAGGGCCGGAACCCCCAGGCCCACCGCCTGCTCCGTGGCGGTGCCCGCCGCCGCCAGGGCCAATTCCGCCCAGCCGGCCCAGGCCGCAAAACGCCCGGGCCCCACCAGCAGCAGCACAGGGCCCCGGCCCCAGCAGGCGGCGGCGCCACTGCCGGCGGGCACCGCCTGCGGCGCAAACCCCAGCCCCCGCAGCAGGGGCTCCCATTCCGCTGGCTCGGGGCGGGACCCGCAGGGGGCCAGCAGCAGCACGGAGCCTGGCGGCCGCCAACCCTCCAGGGCCTGCAGCAGACGCCGCAGGTTGCCCAGGGCCTCCGGCATGCGGCTGCCCCCCAGCAGCAGCAACCGCCGCTGGGCCTGCAGGGCCTCGGGCAGGGGGTCTGGCTCCAATCCATCCATCATCGGGTTGCCGGGGGCCAGGGCCGCCACCCCATGGCGCCGCAAGCCGCGGGCGGTGAGCCGATCGCGCAGGGCCACCAACCGGCAGCGGTGGGGGCGCAGCAGGGCCCATTCCCAGGGGTCCCATTCGCTGCCCTTGCAGCGGTGATAGACGGCCGCGAGCCCAGCGGATCCGGGCCCACTGGCCCAGGTGTAATCGCTTTTCGGAGTGCCGATGAAGCCGTAGGGGGCCCCGCTGGCCCAAGCCAGCAGCAGGGGCAGCAGGTCCCCCACCGCCAGCACCGGATCCCCGCTGCGGCCCCAACGGCGCACCAGCCGCCACTGGCGCCAGCTCAGGGTCAGCACGCCGGCCCCCAGGTCGGAGAGCAGGCCCCGCAGGCTCTGGTTGCTGAAGCCCCCACTGGGCAGGCTGCGGCGTGGGCCGATGCGCCGCAGGGCGCCAACCCGCTCCAGCGGGGCGTAGGCGTTGCCCTCCCCCACCAGCGGCAGCACGGCGATCTCCAGCTGCGGATGGCGCCGCAACAGGGCCTGCAACACCCGTAGGGCGATCAGGTCCTCCCCGTGGCCGTTGCTCAGCACCAGCAGCCGGCCGGCCATCCCTTCACTGATACGATCCGCCCTGGGAGTTTGCTCCCGGTCGGCGGCATGGCCAAGTGGTAAGGCAGAGGATTGCAAATCCTTTACCCCCAGTTCGAATCTGGGTGCCGCCTCTTTCGCCCGGTGCTGCGCAGCGGCTCAGAGGCTGAGGTTCACCGTCCAGCGGCTGGCCCGCTCGGAACGGGCTTCGCAGCGGATGGTGCTGGGATCGATGCGGCACTGGCCCTGCACCGGCGTGATCTGCGGCACCCCCTGGGCCAGGCCACGGCCATCGAACTGGGTCTCGCTGACGCTGGCCAGCTGCAGCCGCAGGGGCGCCTTGAGCTCACACACCCCCTGGCGGCAGGGCATGGGCTCACTGCCCTCCTGGAGCTGCCCGGCCAGGGTGAGTTGCTGTAAGCCACCCCGGAGGGGGCCGGGGGCCAGCAGGCTCAGGCGCAGCACCAGCGGATTGCGTTGATCCAGCTGCACCGATCGGCAGTTGGCCTTGCCGCCCACGGGAAACCCGAGCTGGCAACTGCGGGGCTGTTGCTGCCAGCGGCCGAAGCTGTCGCCAAAGCCCTGGGCCCGCCCTGCGGCGGGGGTGAACGCCGCGGCCAACAGCAGCAGGGCAATCAGCGGGGGGCGCACCATCGGCTCAGTAACCCGAATCGGCCACACACATGCCGATGCACACCAGGCCATTGCTGGCGGTGCGGCCGCAGTGGCCGCAGAGCACCGGATCGGCGGGAAGGGGAGGCGGCTCAGGCACGGCCCGGTTGGGCGCCGGCGGCGCCGCTTCAGCACGGGCGGAGCGAGGTTGAGAATTCACCGCAGTGGTGGCCCAAGTGGCTTCGATCATGGCAAGCCAGAGCCGCCAACCCGGCATCGGTGTGGGCACCTGGGCCTGGGGTAATCAGTTTCTCTGGGGCTATGCGCCGGAGCGCGACGACCCGCGGCTGGCGGCCACCTTTGCCCGCTGCCTGGAGCGGGATCTGCTGTTTTTTGACACCGCCGATTCCTACGGCACCGGTCGTCTGAACGGCCGCAGTGAAACGTTGCTGGGGCAGTTCGCCGCCGCCGCCAGCCCCCTGCACCAGGGGCGGCTCTGCATCGCCACCAAGCTCGCCCCCTTCCCCTGGCGCCTGGGCCGCCAGGGCTACCGCCGCGCCTTCGCCGCCTCCAGGGCACGGCTGCAGGGGCGGCTGCACCGGGTGCAGCTGCACTGGAGCACCGCCCGCTATGCCCCCTGGCAGGAGGGCCCACTGGTGGATGGGCTGGCGGATCTGGTGCGGGAGGGGGCCGTGGCCAGCCTGGGGGTCTCCAACGTGGGTCCCGAGCGGTTGCGCCAGCTGCAGCGGCGGTTGGCGGATCAGGGGGTGCCGATCCGCAGCCTGCAGGTGCAGCTCTCGCTGCTGGCACCCCAACCCATCCAGAGCGGCGGGGTGGCGGAGGTGTGCCGCGAGCTGGGCATCGCCCTGATCGCCTACAGCCCCCTGGCGCTGGGGCTGCTGAGCCGCGGCGATGACCCAAGCCAGGGGGCCCCAGCCGGGCCGCGGGGGGCCCTGTTTCGGCGGCTGGGGCCCAAGATCAGGCCGCTGCGGCAGGCCATGGCGGAACTCGCCCAGGGGCGGCCGGGGGGCCGGGTGGCGGTGGCCCTCAATTGGTGCCGGGCCCATGGGGCGATGCCAATCCCGGGGCTGCGCAGCCCCGAGCAGGTGGATCAAACCGCCGACGCCCTCAGCTGGGAGCTGAGCCCGGCCGAACGCGAGCGGCTGGATGCCCTGGTGCTGGCGGAGGGTGCGGCACGCATGCCGGCCAACCCCTTCCAGAGCGCCTGAGCGCGCGCGCGAAGGCGCCTAGATGGCCTGGTCCAGGGCCGGCTCCCCCATGGCGGGGGATGGATCGGGGGTGAGCACCACCGGCAGCCGCTGGGGCTGCTCCTCCACCGGGTGGCGCACCAGGGTGACCACCCGGGGGCGGGGGGCCTCGGCCATCTCGCGTTGGGCTGCCTCGGGCTGGGGGGTGTCGAGCGCGGCCGTCTCGGCCGCAGGGGCGCTGTCGTCGCAGGCGGCCAGGGCCTCCTGCAGCAGGGAATCAAAGGTGGAGCCCGGCAGGCGGTGACGGGCCAGCTCCAGGAACGTGCGCGCCAGGGATTCGCCCGCCGCCGCCTTGAGGGCCGGGTTGGTGCGGCGTTGCTCCTGCTCCTCCTCCACCGCCCGGATGAACCGCTCGGTGACGTCGCGCTTGGTGGCGGCCCGAATGCGGGTCTCCTGCTCCTGGGGAGTGAGCTGCAGGGGCTGCTCCAGTTGCTCCAGCCGACGCATCAGGCTGTCGAGCACCTCACGGGCCTCCCCCCCCACGTTGGCCAGCTGACCGTCGGACAGTCGGGGAAGGTCGGCCACGAACACCTTGCCGTGGTCCCGCAGGGTGAGAAAGGTGGGCCGCACGCCGTTGCGGGCGGGGTAGGTCTCCCGGGGCCGCACGGGCCGATTGGGGGGCACCGGACCGGCGGAGCTGCGGCGGCGGGTCAGCCGGGCGGCCCGATTGACTGCCGCCGAGCCAGCGAACGATGGGGATCCCGCAGCCAGCGGGGCAGGTGAGCCAGTGAAGGCCATAACAATTGCGGTATCTGTTGTTTAAAAGAAGGCGAACCGGGCCAGGGCCGAATCCGTCTTTGCTTGGTCAGGGATGTGACGTCAGCGGCGGTGCGACAGCCAACCTGGGCTGGTGTCCCACGATGCGCGCACCTTAGACAGCGTTTCCGAAGAAAACGGGAAGGGATGCTCAGGTTGAAGCAATTCTCGGCCCGGGCGGGCCCTGCTCAGGTCGGTAAACCGGCCAGGGGTTGATCCTGCGGTGCCGCGCCGGCACGCACCTCCCCCAGGCGCCAGGCGCGATGGCCCTGGTCCGCACACACCGCCAGGGCCGCCTCCACAGCCGCCTCCGGCAGCACCAGGGCGAAGCCCACCCCGAGGTTGAACGTGTTCCAGAGGTCGGCCTCCGGCACCTCCCCCTTCTCCTGCAACCAGCGAAACAGGGCGGGGCGCTCCCAACTGTGGGCATCAATCCAGCCGTGCACCCCCTCGGGCAGCGCCCGCGGCAGGTTTTCCGGCAGGCCGCCGCCGGTGATGTGGGCCATGCCGTGCAGCTCCACCGGCGCCGCCAGCAGGGCCGCCACCAGGGAGGGGTACAGCACGGTGGGCTGCAGCAGCGCATCCAGCACCGCCGGGCCGCCAGGCTCCAGGGGCAACTCGGCCCCCACCGCATGCAGCTCGAGGATGCGGCGCACCAGGCTGAAGCCGTTGCTGTGCACGCCGCTGCTGGCCACCGCCACGATCTGATCGCCGGCCTGCACCCGGCGTCCGTCGATCAGTTCGTCCTCCTCCACCACCGCCACGCAGAAGCCGGCCAGGTCGTAGCGGCCGGCGCCGTAAAAGCCGGGCATCTCCGCCGTTTCACCCCCCAGCAGGGCACAGCCGCTCTGGCGGCAGCCATCGGCGATGCCCTCCACCACGGCCGCCATGGCCTCCGGCGCCAGCTTGCCGGTGGCGATGTAATCGAGGAAAAACAACGGCTGGGCACCGCTGGTCACCACGTCGTTGACGCACATGGCCACCAGATCGATGCCCACACCGTGGTGACGGCCATGGGCCTGGGCCAACTCCAACTTGGTGCCCACCCCATCGGTGCCGGACACCAGCAGCGGTTTGCGCATCCCGGCTGGCAATCGGCACAGCCCCCCAAAGCCCCCCAGGCCGCCCAGCACCTCCGGCCGACGGGTGGACTCCACGCTGGTGCGGATGCGCTCCACAAAGGCGCGGCCGGCCACCACGTCAACGCCGGCAGTGCGGTAATCCATGCCCGGAAGGCAACCATCTGCCTTGATCCTGCCCCGGCACGCCGCCCCAACGCCGCCATGGGGGTGGACGAAAGCCAGATCGGCACATTTTCTGATCAGCGGAGCTTATTAAGCCGATTACGGCTGCTGATCAAACTCAAGCTGCGCGGACCGTCGAGATCCCAGCGATAGCCCCTGATCCGCAAATGTGATCGCAAATGCTGATCAATGGTTCGTCAGCAGTTTGTGATCCAATCTCGACGCGGGGTCCCTTACGTTTGCTGCGTCGTCAATTCCCGTTAGGAACTCCGCTAGCAGTTCCCATCAATAACTTCTTTCCAAGTGTTGATTGGTTCCTCTGCCGGCGGGTCACGTCTTTCCCAGTGACGGCTGCGAGTTTCGCGGCGAGTTCCGTCTGTTATGCGTCGCTTTGTCCTCCTAGGCGGTTCCGCCCTCCTTCTCTCCGGCAGCTCCGCCCTGACCCCGGCCTTCGCCACCACGGGTCGTGTGGCCGCCCCTGAGAGTGCCCTGTCGATCGAACTGGCCATCCGCAACGTCGAGGCCAGTCCATCCACCGAGGAGCTGCCGCTCAACAAGCCCGCCGCGCCGGCCCTGCCGATCGCAACCCCTTCCAATGCCCCCAGCCTGGAGCGCAAAGTGCGTTCCGTGAGCCGCGGCCAAGCCAGCTGGTACGGCCCCGGTTTCTATGGCAACCGCACCGCCAGCGGCGAGGTGCTGCGTCGCGGCAGCCTCACCGCCGCCCACCGCCACCTGCCGTTCGGCACCAAGGTGCGGGTCACCAATCTCCACAACGGCCGCAGCGCCGTGGTGAGGATCAACGACCGCGGCCCCTTCCACGGCCATCGGGTGATCGACCTGGCCCATGGCGCCGCAAGCGAGCTGGGGGTGGTGGCCAGTGGCACCGCCAACGTCAAACTCGAAGTGCTGCAGTAAGCCACAGTCGCTGCACCGCTGCGCGCACGCCCAGGGCCAGTCCCTGGGCTTTTTTGTTGGCCATCGGACGCCCGTTGCAGCGCGGCCCATTCGGTAGGGTCGGCGCAGCGGAGACCAGCCGTGCAGCTGCTGCAGACCACCGCTGAACTGCGCCGCTGGCTGGCGGGCCGTGGGCCGGGACCGCTGCATTTCGTGCCCACCATGGGGGCCCTGCACAGCGGCCACGAGAGCCTGATCCACCGCGCCGGCCGCCGGCGCGGCACGGGCCAGCCCCTGGTGCTGGTGAGCGTGTTCGTGAACCCGCTGCAGTTCAGCCCCAACGAAGACTTCGATCGCTACCCCCGCAGCCTGGCGAGCGACCTGCAGCGGGCGGCCGACGCCGGAGCCGCAGCGCTGTTTGCCCCCAGCGCCGCGGAGCTCTATCCGCAGGGGGTGGCGGATCTGACCCGGATTGAGCCGCCGCAAGGGCTGCAGCAGGGGCTCTGCGGCGCCCAGCGGCCCGGGCACTTTGCGGGGGTGGCCACGGCGGTGGTGCGGCTGCTGGCCCTGATCCGGCCGGATCGCCTGCTGCTGGGCGAAAAGGATTGGCAGCAGCTCGTGATCCTGCGCCGGGTGGTGGCCGACCTGGGGCTACCGGTGCAGGTGGAGGGCTGCCCCACCCAGCGGGAGGCGGATGGCCTGGCCCTCAGCTCCCGCAACCGCTACCTGGACGCGGATCAACGGCAGCGGGCCGCCGCCCTACCGCGGATCCTGGCCGCAGCCGCCCGGGGGGTCACGGCCACGCAGGCCCCCTCAACGCTCCCGGTGCTGCTCAGCCAGGTGCGCGGGCAGCTGGAGCGGGAGCAGCTGGTGGTGGACTATGTGGAGGCGACCGACGCCCACAGCCTTCAGCCCCGTGACCAGCCCGCAGGCCTCACCCTGCTGGCGGCGGCGGCCCGCTGCGGCCCCACCCGCCTGATTGATCACGTCTTTCTGATGAGCCGAGCCCCGATCGTTGCCATTGACGGCCCCGCCGGCGCGGGCAAAAGCACCGTGACCCGCGCCTTCGCCGAACGGCTCGGCCTGATCTACCTCGACACCGGCGCCATGTACCGGGCCGTCACCTGGTGGGTGCAGCGCAGCGGCGTCGACCCCAGCGATGCCAGTGCGGTGGAACCGCTGCTGGAGGGGCTCCAGCTGGAGCTCAGCACCGCCGCCAGCGGCGGCCAGCGGGTGCGCATCAATGGCCATGAGGTCACCGAGGCGATCCGTTCGCCGGAGGTGACCGGCCAGGTGTCGGTGGTGGCGGCCCATGGCTGCGTGCGCACCGCCCTCACCGGCCAGCAACAGGCCATGGGGGAGCGCGGCGGCCTGGTGGCCGAGGGGCGCGACATCGGCACGGCGGTGTTCCCCGATGCGGAGTTGAAGGTGTTTCTCACCGCCACCACCGCCGAGCGGGCGCGACGCCGCGCCCTCGATCTTCAGCAACGGGGTTTTGCCGTGCCCGCCCTGGCGGAGTTGGAGGCCCAGATCGCGGAGCGGGATCACCTGGATTCCAGCCGCGCCGTGGCGCCGCTCACCCAGGCGGCGGATGCCGTGGAGCTGATCACCGACGGCCTCAGCATTGAGGCGGTACTCGAGCAGCTGGTGGATCTGTTCCGCGCGCGGATCCCCCACGACGCCTGGCCCGATCCCCAGGCCGGCGGCTGACGCCCCGGCCCTGAGGCCGGGGCGCAGGCTGCGGGCGGGGCCTCAGCCCTTCTTGGCGCGGCTGCGGGGCTTGGGGGCCTCCTGGTGGGCCGCAGCCGGGGCCGCCCTGGCGGATCACCCGCTGCAGCGCTTCATTCATGCGGCTGAAGGGCACGCGGGTGGTGTAGGCGCCATGGCGCACGAAGGCGTTGTTGGCGATGCCGGTGGCGGTGATGGTCACCACGCGGCTGCCCTCACCGGCGGCGCCGGCCGTGGGGCTCGACACCAGCAGTTCCTGGCTGCGGAAGCCATAGGCGGGGGTGCCATCGATGCGGCGGCGGCTGGGCAGATCACCGCTGGGCAGGTCGCTGCCGGAGGCCACATCGGCGCGGAAGGGGCCGTCGGTGCTGATGTGGGCGTATTGCGCGGCGGACGGGGCCTGGGCCCAGCTGGCGGGGGATGACGCCACCCGCACGGCCGAGCCGGCGCCGGCCACGGGGATGGGGCGGTCCTGGTGCAGGGCCTGGCCCAGCTTGAACTGGGTGCCGCTGCCGTCACCCTTCACGGAGACGGCGGCGCCGCAGGCCAGTTGCATCAGCTAGGAGAACTGACGGCCGCCCTGGATCTCGATCCCGATCGCGTCATGCATCTGCTCTACAGCGGTGAGGACGTCGACAACGACGCGGCTCTCTGCGCCGAGGATGTGCGGCACGAGCTGGCGCTGGCTCAGCATCCCGTGCAACAGCGGGGGGGGCTAGCAGCACAGCGGCCTATTGGGTCATGTGCAGGACTGGATCCATCAACGCTCCCGCTGAATCCTGGGATCGAGCTGAGATCCCCCCCAGCTGGGGGCATCGCCATCGCATCCGCAGGACCAATCAATCCACTTACAACCACGGAGGTCCGCCATGACGGACTCCACCCATCTCCCCAGGGCCAATGCGCCCAGGAGCTTTGATCCCACAAGCCGCACCTGCCTCTGGGGCGCACCTGTCTGAAATGGGGCGTTGACGGCGAACTGAGTACCCTCGATCTCTGCCTGGTGCTCAAGCGCCTTGCCCAGGTGGATTCAGAGCTGACGCGCCTCCCTCAAGACAGCGTGCAGT
>Ga0194113_10000768_pt1 | contig 43149 bp, 34 predicted proteins | sample TA2MahC200mmetaG_FD_146193 | JGI IMG/M metagenome (GOLD analysis project Ga0194113, IMG submission 146193) | Freshwater microbial communities from Lake Tanganyika, Tanzania - TA2015017 Mahale Deep Cast 200m | ecosystem: Environmental > Aquatic > Freshwater > Lake | place: Tanzania: Lake... | reverse complement strand
CAGGCCCAGTTGTCGCATGAGAGCGAAGCTGGTGCAATCGGTGAAGGAGAAATTTTTATCATCGTATCTGGCGAACATCTCCCAGGCTGCCTGCCATATCTTCTCACCAACGTTGATCACCTTCACTAGTGGGCTCTGCAGAACCCACTTGCCGAACTCGATAGCTTCCTTGTGCCCAGCTCGAAAACGCAGCAAGGTCAGGGTCTCATCGAGGACATAGTCGCTGGTGATCAACTGAGCCTTTTGCTTGTTGAGCTCATGCAGAAAAGCCGAAGCGCGGGCATGATGGACATCACTCCTATCATAGAGGGCACACCAAGCCCCAGTGTCAGCGAAGAGTCTCATTGGTCTTTTTTCCACCCATAGAGATATTTATCATGGTGAACCGACAGATCGCCATCACCGGTCGAGATGGCCCCCACCATATTCCAGATGGGATCGTCCTCCCGAAGCAGCACACCCTCCTCACGCTCCAGGTATTCTCTTAGAGCCTGGCGGATCTGCTCAGCCATGGCAAGACCTGTGGACTTGCTTCGCCTTTTCAGCTCCTCGTAAACATCGCCAGGGATGTAGATTTGCGTTCTTACCATAGTACTCATCATATCCTCCCTATGTTCGAGTTTGAAATATATGGCTGTGTATACATTATACCCAAGGTGGAAGCTTTTGTCAAGCTCGGTTAGCCAGCCTCTCAATCCGCGATGCTCAAGTGAGGAATTACCTTTCCATTCGTTTTTATGGTAGAATATAGGCAGGTTAGTCCTCTTCAGGAATTGTTAGGTGGAATGCAAAAGGAGAAGTCATATGATTCACCGCAAAGGCAAATACCTACTGCGGCTCTGCATGTTGGCCTCGCTCCTGGCTCTGCTACCCTTCCAGACACCCTCCGCCAGTGCCGATGGCTGGGTGATCGAGTGTGTGGACTGCCCCAAGCAGTTCAGCCATATGACCGACCGCAGCCTGCGGCTGGACGCTGAAGGGCATCCGCACATGGCCTATGGCGAAGATCATCTTTACTACGCCTGGCACGATGGAATAAGCTGGCATTACGAGACGGTGGATGACTCCCCTGAGGTCGGCCAGTACGCCTCCTTGGCCCTGGATGGGGACAGCTATCCCTACATCAGCTACTACGACGGCACTAATGACGACCTGAAATATGCCTATCAGGATGACTCAGGCTGGCACATCGAAACCGTTGACAGCGAAGAATATGTAGGCAGCTACACCTCCCTGGCTCTGGATCGGAACGGGTATCCCCACATCAGCTACCACGGCACCAGCTACCACGACGAGACCAAACGCGGCTTCTTGAAGTATGCCTACCAGGACCATTCCGGCTGGCACATTGAGACCATAGATAACGAGAACCTTGTCGGCGAGTACACCTCCCTGGCCCTGGATGAGGACGGGTATCCTCACATCAGCTACTACGACTACACCAACCACGACCTGAAGTACGCCTACAAGGACGCCTCCGGCTGGCACATCGAGACCGTGGACAGCGAGGGGTATGTCGGCAGGTACACCTCCCTGACCCTGGATGAGGGCCGGTATCCACACATCAGCTACCAGAGCAACGGCAGCCTGAAGTACGTCTACCAGAATGCTTTGGGCTGGCACATCGAGACTGTGGACAGCGAGGGAAATGTCAACTCGGGCACCTCCCTGGCCTTGGATGGGGGCGGCTATCCGCACATCAGTTACTACGACGGCTACCCCAACTACAACCTGAAGTACGCCCAGCAGGACGCCTCCGGCTGGCACATCGAAACCGTAGAGAGCGGGGTACGAGTCGGCCTGTTCACCTCCCTGGCTCTGGATCAGGGTAGCTATCCCCATATCAGCTACTTCGACGAGGCCAACGGCGACCTGAAGTATGCTTACCAGGACGCTTCCGGCTGGCACATCGAGACCGCCGACAGCGAGGGGTATGTCGGCATGTACACCTCCCTGGCCCTGGATGGGGACGGCTATCCCCATATCAGCTACTACGACGGCTTCCCCAACTTCAACCTGAAGTACGCCTGCCAGGACGCCTCAGGCTGGCATATTGAGACCGTGGACAGCGAGGGGGATGTCGGCATGTACACCTCCCTGGCCCTGGATGGGAACGGGTATCCACACATCAGCTACCTTGACTTGGACAACTTCGACCTAAAGTATGCCTACCAGGACGACTCCGGATGGCACATCGAAACCGTGGACAGCGAGGGCCGTGTGGGCGCGTGGACTTCACTCGCCCTGGATGGGAACGGGTATCCGCACATCAGTTACTATGCTTGGGACAACAAGCACCTGAAGTACGCCTACCAGGATGGCTCCGGTTGGTATATCCAAATCGTGGACAGCGAGGGGAAGGTCGGCTACGACTCCTCCCTGGCCTTGGATGAGTATGGTTATCCGCACATCAGCTACGGCGGCAGCGGCGACCTGAAGTACGCTTACCAGAGCACTTCCGGCTGGCACATCGAGACTGTAGACAGCGCAGGGAAGGTCGGCTACTGGACCTCCTTGGCTCTGGATAGGGGCGGGTATCCGCACGTCAGCTACTTCGATGCCGACAACGGCGACCTGAAGTACGCCTACCAGGACGCCTCCGGCTGGTATATTGAGACCGCCGACAGCGAGGGATATGTCGGTTGGTGCACATCTCTGGCTCTGGATGAGGGCGGGTATCCGCACGTTAGCTACTCCGACGCCGACAACGGCGACCTGAAGTACGTCCACCAGGACGCCTCCGGCTGGCATATCCAAACCGTGGACAGTGGAGGGGATGTCGGCTCGTACACCTCCCTGGCCCTGGACGGGGATGGCTATCCATACATCAGCTACTTCGACGAGACCAACGGCGACCTGAAGTACGCCTACTACTTCGCCTGGAAACTGTACCTGCCGCTAATCCGTAAGGGGACGCCGTAGCCAATTCGCCACTCAACAAAGGTACACGGATGGACCAACTGCTACTGAAAGACAAACTGCAAACCCTTCCCACCAGGCCCGGCGTCTACCTGATGAGGGACGAGCACGGCCAGGTGATCTACGTGGGCAAGGCGATTAACCTGAGAAGTCGGGTGCGCTCCTACTTCCAGGCGTCGGCCAGCCACTCCCTCAAGCTGCACCGCCTGATCTACCACATCGCCGATTTCGATTTCATCGTCACCGACTCGGAGATAGAGGCCCTCATCCTGGAGTGCAACCTGATCAAGGAGCACCGCCCCAGGTACAACGTCCGCCTCAAGGACGACAAGCGCTACCCCTACATCAAGATCACCTGGCAGGAGGATTACCCCCGCGTCCTCGTCACCCGCCGCATGGAACGCGACGGGGCCCACTACTTCGGCCCCTTCACCGCCGTCTGGGCCGTCCACCAGACCCTGGACATGCTGCGCCGGCTGTTCCCCTACCTGACCTGCGCCCGCCAGATCACCGGCCAGGACACCCGGGCCTGCCTCTATTATCACATCGGCCGCTGCGCAGGGCCCTGCATCGGCGCTGTCTCCCAGGAAGAGTACCGGGCCCTCATCAAGCGCATCTGCCTGTTCCTGGAGGGCAAGGCCGAGGAGATCGTGGCCGACCTGCAGGGCCAGATGAATGCAGCAGCCGAAGCGCTGGACTTCGAACGGGCTACCGCCCTGCGCGACCAGATCAGGGCCGTGGAGAGGGTCACCACGCAACAGAGGATTGCCCTGGCGGTGGGAGAAGACGAGGACGTGATCGCCCTGGCCAGGGTAAACGACGACGCCTGTGTGCAGGTGTTCTTCATCCGGCAGGGCAAGCTCATCGGCCGCGAATACTTCGTCCTGGACGGGACCATGGAGGAAGACGAAGCTCAGATCGTGGCCTCCTTCGTCAAGCAGTTCTACGACGAGGCGGCCTACGTGCCTCCCAAGATCATTTTGCCGACTGATGTCGAGGAGACCCTGGTCATCGAGGCCTGGCTGAGGAGCAAACGGGGCAACGGGGTAAGATTGCGCGTGCCCAAGCGGGGTCGGGATAGGGATCTATTGCAGATGGCGGCTGAGAACGCCGCCGAGACCCTGGCCAGCCTGCGGGCCCAATGGATGGTGGATGAGGGCAGGGGTGTGGAAGCCCTGGCTCAATTGCAACAGCACCTGGGTCTTGAGGAAGCACCCACTCGCATCGAGGGCTACGACATCTCCAACATCCAGGGTACGGCGGCCACCGGCAGCCTGGTGGCCTTCGTCAAAGGCGTGCCCCGCAAGAGCGATTACCGGCGCTTCAGGATCCGCACCGTGGAAGGGGCGGACGATTACGCCATGATGCAGGAAGTGCTGCGACGGCGCTTCAAGAGAGCGAAGCAGCGAATCGGCGAATCAGCAAATCAGCAAATCGGCGAGGGGAAAGCTAAAGGGGACGACATTTGGACCATTCTGCCCGACTTGATCATCGTTGATGGCGGCAAGGGACAACTGAACGCGGCCCTGGAAGTCCTGGAGGAATATGGCTTGAAGGGCGAAGTGCCCGCCGTGGGCCTGGCCAAAGAGCGGGAGGAGATATTCCTTCCTGGCCGCTCGGAGCCCCTGGTCTTGCCCCGCGACTCCCAGGGATTGCAACTCCTGCAGCGCATCCGCGACGAGGCTCACCGCTTCGCCATCGGCTACCACCGCCAGTTGCGAACCAAGAAGAGCCTGGCCTCGATTCTGGAGGACATCCCTGGCATCGGCCCCAGGCGCCGCCAGGCCCTGCTCAAGCACTTCGGCTCCGTCGAGGCCATTCGCCAGGCCCCGGTCGAGGAGCTGGCCGCCGTGAAAGGGATGACCAGGAAAGCGGCGGAGAACATCAAGGAGCACCTGTGAGAAGGATTTTCGATGACGGCAGAAGTTGGTGAGCCGCCCCCGGGCTTTGATCTCGGAGATGGTTGTGCCGCAGCGCGGGCAGGGCTGGCCTCATCGGGCAACTCGGGCATGACCACAGTATAACACAAAAGGCCCGACATGCCAACAAGCATGCGGGCCTTTTGTGTGCAACCAATGACTCGGTAACTCGCTGACTCGCTGACTCGTTCCCTCACTCCGCCAGCAACTGCTCGATGGCCTCTTGAAGTTGGTCGAGGGGGACATATCCCCCCAGTTCTCCCTTGAAAATGAAGAACTGCGGCGCCGGAAGGAACTGGTTATCCTGCCCAATGACGAAATCCTCCATCACTTTGTCCACCGTCTGGCCTTCGTCCAGACAGGTGGCGAAAGCAGCAGCGTCCAGGTCCAACTCGGCAACATACTTTTTGAGCTGAGCTAAAACGTCCTCCGCCTGGCTCCACTCCTCCTGTTTCGAGAACAGCAGATCGTACATGGCGCAGAAGGCTCCTTGTTGTCCGGCACATTCGGCGGCCTCGGCGGCTATGAACCCCTTCTCATGATCTAAGGTTGGGAAGTGCTTGACCATGAGCCGCACCTTGCCCGTATCCACGTATTTCTTCTCCAGCTCAGGCCATTCTTTCAGGAAGTGGTCACGGTTTTCCGCCGACTGGAAGTCTACGAACACGGCCAGGACGATCTCCGCCTTCTCCGAGCCGCAGAAGGCATCGCCGCTGTAGGTGTAGCCGGGCCGCGCCGGGTTAGGATCAAAGGGTGTTACACCAGGTGGCAGCGGCGTGGGCGTGGGGGGTGGATGCTCCCCGCGCAGCGCCTTCTCGATGGTCTCCTGGAACACCTCGAACGGCTGCGCGCCGGAGATAAACCAGTCGTTGATGAAGAAGGCGGGCACACCGCTCACCCCCAGCGCCTCACCTCGTTCCAGCTCCGACTGGACCTGGGCCGCTGTCTCCCCCGATTCCAGGCAGGCGACGAAAGCCTTGGTATCGAGGCCCAGTTCAGCGGCATACCCCTTGAAGATCTCGGTCAGATTCTCTTTCCCGCTCCACTCTCGCATCTTCTCGAACAGAAGGTCATGCATGGTCCAGTAGGCTTCCACTCTCTGCCTGGCGACACAGAGCGAGGCTTCGCCCGCCTTCCGCGCCTGAGGGTGGATGGCGTCGAGGGGGTGCTGAACAAAAACGTGTTTGACCTTGCCTGTGGCTATGTACGCTTCATACAGAAGCGGTCCCGTCTGTAGAGTATGACGGCCACAGTATGGTCACTGGAACTCCGAGTGTTCCACCAGCGTTACCGGCGCATCGGGGCTGCCGCGGTAGGGCGAGCCCTCCTCAGTGAAGCCCATAGGCACTTCGCCCACGGTGGTGATAGCGGGGATCAGCACCCCCGTGGTCGCCGTCGGCTCCGGCGTATCGGTCGGCTTCGGTGTGGCCGTAGGCGCCGGCGTGGCCTTGGGTCTGCAAGCGGCCACCATCAGGGCCACGATGAGCAGTCCCAGATAAACAAAACGTTTGAGATTCATATCACCTCCAGACGAGTAGATACCTAATTATAGCACAGTTGTCGGACAGGGCAAATTCCTATCCGCCAAGGCGAGGCGACCACAGGGCCATCAGCACCGCTGCGATGAGGGCCAAGCTCCCGCCGAAGAAGAACGGCGCCGACGGGCCAAAGCCATCCCATCCCCACGATGGAATGCCCGACCACAACAGCCCGGCGATGAGCGAGGCCGGGAAGTCCAGGATGCCCAGCACGGCGCTGTAGGTCCCGTAGGCCGTGCCGCGCAATTCGGCCGGCACGATGTCGGCCACCATGGCCTTGGTGGTGCCGTAGGCCAGGCCGTAGTACGCGCCGTAAATGGCGTACAGCACCCACACGTGCCAGCCTGTTCCCGCCACGGCGAGGCCGAAGTAGATCAACGCGTAGATCAGCCAGCCGCCGACGATGAGCTTGCGCCGCCCGATGCGGTCGGACAGCGACCCGGCCGGGGCGGAGAGCACGGTGTACACCAGGTTGAACGTGATGAGCATCCCCAGCACCTGCACCACGTTCAGCCCCCGCTCACTGGCCCGCAGCACCAGGAAGGCGTCCGACGAATTGCCCAGGTCGAAGATGCCGACGATGATCATGAACAGGGCGAAGGAGCGACCCAGGCCGCGGAAGGAAACGACCGGGGCTTCGCGTCCCTCCTTGACCGGCACGTCCTGCGCACCGACGGCCAGCGAGAGCACGGCCAGGAACGCCGGCACCAGGCTGATGAGCACCACGCTCTGAAACGTAGCCCGCCCCAGAACCATGTCGCTGCGCTGCGCCACCCACACCACCACCAGGGCGATGATCAGGCCGAGCATCGCTCCGCCGGTGTCGGCGGCGCGGTGCAGGCCGAAGGCCAGCCCCCGATGTTGCTGGTCAATGCTATCCGCCACCAGCGCGTCGCGGGGCGCGGTACGCACACCCTTGCCCACCCGGTCGGCCCAGCGCACGCCGGCCACCACCCCCCACGAGTTGGCCACGTAGAAGAATGGCTTGGCCAGCGACGATAGCCCATACCCGGCCACCGCCAGCCACTTGCGGGCCCGCAGCTTATCCGATAGCCAGCCGGAGAACACCTTGAGCAGGCTGGCTGTGGCCTCGGCGACGCCCTCGATCAGCCCGATGACGTTGGTCTTCACCCCCAGTACGTTGGACAGGAACAGGGGCAGGATGTTGATCACCATCTCGCTGGAGACGTCCATGAAGAAGCTGGTCAGGCTGACGGCCCACACGTTACGCGGCAGCGTGCGCAGTCCGGCCTTCGGTGAGGTAGTTGCTTCTGTCATTGAACCCCCCTCAGAACACCTTATTTGAACTGGTGCTGGCACCGGGCGTAGAGCACGTCTAGCGCCGACGCCGTTCCTCGCGTTTCCTCGGCGGCCGCGCCTCATCCACGCGGATGGTGCGGCCCCCTAGTTCGGTCTCATGGAGCCCATCCCTGGCGCGCTCCGCGGCCTCGCTGGACTCCATCTCGACGAAGCCGAAGCCCTTCCCTGCGATGATGTTGACCGAGAGGACATTTCCGTAGGCGGAAAAGGCCTCTCTCAGCTCATCCTCGGTCGTTCGGTAGCTCAGGTTTCCTACGTACAGTTTATTTGTAGCCATTCTTTTTCCCCTTTTTGGATTTTCAGCACTATGGCATCTTTGATCGCTGAACCAACCATCGTTAGAGTATTAAGTCGCCTCAGCAAGTAGGTGCCAAGATAATTTCGCCACCTCTGCTCTGAACTTCGCTACATCCACCTGTAGCAACAGCGCGATGATCCCCAGCAATCCTCCGGCTTCCACCAGAAAAACCAGCGCATAGGCCCTCGCCTCTGAACCCCAAAGGCCCAACCCTACATCGTGCAGGATACCTCCTCCTGCCGAGGCCAACCCATTGGCCAGAGCCTGGGCCAGTGTCCAGGCCCCCATGAACAAGCCGACTTGCTCCTTTACCGTCAGGTCCATCATCAAAGCCAGCCCACCCACAGTGAAGATCCCCATTCCCAGTCCCATGATGAAGATGGCTGGCCTTACCAGAGGCAGATACCATCCTGCCGAAGCCCAGGCCAGCAAGGCAAAGGCGATGGCGGAGATGACTGCTCCCAGGCCCGTCGCTGTTTTTTTACCGAGGCGCTTCGCCAGCCACCCACCACTCATCCCCATCCCGACCAACACCCCCACCATCTGATAGGCGTTGAACTGGGTGGTTTCCTTGACATCCAGGCCGAAGACATCGCCACCGAAGGGCTCCAGGGCCATCTGCTGGACAAACAGGAAGAAGATGCCCCCGAAAAGGAAAGCGAAGAAGAAGCGAGTTTGCTGGCTGATGGTGAGTAGCCGCAGCGCTTGCTTCAGGCTCGGAGCCTGCTCTGCAGGACGAGCGGCCTCGGCGCGCTCCTGGCCCCACACGGCCAGTGCGGTGAGGCTCACAACCAGCCCGGCCATCACCAGAAAAAGGGTTACCAGGCGCTCGGGGCTGTAATAACTCATCACCCGAACGCCCAGGAAAACCCCGGCCAGGATGCCTGCCATCATCATCGCCCAGGTAATAGCCACCACTTTGCTTCTTTCTCCTTCAACGGTGAGGTCGGTGATAAGGGAGAGATAGGCTGTCCCCGCCACGTACATTCCAGCGCCCATCAGCAGGAAAAGGCCCATGCCGATTGCTGCCGCCGAAAGGGAACCGCTGTGCCTGGCCAAAAAGAAGGCTACGAAAGGTGCCAGTGCCGTGGCCAGGGCAGTAAGGGCCGTGCCCAGAGCGATGTACGGGGTGCGGTGATAACCTCGCCAGGGACGTCGGTCGGAGCGATGGCCGAGGGGAATAGCAACAACGGCGGCGAAATAGTGGGCCCCGATGACCAGGCTCACCAGGGTCAGATTCAAACCAAGCTCTATTTTCATCACCCGGTTTAGGATCCCCAAGGTGAGCACCGACAACATTCCTGCTGCAAACTGTCGCAGACCGAGACGCAGAATGCGTGGCAGAGTCATAGTCGTACTCCTCAGCCTCTTTCCACTCCTACCATCGCGATCACCCCTGGCCCGGCGTGGGAGGACAAAGCCGCGCCCGTTTCCGTGACCCAGATTGGGCCATCGAATTCCGTGCTCTCTCTCAGACGGTCAGCCCAGCTCTGTGCCTCATCGGGCCGACGGGTGTGCGCCACCGCCAGGTGCTCAAAGGGTCGCAACTCCATCATTCGCTGTTCTATCTGGGTCAGAGCGGCAGAGAACGTCCGCGCCTGCCCCAACAATTTTAGTTCTCCCTCGACAAACCCAATGATGGGCTTGACCTGTAGAAACCGCATCACCCGCGACAGGATGGGGATCAGCGCATCGGCTCTCCCGCCCATTCTGACGTATTCCATGGTATCCAACACCGCCAGGATATGCGCCCGCGCTCGCATTTCCCACAGCAAAGCCACAACTTCGCTCAAACTCGCGCCTTCACGAGCGGCCTGGGCGGCAGCCAGGGCCTGGAATCCCATGGCCAGAGAGGTTTGCCAGGAGTCAACCACACCCACCGCCTGGCCAAACTTCTGCGCTGCGGCCCACGCACTGTTGAAAGTGCCGCTGTGGTGGCTGGTAATCGTTATGCAGACCACCTCGTTCCCCTGATCAACGAGGGGGGCAAACACGTTCTCATAGGCCCCAATGGACGGTTGAGACGTTTGGGGGAAGAGGCCCTGCGCCCGTGCAGCCTCCACCCTGGCCCAGTATTCGTCTATGCTCAGGTCGGTTTCCAGGAACTCCTGATGTCCAATGCGCACCACCAGTGGCACAATTACGATCCCCAGCTCTTCCACCACCTCCTGGGGCAGGTCACAGCTCGAATCGGTCACCACCCTTATCATCTTGTCTTCCTCTCAGGCATCACAGCTAGAACTAATACCCTCCCATAATTCAGAGACCGGGAGGGTTTGCCCTGCCATGGCTTCCTGCCACCCTTGGCGAAAACTGGCCTCGGCGGGCTTCAATATCACACTTTCACGAAACAGGCGGATAAGTTGAAGCAAGTTTGGCCAATACTCTCTGGGTGTCTCGTGAATCTCGCGCACGAGTTGTTCTTCATAAGCCAAACCCTGACTGGACATCATCATTTCTCCTTCTAAATCAAGAGGATGATTTGCTCAAGGGCATGACCGCAAACCATCTGGCCGGCGCAATCATTATAACCCAACCCCTCGTTCCAGTCAAGGCCACCCTCGCCTGGGGGGACAGGTCACAACTGGAATCGGTCACCACCTTTACCACCTTGTCCTCCTCTCTCACTCAATCGGCCATGATAGGATCAGACCGTCAATCTCCCCCATCAACCGCATGGTCTCTTTCAGGGCGACGACGATTTTCTGCCAGTGGAAGAGGTCGTCGAAGGTGAGCTTGCGGCCTTTGCGGTCTGTGAGCCACTTGTGCAAGACCTGGTAGCCGCCGATCTGGAACTCCCACACCTCCGGCTCGATACCCTCGAAGTACTGGGTCTTGTTGATGTAGACGCGACCTGTGGGCCTGGGCTCCGGCTCAGGCTTGGGTTTGATCTCTACCTGCGTTTGGTGCTCAAAGACGAGAGGCAACCTGAGGTTGGATACCCTCACCGACGGGCGGGAGGTGGCGATGGGGGCTTCCTTTTCCTCCGTGACCTGCTCCACGTAGCGCACTTTCTCCACCTCATTGGAGCCGGGCACGGGGAAGTGGGTGATCAGTCCGTTCAATTTGGGTGTTTCCATCAGGTGCAGGCTCACCAGCTCCTCGCCCTTCTCCGCCAGGGCCTTGAACAGCCCCCGGTCGGAGGTGAGGGGCAGGCGGGGGAAGTCAATCTTGAGGAATTCGGCGTAGCGCTCGCGGTAGGTGGGGGAGTGGAAGACGGCGTAGGCGTAGTGAAAGATGTCCTCCGGGCCAAAAGTGGTAGGGGCAGTGCCTTGCGCCTGCCCAATATCCCCCTTGCCCTCCCTCACGAATTCCAGGCCCAGCTTCTCCTCGACGGTGGCGATGAACTCAGGTGAGAGGTTGGGCTTCGGGGTCTCATACTCCGCTTTAGTCTCAAATAGCGTGAGGGCGATGATGCTCCCGCCTGCTTTCGTGGGTTTCTTTTCAGGGATGGTGTAGAGGTAGAGGGGAAAAACGTATGTGACCTCGCGACTCTTCAGTGAAACGGCGCAACATTCGGTAAGTCTATTTGAGCAGAGTACGTGTCGGAAGCCTACATCGAATTGTTGTCGGCAAGTAAGCAACGCGATATTCTCCTGAAGCATGTGCCGCATAACTTCGGGTCTCGGCAGCTCAATTACATCGCCGGAGTAGTAGATTGGCCGGACGTCAAAAGGGCGATAGAGACAAAGGTTGAAGTCCTTATCCCAATCCTTTCGTTCCTGGAGTTTAGCCCGTGCTTCAGTCAACTTCCAATCTCGGGTGTCTCGTAGCTTGAATCTCTCTCTCACCTCATCGTCAGAAATAGCCTCATCCCGAAAATCGGCAATTCTTGATCGAAGACGTTTCTCCTCGAAATCAATCACGAAGTGGTCACGATGGGACTTGATGCCAGTGGAGTTCACAGGGAAAATATCAGCAACACTCCAGCCACGCTCGTATTCGCTGAGCAAATCGAGATCCTTGGGCACAAAGAAGAAGTAGGGTGCAACCGGCTCCAATTCTTGCCAGTCGGTGGTGCTGACGTCGTTCTCCAGCAAGTAGAGGTATTTGCCCTCCCGCAAGCCCCAGAGGTCGGCGTAATAGACTTCCGAAGTCTTGGAGACTTCGGAAGTCTGGGCGGGACGCCTCACAGCCAGTATAATCGCTACTCCCTGCCTGATGTCGAAGACGTTCTCGTCTGGACCACCATCGGGCGCGGTCTCCCCCATCAAGGCATTGCCGTGCAGGTTCAACACGTAGATTTCGTCGAAGGACTTCATCAACTCTTCCCTCATCCCCCGATGAATCAGGCCAGAGAGGTAGGAGTGGTTGGTGATCATGCCGATGACGCCGTAGCCGGTGCGCTCGATGCGGTCGTGGGCAAAGCGAATAAACTTGATGTAGTCGTCGGACAGGGGCTGGATGTTACGCTCGTCACGGACGGCGGCTTTGTAGCGCTCCATCAGCTTCTCGATGTGCTCCCCCTGGTTGGCCGAGCTGACCGAATAGGGCGGATTGCCCAGCACCACCATGATGGGCCTGTCTCGCTTGATTTCCGCCGCAGCGTTGGCCTCGTCGGTGATGAACTGGGCGAAGCCCAAGGTCGAGGCCTGGGTGATCGCCTTTTCCAGCGCGTTGGTCAGGTAGATGCCCAGCCGCTGGCGGCCCGTAAAGTCGTAGCCGGTCTCTTGCAAGAGAATGCCCAGCTTCATGTGAGCCACGGCGTAGGGAGCCATCAATAGCTCGAAGCCGAAGACGCGGGGCAGGAGTTTCTCGGCCACGTAGCTGCTCCACCCCCCTTTGCCCACCGTCCCCACCACGGTCTCGTGGATCTGCTGGATGACGAAGTAGAGAAAGGTCGCTGTGCCCACCGCCGGGTCGAGGATGAGGGTGGCCGTGTCGGCCAGGCCCAGGGAACGGTCGAAGCGGCTCTTGACGATGTGATCAAGGGAGCGGACGATGTAGGATACCACCGGCTCAGGGGTGTAGTAGACACCTCGGGCTTTGCGCATCTGGGGATCGTAGGCGCCGAGGAAGGTCTCGTAGAAATGCACCACCGGGTCCTCCTGCTGCGTTCGCCTGCCGAAGTCACGCAGAATCTCCGCCATATCCGCCCGGGCCAGCAGGTAGGCGAGGTCGTCCACCAGCCAGGCGATGCGGTCATCCAGTCCCGGCCCGGCGATGCGGTTGAAGAGATCGCGCAGGAAGGGGTTGGTCTGGGGCAAATTTACCCAGGCCTTCTCGCGGGTGAAGCCCCCACCCCCTGCCCCCCCTCGATCCCCCCCAACCCTTCGACGGGGCTCAGGGCAGGCTTTGGGGGGGAGGGTAGGAGAGGGTGCACGGACGCGGGCGGCGAAGAGGCCATAGGCAATGGTCTGGGCGTACATGTCGGCGAACTGAGCCGGGGTGAGGAAGGGGATCAGCGTCTCTCGGAAGGCTTTCAGTTGAGCGTGCAGCATGCCCTCCTCGCTCTCCTGCTTGAAGGTCTCCTGGATGAGATCGCGGGTCATGCGGGCCAGGGCCGCCATGCGCTCGGCCAGCTCCTTGGGCGTGCCTACCGTGGGCACCGCCTGGGCGAAGAACTTCTGCAACAGCTCCGAAACGGCCTGGATGCCGTTCCGCCGTATCTTGACCCTCCCGTCGCTGGTCAGCGTAGCCAGCCGGGCCGTCTCCCGCTGCTCACCTTCCACGTACCAGCGGAACTCCAGGTAGTCGGTGAGGATCAGGTTGGTGAGCGAAGCGCGGTAGCGGCGCATCTGCTCGGATCGTTCTACCGCGTCCAGGCTCGTGCCCACGTCTTTGGCCTCGACGTAGCCGACCGGCGTCCGCCCACGGGTGAGGATGTAGTCGGGGGCGCCACATGCGATACGCTGAGGTTCGTTGATGGCGGTGATGTCCTCACCAACGGCTTCAAGGAGGGCTTTGAGGGCAAAGCGGTGAGTATGCTCGGTAGCGCTCCCCGTCGCCAGGCTCTTCTCTATCGTTCTCAGGTAATCTCGAAAAGCATCGGGGGACATAGGTTCATCTCCTTCCTCCGACACGCATGGGGATAAAAAACCTCACCAAACTATACTCCATAATGTCAGATATGTCAAAGAGATGAGCAAGACGGTGAAAGCGAAGAGGCGGTCGGTAGCCGACGGACAGCTATCAACCGCCTCCCTTTTCTGTTTCGGTCACTGTAGCTCGCTTAACCGTACTGCCCCTCCACCAGTGGTGTGCACCGCGATCTCGCCGTCGCCCTGCATGGCGTGCACGTCCCCCACGTACACCCCTCCCCCCTTCACCTTGACCGGACAGATCAGCACCGCCCCCTCCCTCACCGAATCTATGTCCAGGTGGCCGTCCGTCCTCCCAAACCTGCCTTGATCCGTCGCGCCGCGCGGTGGCAAGCCTCGCTGAAAAAGGCGATGTCCGCTTCGGTATGCGCAGCGGTTAACGAGCCTCCGCCGTGAACTACGTGCACGTCCTCGAGCAACAAAGCCAGTTGGCACACTTTGTCTCTGAGGGTCGTGTCGCACACCGCAGGGTCATTCACGTCCTCCGGCGTAATCAGTTCACGCCCTTCTTCGTAGGGGAAGTTGGGTATCACCACCGAGCTGCCGGGCACAACCTCGTTGCCGTAGCCCGTGCAGCGGACATAGATGCCTTCCTGGGCGAAGGTCTCTTCCATGACGCGGCGAGCCTTCTCGCCCAGACGGGCGATGTGGGGGTAGATCTGCTCTTCGTGGGCGACCAGGTAAGTCAGTTGCGCCCTGGCAGCTAGCATGGAAGCAGGGTGACAGGAATACGTTCCGCCGACGAACATCACCTTGTTGCCACCCTCGCGCCCACACAGTTTCATAATGTCCGCCCGGCCAGCCACGGCTGCCACTGGCATGCCCCCTCCCATGCCCTTGGCAAACGCCGCCAGGTCGGGCTTCACCCCGTACAGGGCTCCCAGGTCACCGGCGCGGAAGCGGAAGCCGCTGACGACCTCATCGAAGATGAGCACTACGCCGTACTGGTCGGTCAGTTGGCGGGCCGCGCGCAGGTACTCAGGGGTAGCGAATATAAAGCCACCCGCACCTACAAACGGCTCGACGATAAAACAGGCCAGGCGGTCGCCGTATTGTCGAAAGTGGTCGTGCAGCGCGTCTGGGTCGTTGAAACGGGTGTTGATCACCTGCTGACTCAGGCCAGGCGGCAGGCCCTGGCTTTCCACCTGCCAGGGCTCTCCGCCGCTGGCATAAAAGTGCACGCCGATAACCCCCCAGGGTTGCGCGCCGTGCCAGCCGCCGCCCACTTTCATCACCAATTCACGCTGAGTGAAGGCCCGCGCCAGCAGGATGGCGTACATGGTGGCCATCGCCCCGCTGATCGTGAAACGCACGCGCTCTGCGCCTGTCTGCCGGCATAAGATTTCGGCGGTCTCTATTTGAACGCTTTCGGTGAAGCCCGTCAGCAATCCGTAGCCGGACTGGAAGGCCTGGGCCAGCACCGCCGTGACGACCTCAGGGTTGTGGCCCAGGATGTTGGCATGGTGACCTTGCCAGAAATCCAGCAGGTCGTGGCCATCCTCATCTTTTAGCCAGGCCCCCTTCGCCGAGACGATGCGCGGCGGAAAGGGCTTGATGAGCCGCAACGAGTGGCTGCCGCCGTCCACCATCGTCTGCATCGCTGTTTCGTTCAGGGAGGCGGACCTGGGCGAGTGTTGCGTGTACGCTTCTGCCAGTTCGCCGAGCAGCTTAGTGTGATCTCTGGGCTTCACTGGTTTGTCCTTTCTTCGACTCCTCTCAATCCCCCGCCGTAGCTACTACGGCAACCCGCTCCGCCACCGGGCGCATGAACTGCGTCAATGTCAGGGAGATCAGCACGATGACCACTCCCACCAGAAACGGGGCTTGCGAACCGAACAGCTCCCACACCGTGCCGCCCATCACCGGCACCACAACGGCGGCGATGTGCTCGATGGTCTGCCCCACCGAGAGGTTGCTGGTGACCTCCTCCGGCGTGACGGCGATCTTTTGAAAATAGGTCGTCAGCGCCAGGTTGAAGCCGAACAGGACGTTGTCCATCGCGTACAAGACAAACAGCGCCGGCAGGTACGTCACGTAGGCATAACCCAGGAAGATAAAGACCAGTACACCAAAGGCGATGCTCAACATCAGCCGCTCGCCCAGCCGTCCCACCAGTTTGCCCACCAATTGCAAGGTGTAGGTATTGATCAGGCTGTTGATCAGGAATAGCGTGGCCGTGGTCTGGACGCTGATGCCGTATTTGCGCACCAGCAGGAAGATGGCGAAGGTGGTAAGGATGTGGCGACGACTGCCCATCAGAAAGGTGAGGGTATAGTAGAGCCAGTAGCGGCGCCGCAGGACGACCTGGCGACGCGGCGGCAGACCCCCCTTGGCATTTCCCAGTGGCAACAGCAGCAATCCCCCTGCAGCCACCAGCCCGCCCACGACCGTGAACAGTCGCCGATAGCCCCATGGCCCTGCCAGCAGGTAGACCGTCCCGGTGGCGGCCAAGGTGGCCATTGCTCCCAGGCTGCCCAGTTGCCCCAGACCCTTGGGTGCGTACTGCTTCTCTACCGTCATCAGCAACACGGCGTTGTTGCTGGGATAAAAGAAATGGAAGCCGAAGCTCATAACCAGCGTGCTGAGCAGCAGTAAAGGAATGGTGGTCGCCTGCCCGGTCAGAAACGTGCCAGCACCCAGCAAGACGACGCTCAAGGTCATGATGCGGACCTCGGAGAGAAACAGGGCCAGCAGGCCGACCAAAAAGCCCACCAACCCTGGTATCTCGCGCACGGCCTGGATCCAGCCCACGCCCCCCGGCCCAACGCCCAGCTCCTCCACGGCAAAGTTGTTAAACGTGGCCTGCCAGACGTTGAAGCCAAAGTAGAGCATGAAGTTAGAGACGACGAGGTAAACCAGAATCCGCCGGTTTTCTTTCAGTATTTCACTCATCACTTCACCGCCACGCAGTTGCGCCCGGCCTGCTTGGCTGCGTACATGGCGGCGTCGGCGCGGTTGACCAAGGCAGCCACATCTTGAGCATTGCTGGCCACACCCAAACTGATGGTGATAGTAACATCATCTCGCTCGGTCGGGATAGGGACATCGGCAATGGATCGGCGAAGACGCTCAGCCACACTAAGGGCACCCGATAAATCGGTTGCCGGCAAGATAATCGCAAACTCTTCGCCACCATAGCGCCCCAGGATGTCAATGTCACGGATGCTTTCACGGCAGCGCTCGGCCACGACACGCAAAACCTGGTCGCCGATGGCGTGGCCGTAGGTATCGTTGATTTGCTTGAAGTGGTCAACGTCGAACATGATGGCGGACACCGGGTGCTGGAAACGGCGCGCGCGGTTGAATTCATTCTCGGCCAGCTCGAAGAAATGGCGGCGATTGTACGTGTCGGTCAATCCGTCGGTGATGGCCAGGCGCTGCACCTCTCCGAACAGCCGGGCGTTCTCCAGCGCGATGGCCGCCGCGTTGGCCAGGGGTTGCAACCGCTGGGCATCTTCGGCCGAGAATGTGCCGGGGGTATCGCTATCCAGCCGGAGCAATCCCAGAACCTGGTCGTGCAAACAGATGGGTACTGAGAGGAACGACCTGATCCAGGCTGTCTCAGGGAGCACCACCCAGCGTGGTTCTTGACGGGTGTCGAGCACGACCACCGGTTTCCGTAAGCGAACGGCCTCGGCTACCAGCAAAAAATCGTCCAAAGGCTGCACCAGGCCGGAAATCAACTCCTTGGCGCCAAATGCCTCGTAGCCCTGCCAGTGAGCAACGCGCAGAAAATCGCCTTCCAGCAAGGCGATGTTGGCTGTGCTGTAGGGGACAATGCGCCGCACCTGGCGCAGGATCTCGTCCAGCACGGCCTCGTGACTGGTTAGCGAGGTTATGGCCAGAGTCACCTCGGCCAGGGTTTCGGCCAGGAGGCGCTGCTCGCGTTCGGCCACCAGCAGACGCTCTCGCTCTGCCTCCGCTCGCTGCTTCTCCTCAAGGAGGCGCCGCTGCTGGAGCACCCGCTCGATGACGGTGGGCAGCAACTCGAGATAGCCACCGTCTACATCCTTGACGATGTAATCGCCCGCGCCCAACTTCATAGCCTCCACCGCGATTTGCTCACTGCCACTGCCGGTAACCATGATCATAGGCGGCAGTGGACCCTGGGAAGCCAGGATGCGAATCACTTCCAGCCCACTGTAGACGGGCATCTGTTGATCCACGGCCACCACGTCGTAGCAGCCGGCATTGTACATGGCCAGGCCCTCTTCACCGTCGTGGGCAATGTCCACCATGTAGCCCGCCCGCCCCAGTCTTTTCTTGAAGAGACGGGCCAAGCCAGAATCATCTTCCATGTAAAGAATATGGATAGGCTCAGAGTTACGCATTACCTTCACTCCCTGTTGTGTCATTGCGAGCCTTCCATGGCGCATCGCACCATCCGTAGGAGTCAGAAACTGGCGGGCAGACTTCCGAAGTCTCCGAGACTTCTGAAGTCTGGTCGCCCACAAGTTCCTGAGTAGCGACCGTAGGGAGCGAAACAATCTCCTCCGTCGCCAGTTGGAGATTGCTTCCCTTCAGCAGGCTCAGGGCAGGCTCCGCTTCGCTTCTCGCAATGACAAGCAGCTTACTCTCCATCCGGTATGGCAACCACCGACAAGAATAGCCCCAACTTGCAGATTGCCTCACAGAACTGATTATAGTCCACCGGTTTGGTGATGTAGACATTGCAACCCAGTCCGTAGCACCGCGATACCTCGCGCGTGTCATCGGTGGTGGTCAGGATGATCACCGGGATATGCCTGGTGCGCTCATCCGCCTTCATACACTGGAGCACCTGGTAGCCGTCCAGCACCGGCAGGTTCAGATCGAGCAGCACCAGCAGCGGGGCGGGGCGTTCCTTCCCCACGTAGTCACCCTCGCCGAACAGGTAGTCGAGTGCCTGCCGGCCGTCGCTGACGGTGATGATTTCGTTCGTGATGTTCGAGCGACGCAGGTTCTTCTCGATCAATCGAGCATGGCCTGGGTCGTCTTCTACCAGAAGAATCTTGACCTCTTGCCCACTACCCACGATGGCCTCCTTCCGCGATATGGTTAGAGTTAGAGATGGTAAAGCTAAGCGTCGTTCCCACCCCCAGTCCAGATTCACACCAAATGCGCCCGCCATGGCGGCGGACCAGAGCTTGCACGTAGGGCAGGCCCATGCCCTCGCCTGGCACGTCCTGCTTGCCCACCCGGCGGAAGGGCGCAAATACCTTGTCCATGTCCTCTTTCGCAATTCCTCGCCCGTTGTCGCGAATTCGGAAAGTGGTCTCATCATGGCTACGCTCAGCAGTGATCTCGATCTGTCCACGACGGTCAGGATCGAGGTATTTAACTGCATTGTCCAAGAGGTTAGCCATGACTTGCTCCATCGAGGTCCGGTCGGCGACCACCTCTGGCAACGGCCCCACCGTCACCTCCACCTGCCGTTGCTCGATCTGGTGAGCCAGGGTCTGCAAGGTTGCCTGAACAAGGGCTTCCATATCCACCGGCTCCAGATGGAGTCCGCGGCGGCCCAAACGAGACAACTTGAGGAGAGCGCTGATAAAGCGATCCATGTGGGTCACAGAGGACTCGATAAAACCCAGGGCCTCGGGTATGTCTTCCTCCAGGGCCAGGGTCACACCCTGCCGCTGTTTCTCGTCCAGGTAGGGCAGGGCCGTGCCCATCGCGGGAGCAATCACTTCCAAACCGAAACGAAGTTCAGTAGTAAAGCCCTTGAGGTTGACCAGCGGGGACCGCAGGTCGTGGGAGACGATGTAGGCGAACTGCTTGACCTCCTCGTTGGCCCGCTCTAATTCGGCAGCATAACGTCGTAACTGTTTCTCCGCCCGCTTGCGCTCGGTGATGTCGGTGTAGACAGCAACTACCCCGGTCAGCTCATCTCCCACCAAGATCGGGGACCCGGCCACGATCACATCCACTGGAGAACCATCCTTCCGATAACGGACGGTCTCTGTGGGAAGCACTTCCCCCCTGCCCATGACCGTCTGCGTGAAACCAACCGCCTCCTCAAAGACATCGGGGCGGGTGACCAAATCGTCAATGTTCTGGCCAATTACCTCTTCCCTTGAATACCCGAACAGTTTCTCTGCGCCTGGGTTCCATTCCACGATTCGATGGTGGGCGTCCAGGGTAACGATGGCATCAGGGGCGGCTCCTAGTACCCCTTCCAGATACATCCGGCGCTCTTCGATTTCGCGCTCCGCCCGCTTGCGTTCGGTGATGTCTCTAAATACGTTCACAACGCCTCCTACTTTGCTGTTTTTCCTAATGAATCTAGTACCCACTTCCACGAAAACTTTACTGCCGTTTTTGTGTTTGATTTCTAGTTCAACCATCCTCACGGCTTCACCCGCTCTAATCGTATCTCTGAAAAGCCTAACCATATTGGGTAAATCCCTCAGCCCAAGCACCCCGAGCCTAGCGAAGTTCCTCCCGACAACTTCATCCCGCTTGTAACCCAATAGATCCTCCACCCGATCGTTTACGTCGAGTATCCTGCCGTGCGTGTCTACGTAGGTAATCATGTCAGTAACTGTTTGAAAAATCGTTCTAAATTTCGCCTCGCTCTCCTGCAGTGCCTCCTCCACCTGTTTGCGATCAGCGATCTCTAGACGAAGTTGCTCATTAGCCGTTTTCAGTTCGGCTGTACGCTCTTCCACCATCTCTTCCAGCCGCTCTGAGTACTCCTTCAGTGTCTCCTCCGTCCGCTTGCGCTCGGTGATATCCTGCACAGTGACCACTGTGGAACCGATTGCCGTCCCCTTCCACGGCTGCACCTGGACGAAGACGTGACGTTTCAAGACCTCATCATAGGCTTCGCACTGGGCAGGCTGACCCCGCATCGCCTCCTCCCACGCTTGTTTCCAGCGGGAATCGAGAGCGCAGGAAACACCTGTGCAGCCGGGATGGAGAAGCTCATGGACTCCTCGGCCCTTCACATCCTCAACCCGACCCAGGTTCCAGGTCTCCACAGTGCGGTTGGCCCGGACGATGCACCCTCGACTGTCTACCAGACAAATAAGCTCAGGGAGCGAATCGGCCGTGGACTCCCATTCCTCTTTTGCCTGCTCGGTCTGTTTCACCAGCTCTTTAAGCGCCTTCTCCGCCCGCTTGCGCTCGGCGATTTCCTCATGAAGTTCTTCATTGATCTTTCTAAGTTCGGCTGTGCGCTCCCCTGCCAACTCCTCGAGGTGGTCACGATGTCTCCGCAACTCTTCCTCTGCACGCTTGCGCTCTGCGAGTTCCCGTTTTACCTGCTCACCCAGGTCGCGTAGCCGCCCAACCACAGCGCCGAGCAACACCATGAGAACAGAGCCTAGCAGACCTCCTGGGGTCATCATACCCCAGACGGTGCCCGTGACCAGGGTCGTAAGCAGCATGTTCAGTGGGAAAATAAGCAGGCCCGCAAGCAGCCCGGCCCGCATCCCCAAGGCCCACCCCGTCACGACCGCTGGTAGTATGGCCAGCGCGGGCACTATCGCCCCCAGCAGGCCGTAGAGCGGTATGAACGCCAACACATACGCCACCCAGGTCGCCAGGGCGAGGGCCGCCCTGCTACCTAACACCCGTTTCATATTGGACATCGGCTCTATCCTCCTGCTCCTCTGAGGTGCAACGCACTTCTAAAGTCAGTAGATCACAATTTGTCGCTCAGAGGCGGCGTCCCCGCCGCCGAAACGGGGGAAGACGCCCCTGTTGAGCCAGATGGTATGTACTGAGAGTGCGTTGAGCTTACGCACCGGCCGGCTTCAACTTCAGGTCACTGTACAGAGCATCGAAGTCGAACCGCTCGTTGAGCATCTCCTGGAAACGTTGCACCTTCTTCTCCTGATGGAGGCGAGTCTTACCGAAGAACTGCTCGATGATCTCCACCGTGGTGAGCGTGTCCTGCTTGGTCAAGATCACCGGCACCCCCACCTCTTCGGCCCGGCCGAGGATGAGGGGACTGGGATAGAGGTTGCCCGTCAGGATGAGGCACTTGGTGGAGGTCTCCAGAGCCGCCAGTTGGATGTCGGAGCGGTCGCCGCCGGTGATGACCGCCTTGTTGGGCTTGCGGCGGAAGTAGGTCAAAGCCGAATCCACGGTCATAGCCCCCACCATCAGATACTCCACCAGCTCCTCGCTTGCTTCGGGACAACAGACGACTTCGGCCCCCAGGCAATCGGCCAGTTGACCCACGCTGATAGACATGAGCAGCCTCTCCTGGGGCAAGACGGCGAAGACCTTGACGCCTCGTTCCTCCAGATAAGGCTTGACCATCTCCTGAACAAAGCGCATCCGCTGGCGCGGCACGGCGTTGATGACGACCCCCAGCACGGAATCCCCGAACAGCACTTTGGCTCCCAGAGCCTCGTCCACCACCAGGTCGCTGGTGTATTTGATCACCACCAGCTCCCGCGCCTCCAGGAGGCCAGCGACCAAAGGTGCGGACAGGTTCACGAGAGAACCTTCCATGCAGTGAGCCCCACCCTCCAGGATGACCACGTCCTTCCCCTGGGCAACCTTGACGTAGGCCTCCCTGAGCCGAGCCACGAAGTCGGTCTCCTCTTCGCCCGTCAATATGCCCTCCACCACCTTAGGCATCAAGGCGATGGGAGCAATGACGTCCAGGGGTTCGGCCAGATCGAAGGTCTGCCGGATGAACTCGGCGTCCTCGTCAACGGTCCGGCCAGCCACCTTCCTGGCCGTGGTGCTCACCGGCTTCATGTAGCCGATGGTGAAGCCGTCGCGCCTGAACCTGTTTCCCAGGCCGATACAAAGAGCCGTCTTGCCCGAAAAAGTTGCTGTTGAAGTGATGTATAGCACTTTCATTTCTCTCTCCTTTTGGTCTGAGGGTATGGTCAGGGATTAGGGAAGCGGGATTAGGGATTAGGCGTGAGCGTATCGCATTGGGGACAAGTAGTGACGACTTTAGTCGTCGTTCCCGCCGCAGAAGCGACTGAAGTCGCTACTACGCCTGCCCATAATACCCTTGAGAAGCAGCTTTGGCATGTCCCAAACTCGGTACGCTCGCGTTACAATTTGACACAGTTTTGAAAAGCTGGTATAATTATCTACAAAAGTGGATCGTTCACCCGGGATGCCTCTCGCTGTTGGGAGGAACTTCCCGGGATGGACGGTCTGCTTTTTGCTTTTCAGGTGTCCAACGCCAGATGGAGACGCGGGGTGCGATGATCTCGAACAGTTCCCGTTTCCGCTCATTCCCTGTTTCTACCCCAAAGACTGTCCCGCAAATGAGGTCGGAAACCTGCATCAGATCATCCTGATGAGAATCAATCTCCCTTACTGCTCCGACTTCGGTTAGACCAACAGGAAGTCGTTGCAGTAGAGCATCTCTCCCCTTGCCTGGTTTCTCGTCCAGATAGAGGACTCCACCTCGCCACAGACTGGCAGTACGCATTACCGCCAGTTCAGTGAAGTAGTCGCCCAGGACACGCTGTGCGAGCCCCAGGCGCTCAATGGCCGTCTTCTTATCCGCTATCAACGCCCATACCTCAATATCGTGTTGCATCACCTCGGTCAGGACATCCCGGTAGACCCGCCGCCGCAACGCAGATGTCTTGGCCGATTTCATCTCGTTGCCAAAGTAGTGCCTATCGCGGACCGCTTTGATCGCTGCCCTCAACGTCTCGGCATCATTGACCACGAAGACACTGACCACGACGATCGGAGATTCGGCATCTATCCCTGCCTCATCTATGTGGGTTTCCCTTATCACTTATCGCTTGCCCCACTCACGCCGCTAACACCAACCGCATGTCAACGCCTACCACCCCCCGCCCGGCCTCGAAGACGATGAGAGGGTTGATGTCCATCTCCATGATCTCAGGGAAGTCGGTCACTAATTGCGAGAGCTGCAGCAGGGTATCTACGATGGCCTCTGTGTCCGATGGTCGCTCACCCCGCACTCCCTTGAGCAGGCTGTAGGAGCGGATCTCACGGATCATCTCCTCGGCCTCCCGCCGGGAGAAGGGCGCGATGCGGAAGGACACGTCCTTGAGAGCCTCGACGTAGATCCCACCCAGGCCGAACATCATCAGGGGGCCAAACTGGGGGTCGCAGTTCATGCCCACGATAACCTCCTTCCCACCCCGAACCATCTCCTGCACCAAGCATCCCCAGATCTCAGCGTCGGGCATGTAGCGGGTGGCGCGGTAGACCAACAGGTCGAAGGCATCCCGCACGTCGGTGGCGCTCGCGATGCCCAGCTTGACGCCACCGATGTCGGTCTTGTGGAGGATGTCCGGCGAAGCGATTTTCATCACCAGCGGATAGCCAATCGCCTCGGCAATCTCCACCGCCTCATCGGCTGAAGTGGCTAATTCGGACGCAGGGATGCGAATACCGTAGGCTTTCATGATATCACGCGCCTCGGCGTCGCCGATGGCCTGGCGGCCATCGGCCGTCACCTGGTCGAAGATGCGCCTCACCCTCTCCCGGTCGACGTCGAACTTCTCGATCTCCAGGGGAGGGCGCTCCAGCCAGTGCCGGTAGTCCAGCATGGCCTTCAGCGCTCCCACCGCCCGCTCAGGAAAGGGATAGTTGGGCACCCTGTGTTCGTTGAGCACCTTGATCCCCACGCCAACCCTGGCCTCCCCCATGAAGCAGCCCAGGACGGGCTTGTCGTAACCGGCGGCAATCCGACCCACGGCCTCGGCGGTCTCCTCGATCTCGGTCATCACCTGGGGGGTGAGGATGACGATGACGCCGTTCACCCCTTCCTCCTTGAGGGCAGCCTCCAGGGCCAGGGCGTAGCGGTCGGCCAGAGCATCCCCCAGGACATCTATCGGGTTGTAGATGTTGGCCGCGGCGGGTAAATTTTCCCGCAGGAAGTCAATCGTCTCGTGGCTCAACGAGGCCAGCGAGAGGCCCTGCCGCTCCAGGGCGTCGGTGGCCATCACCCCCGGCCCGCCGGCGTTGGTGACGATGGCGATGTGCCTCCCTCGGAGCACAGGCTGGTAGGCGAAGGCCAGGGAATAGTCGAACAGGTGTTGGATAGACTCGGCCCTGAGCACCCCGCTCTGGCGGAAGGCGGACTCGTAGGCTCGCGCCGAGCCCGCCAGGGAGCCGGTGTGCGAGGAGACCGCCCGTGAACCGGCATCGGTAGAGCCGGATTTCACGGCGATGACCGGGATGCGGCGGGTGACCCTGCGGGCGACCTCCATGAACTCCCTGCCTTCGGAGAGGCCCTCTATGTAAGTAAGAATAACGTTGGAGTGGGGATCATCCTCCCAGGCCGCCAGCAGGTCAACCTCGTCCACGTCGGCCTTGTTGCCCAGGCTGACGAAGCGAGAGAAGCCGATCTCGGCGGCCAAAGCCCAGTCGAGGATGGCGGTGCACAGAGCGCCCGACTGCGACATGAAAGCGATCTTTCCCTGGGGAGGCATCCCCGCAGCAAAGGAGGCGTCGAGTGGGCAGATTGTATCTATGACCCCCAGGCAGTTGGGGCCTATGATTCGCATCCCATACCGCTTGGCGATGGCCACGAGCTCTCGCTCCATTCGCACTCCCTCCAGGCCGGCCTCGCGGAAGCCCGCGCTGATGATGATGACCCCTTTGACACCTTTCTGACCGCACTCCTCCAGTGCGGCAGCAACGTAGTTGTTGGGGATCACGATTACCGCCAGGTCTACGGGGTCCGGGACATCCAGGACGCCAGGATAACACTTGAGCCCCAGAATCTCATCGGCCTTGGGATTGATGGGGTAGACCCGGCCGGGGTAGCCATGTTCGATGATATTTGATAGCACCCCATGACCCAGTTTTTCTTTGTCGCGAGAGGCCCCGATCACAGCCACCGCCTGGGGGCAGGAAAACACTTCAAGCATGTTCATCTCCGCTCTAAAACGTGATGCGTGAGGTTCACGTTGGCCGCTTCGCGAATCTCCTCGATGTTGGCCGTGTCCAGAAAAATCTCCACGCCTGACCTCCTATCTACATCAAGTACATATACCCCTCAATTATATCCTATTTTGCCGGTTATCGCAACCCAAGACAAGCACAAAGCTCAAGAAAGGAGGCTTGTGGATTTTGAGCTTTGGACTTTGGATTTTGTCTCATGCTATGCAAAAAATCCAAAACCTGGTATAATATGCCTGTGCCGGCCGACCAAAGAACACAGATCGCGCGACTCCTGCGCCATCGGGCCATGGCGGTGGATTCAATCAAAGGGCACGTCCGGCTTGTCTATTGGCCGCCAGATCCGATCAAGTTGGTGCCGTAGATGTCAACAGAACTTCAAGAGACACTAAAGTCAACGATTTTGAGACACCTCTCACGACTTGAGAGATACGAACCCGCTCATGGGAGGGGCACAAGTAGACTGAGCTTGGCTGAACTGAAGCAAGCATTTGCCGACGACCCTGTGTATTCCATTTTCGGGCTCGATTCACCGGAATACATTGCCGCCGCTTTCGCCGGGGGCATCATAACCAGTATCCATCGTAAGATAGGCGATGCCTATGAGGATTGCGTCCGCATTATCTTCTCAACTCAGTATCACCTGACCGCTGAACAGGTACGCTACACAGCCTTGATCTCCTCAGGTGATAGACAGCTTAGGCGCAGCCTCGACGTTTACTTCGCGTTAAAAGACATTCCACGAACTCAGTGGGAAAGCTGGACCAGCTATGCTGATGCCCAACTGAAACAAATCAGTCCTACACCCAAAGTGGATATTGAAGCCATCGGGTTTGAAGTGCGTCACTGCTATCAGTCCGCAGACTCAAAACGTGCTCAGGCGGATGAGGCCATGGCTCGCCATTGCATTGTCTCTGGTATACTTCCGGTGATGCTCATATTCTGCGCACAGTCAAATCGGAGTGTTATCACTCGCTACCGTTCACTTTGGGTTGTTACAGAAGGCCATGCATCATACGATTTGATAAAAGCGCAAACTGGCTTCGATTTCTACGCCTTCTTGCTTGCTAATAAAAAGTCTTTCCGTCAACCGATTGTTGAGATGTTGAAGAGATTGCGAGAGACATGATGAGCCAGCTCAAACAATTGCCGCTATTCGTTACCAAAGCAAGTTTTCGTGAAAGAAACGTCAAATCCGTCACGTTCAAGGGTAATTTTGACTATCCAATTCACCGCTGGTTTCGCCTCACACCTAGCTTCTCGCCCGAATTGGTCGCAGACATCCTGGCTCATTGGGAACTGCCACATGATGCAGAGGTTTTGGAACCATTCTGTGGTGTAGGTACGACCCCTCTCGTATGCCAAGAAAGAGGGCTAAGTAACTGTGCTGTTGAGCTGAATCCCCTGCTATATTTTGTAGCGAAAGTCAAGACAACTCCCTTCAGGAATCCAACTGATTTGGCTGTTGCCGCTGAGGAAGTAATGGCGCAAGCGCAGATTCACTTCTCTACACTGAAGTCTTTGGATACAGACACATTCCTGATAGAGTACCATGACTGGATTCCCAGGATTCGGAACGTAACGAAATGGTGGTCACCTCTGGTTCTCAAGAAACTCATTGCTGTACGAATGGCTCTCACCGATGCTTCGATACCGGTTGACATCGCCAATCTCCTAAACCTGGCCGCAGCAAGCATACTGATCGAAGTTTCTAATGCACGTCATAATCATCCATCACTTTCTTTTACTAAGGTTCCTAAAAATGACGCGCCGGTTTTTGAGAGGTTTCAGGAACAGCTAGAGATGACGATGCATGATCTGCACAGCTTCCCCCAAGAAAGACCGAAAACGCTCATCTTGCAAGGAAACTCGAAACAGTTGGAGCAAGTATTACCCGCCAACAGCGTATTCGATGCGGTCATCACTTCACCACCCTACCCAAATCGTTACAGCTACGCCAGAGAGACCCGTCCTCATATGTTCTTCCTGGAGTTGGTCCAAGACGGTAGAGAAGTAGGTGAATTAGAGACTGAAGCCATCGGTGGTACGTGGGGTAAAGCTACTTCAGTTCTGAGCGGTCATTTTGACTATCGTTCCCCAGCCGTTGAGGAAGCTTTACATGGCATCCCAGAGCGAATTGGACAGCATAGTCACTTAATGCAGAACTACGTGATCAAGTACTTCAACGATATCCAACAACACATCGAGTCTCTCAAGCCATTTCTTCGCCGGCGTGCCCAATTGGCATACGTGATCGGCAATAGCAAGTTCTACAAAATCGTCCTACCTTCGGACGAAATCCTCGCTGACATCTTTGAGGCGAATGGCTTTCGGGTCATCTCTATTGAAAGGATGCGACGGCGGAATAGTAAGTCTGGCCTCTATGAGGCAATCGTCTTTGCGGAAGTCCAGTAGCAAATCTCAACGATGCCATCACCACCATTGGATTAGTAATCTCGATTGGAGCATAAACGACAGATGGAGTACAAAGACTATTACAACATCCTGGGCGTGGACAGGAACGCTGAAGAGAAAGAGATAAAGAAGGCTTATCGCAGACTGGCCCGCCAGTATCACCCCGACGTTAACCCCGGCGATAAGGCCGCCGAGGAGCGTTTCAAGGACATCAACGAAGCCCATGAAGTTTTGTCCGACCCTGAGAAGCGTCGCAAGTACGATCAGTTGGGAAGCAGTTGGCAACAGTGGCAGCGCATGGGCCGAGATCCCAGGGGGTTCGACTGGAGCCAATGGTTCAGCGGGGCACAGCCTGGAGGCGTCCGGGTGGAGTACCGAGACCTGGGTGATTTGGGCGATCTTTTCGGCGGCGGAGGCTTCTCTGACTTCTTTCAGGCTATTTTCGGCGGCATGGGCGCCCCCCGCACCGGCTGGACGGAAACGCGCCGGGTGCCGCCCCGCCGAGGCCAGGACTACACTCAACCCGTAGAGATCACCCTGGAAGAGGCGTACCAGGGCGCTACGCGGATGATCCAGAAAGACGGTCGCCGCCTGGAGGTGAAGATCCCGCCAGGGGTCAGGACGGGGTCCAGGGTACGAGTGGCAGGCGAGGGCAGCCCCGGCATCGCCGGAGGAGCCAGCGGAGACCTCTATCTGGAAGTCACGGTTCTACCCCACCCGGTCTTCGAGCGCGATGGTGATGACCTTCGTTGCGAGGTCCCGGTCAACCTCTACACCGCCGTGCTGGGCGGGGAAGTCAAAGTGCCCACCCTGAGCGGCGACGTGATGCTCAACATCCCACCCGAGACCCAGGGTGGTCAAACCTTCCGCCTGCGAGGAAAAGGCATGCCTAACCTGCACAATCCCCAGAAACGCGGCGACCTCTACGCCAGGCTCGTAGTACAGGTACCACAGAATCTCAGCCAACGGGAAAATGAGCTGTTCCGCGAACTGGCCAACCTGCGCCAGGATGAGTATTAGGAGAGACAATGAACAAAAAATTACGCCCGCCTATCTTGATCACTCTATTGATGATCACTCTGTTGGGTTGTAGCTTGATTCGGCTGCCGAGCGTTGAACAGCAGGAGCCTACCCCTACCCCGCCCCCTACTCCCACCCCCATAGTGATCGTGGTCACGCCAACTCCCTTGCCGCTGCAGATGTTGCTGGAAATGGCTGACGCCGAAGAGCAATTGGTGATCAACGTCTACGAGAAAGCGAGTCCCGCCGTAGTCCACATCGCCAGCCGGGTGATCACTATGAGTTTCTTCTGGGGATCCATCCCTCAGGAAGGCACCGGCTCCGGCTTTATCATAGACAAGGAAGGGCACATCGTCACCAACAACCACGTGATTGAAGGTGCCGACGAAGTGCACGTGACCCTGGCCGACGGAACAAGGGAGCTGGCCGAGGTTGTGGGCAGCGATCCGTTCAATGACCTGGCGGTCATCAAAATCAACGTGTCCGCGGAGAAGCTCCACCCTGTCGAGTTGGGTAGCTCGGCGGACCTGCGAGTGGGACAGCGAGCCATCGCCATCGGCAACCCCTTCGGCCTGGACCGCACCCTCACCACGGGGGTCATCAGCTCCCTGGGACGGCCCCTGGAAGTGGAAAGAGGCAGGGTCATCTACAACGTCATCCAGACCGACGCGGCCATCAACCCCGGCAACTCCGGCGGGCCGCTGCTGGATTCCCGAGGGCGGGTCATCGGCGTCAACACCGCCATTCACACCGGGGCCGAGAACATCGGCTTCGCCGTCCCGGTGGACACCGTCAAGCGGGTGGTCCCGGAGCTGATCGAAACAGGCCGCTATCGCCACCCCTGGTTAGGGACGCTGAGTTACTCCATAGACCCGGAGCTTGCCCAGGGCCTGGGGCTCCCGGTGGAAAAGGGGCTCCTGGTGGCTCAGATCTACAGGGGCAGCCCCGCGGCCCAGGCCGGCCTGAGGGGAGGCGACCGGCAAGTCATTGTGGGCAACCGCCGCATTATAGCCGGAGGTGACATCATCGTGGCTATAGACGGCCGACCGGTGGAGAATCACGAGAATCTGACGGTCTACCTGGAGACGGAAACCAGGGTAGGCCAGGTGGTCGAGTTGACCGTCGTACGCGATGGCCGGGAGATGACCATCGAGGTGGAGCTGGGTGAAGTGCCCGAAGGTCTGTGAGCTTCGATTTTCGATTTTCGATTGCCGATTTTCGATTCAGGAATCTTTCAGATGGCGAGGAGTTGCACTCCGAGGCCTCGTTCGGGAGTACAACTCCCTCACATCAGGTAGAATACAACACAATTGAAGCAAAAGGAGGTCAGAGTATGTTCAGCGAAGAGGATTTGCAGGAGCTGGTGGATTTTCACAGCGAGGAAGCACCGGTGCTCAGCCTGTACCTGGACGTGGACCCGACGAAGCGTACCACTGACGAATACAAGCTGGTGCTGAGAGGTCTGCTGAAAGAGGTATCAGGTCAGGCATGGCGCAAAGATATCGCTGCCGTGGAGCGATACTTCGACCACGAGTACGACTGGCAGGGCAAGGGGGTGGCGGTGTTTTCCTGCCTGGAGCAGGATTTCTGGCGAGCTTATCCCCTGGCCGTGCCGGTGGAAAACCACGTTTACGTAGGCGATAGGCCCTACATCAAGCCCTTGACCGACGTCCTCGACACCTATGAGCGCTACGGGGTGGTGCTGGTGGATCAGGAGGCGGCACGCCTTTTCCTCTTCCAACTAGGGGAGCTGCAGGAGACAATCGGGACCATCGGTGAGGAGGTGAAGCGCCTGAAGCACGGCGGTGGCTCGGCGGCTGGCCGTCGGGGTGGGGTAACCGGGCGCACGGGCCGGAGGGAGGAAGAGATAGCCCAACGCAACCTCAAGGAGGCAGCCGAGTTGACAGCCAGGTTCTGTGCGGGCGGGCGGTGCAGCCGAATCATCCTGGGCGGCACTGAACAGACCGTGGCTCTGTTCCAAGAGATGTTGCCCAAGGAACTACAGGAACAGGTCGTGGGCAGCTTCCCCATAGTTATGACCGCCTCGGAGACAGAGGTATTGGACCGCTCCCTGGAAATCATCGCCGAGGTGGAGCGCGAGAGGGAAAAGAAACTGGTGGAGAGCGCCATCACCACGGCGGCCAAGGGCGGAGCCGGAGTCATTGGCCTGGCCGACACCCTGGGGGCGGTGTACGAGGGACGAGTGCACATCTTGCTGGTAGACGAGGGATATAAGGCCACAGGCTACCGTTGTGAACAGTGCGGCTACATCTCCGCCCAGGCCAGAACGAAGTGCCCCTTCTGCGACGGCAAGGTGAAACAAATAGACGATGCGGTGGACCTGATTGTGCGAGAGGTGATTGACCAGGGAGGGCAGGTGGAGGTGGTGAGAGACAATCCCCCTTTGGAGAAGGCGGGCCACATCGCCGCACTGTTGCGCTACTGAGCACTTTTGGGCGGGCTGTAGACTTCCGAAGTCTCGGAGACTTCGGAAGTCTTTTCGTTGATTCTAACAGAGCTCTAATACTTTTCTTGCGTAATTCTAACACGAGTGAGCTATAATTGGGTTGATAGAAACCAGGTTTTTGGCTCAGAAGACGGGCTTTGCGCAGCATGGAGAGCCCCCAAAGCAGCAGTTCGTCCATTCAGGTGACAAAAAACCCGGTTTCTCTATGAGGAGAAGAATCGAACCATGAATCTAAACAAATACACTGAGAAAGCTCAGGAAGCTATCTTCCAGGCCCAGAGCCTGGCGAGTGAATACAATCACAGTCAGATCGAACCGGAGCATCTGCTACTGGCCCTGGTGCAGCAGACGGACGGGGTGGTGCCCCAGATCGCGCAGAAGCTGGGGACTCACCCTCATACTCTCCAACAAGAATTGGAGCAAGACCTGGCCCGTCGGCCTAAAGTGTACGGGGCAACAACCCAGGTCGGCCTGTCGCGAGATTTGCAGGCTGTTCTAAACCTGGCCGAGCAAGAGGCCGGGCGGATGCGCGACGAGTACGTATCCACGGAGCATTTGCTCATCGCCCTGACCGATAAGACAGCGGGCGATGCGGCCATTTTCCTGACCAGCCAGGGCATCACCAGGGACGCTATCCTGAGGGCCCTGACGGGCATCCGCGGCTCTCAGCGGGTGACCACCCCCACCCCGGAGAGCACCTACCAGGCCCTGGAGAAGTACGGCCGCGACATGACCCAACTGGCCCGCCAGGGGAAGCTGGACCCAGTCATCGGCCGCGACGAGGAGATCCGCCGCGTGGTACAGGTGCTGTCGCGGCGCACCAAGAACAACCCCGTCCTCATCTTCCGTCCTGAGTTCCTGAACCGCATTGACGAGATCATCGTCTTCCATTCCCTGAGCATGGAAGACCTGGTGCGGATCGTGGACATCCAGTTGGAGCGGCTACGGGGGCTCCTGGCCGAGCGCAAGATCAGTTTAGAGCTGACCGAACCAGCCAAGTGGCTTCTGGCCGAGAAAGGCCACGATCCCGTCTACGGTGCCCGCCCTCTCAAGCGAACCATCCAGCGAGAGCTGCAGGACCCCCTGGCCCTGAAGATTCTGGAGGGCGAGTTCAAGGATGGGGAAGCGGTGGTGGCGGACGTGTGGGATGGGGAGTTGACCTTCGGGAAATAGGTGACGAGTGAACGAGTCAAGCGGGTTTGTCAAAAAGGGCTAAGTTGAGTATAATTAGCGTTAGAACAACGGATTGGCGGGATTTAGGGATCGTAGGAGTGAATCACCGATGAGTGTGACAGAATTAGTGCCCTTGCTACAAGAACTAGACCGCACTGACAAACTGCGTGTGCTGTTGTTATTGGTGTACGAGCTTGCCCAAGAAGAGGGTGCTCTGCTCCAACCGGGCATGGCTTATCCTGTCTGGTCACCTTATGACGCTTTTGAAGCGGCAAGCGCCCTCCTCAATGTGCTAAAAGAAGCAGAGAGCACCCCACATGCGTAATGCAGGGTGAACTTCTTCATGGAATTTGACGTGTGTTTTTATCGGTCTCTACTTGCCTTTGAGATACGTCCCAAACAGGCATAGCTTATTGCAGTATTGAGATAGAGGTGGATTGCCATGATGAAATTCGATCGTTTCACCGAGCGGGCGCTGGATGCGGCCTCTCGGTCTTATGAGATATTGCAGCGTTACAGCCACAACCAGGTGGACACGGAGCACATGCTGTTGGCCCTGCTGGAACAGCCGGATGGCGTCATCCCGGAGATTCTGGAGAAGCTAGGGGTCAACGTCGAAGCGGTGAAGAGTCGGCTGGACGGCGTGTTGAGGGCCAGCCCCAAGGTCGCCATCTATGGTGGCGGGACAGGCCAGGTGTTTATCACCCCGCGCCTCAAACGGGTGATAGACTTGGCCAATGAGGAGGCCAGCAAGCTCAAGGATGAGTACGTCTCCACTGAGCATCTCTTCCTGGCTATCGCCAGCGAGCGGGGCACGCCAGTGGCCCATATTCTGGGTAGCTACAGCGTTACCAAAGACCGGATCTACGAAGCCATCAAAGAAGTGCGCGGTGGACAGCGAGTGACCGATCAGTTCGCCGAGAGCCGCTACCGCGTCCTCGAAAAATACAGCCGTGACCTGACTCAGTTGGCCAAAGAAGGGAGGCTGGATCCGGTCATTGGCCGCGACCAGGAGATTCGGCGGGTCATCCAGGTGCTGTCGCGGCGCACCAAGAACAACCCGGTGCTCATCGGCGAGGCCGGTGTGGGGAAGACGGCCATCGTCGAAGGGCTGGCCCAGAAGATCGCCGCGGACGACGTGCCTGAGATACTGATGGGCAAACGAGTCGTCTCCCTGGATCTGGCAGCCATGGTGGCTGGCTCCCGCTTCCGTGGCGATTTCGAGGAGCGCCTGAAAGCAGCTATCGAGGAGATCCAGCGGGCCGAGGGGGAGATCATTCTATTCATTGACGAGGTGCACAACGTGGTCGGAGCTGGTGCTGGCTCAGGAGCTCTGGATGCCTCCAGCATGATGAAGCCCGCCCTGGCCCGGGGGGAGCTGCAATGCGTGGGGGCCACCACCCTGGACGACTACCGCAAGTACATCGAGCGGGACCCTGCCCTGGAGAGGCGCTTCGCTCCCGTCTACGTGGAAGAGCCTACCATTGAGGAAACCATCGAGATGCTGAAGGGGCTCCGTGACCGCTACGAGGCCCACCACAAGGTCACCCTGGCCGATGAAGCACTGGTGGCGGCGGCCCGGCTCTCTCAGCGCTACGTGACGGACCGCCATCTCCCCGACAAGGCCGTAGACCTCATGGACGAGGCAGCGGCGAAACTGCGCGTCGCTATCTACAGCATGCCACCAGAGCTAAAAACAATGAAGGGTGAACTCCAGAAGCTAATCACTGAGGAGGAAGCAGCCTGGGCAGCGCGGGACTACGAGCGGGCGGCCAGCTTCAAGAGCGAGCGACTGCAGTTGGAGACAGAGTTCAACGCCAAGCGCGATGCCTGGCGACAGGAGATGAACCTGGATGAGATAGTGGACGAGGAAGACATCGCTCAGGTCGTAGCAAGCTGGACGGGGATCCCGGTGCATAGCTTGTTGGAAACCGAGGCCGAAAAGCTCCTGCAGATGGAAGACAGGTTGCACGAGCGCATCGTCGGCCAGAATGAGGCCATCAATGCGGTGTCCGACGCCATCCGCCGGGCGAGAAGTGGCCTGAAGGACCCCAAGCGCCCCATCGGCAGCTTTATTTTCCTGGGCCCATCAGGGGTAGGCAAGACAGAGTTGGCCAAGACGCTGGCCTGGTTCCTGTTCGACGATGAAGAGGCCCTGGTCCGCCTAGACATGAGCGAATATCGAGAGCGGCACACTGTCTCTCGCCTGTTCGGCGCTCCCCCTGGCTACGTGGGCTACGAGGAGGGAGGACAGCTCACCGAAGCAGTGCGACGGCGGCCTTACCAGGTGGTCCTGTTCGACGAGATCGAGAAGGCCCATCCGGACGTGTGGAACGCCTTGCTGCAGGTCCTGGAGGACGGGCGCCTGACCGACGGGCAGGGTCACATCGTTGACTTTCGCAACACGGTGGTCGTCATGACCTCCAACATCGGCACGGAGTATGCCAAGAAGGGGGCCACGCTCGGCTTCGTGAGGCCGGGGGAGACCGAGACCTCCGATGAGAAAGAGGCCCATCAGAAGATCAGGGAGAACCTCAAGCACACCTTCCGTCCTGAGTTCCTGAACCGCATTGACGAGATCATCATCTTCCACACCCTGAGCCAGGAGCAGGTCAAGCAGATCGTTGACCTCCAGATGAAGGAGATCAGCGCCCGTCTCGCCGAGCAGGGTTTGACGGTAGAGTTGACCGAGGCCGCACGGGAGTGGCTGGCCAAGGAGGGTTACGATCCTCAGTTCGGAGCCCGACCTCTCAAGCGCAGCCTGCAGCGGCAGGTGGAGAGCCCTCTATCCATAAAATTGCTGAACGGCCTATTCCAGTCAGGCGATACCGTGGTCATAGATGTCGGTGAGGAAGGGTTGACTTTTGCCCAGAAGGGAATCCCGGTCGAGGAGGTAGCCTTCGCCCCCCTGGAAGCAGCGATCAAGCCAGCGGCGGCAGGAGTGTAAGGGCCTGGAATCGTGGTTCCTGGCGAGCTTATCTGTCAAAAAGGCCTCTTGGGAGTAAAAAGCATCCCAGGGGCCTTTTCGTTTTCCGCGAGGGCGTTTTGCCTGATCGTCGGCTGCTCAATGGGAAGCAAACCTTAAAATAAAGGGGAGCGGCGAGATCACAGTACGCCCAGCTCTCGCAGGCAGTCGGCCACCTTGGGGTGATCCCACAGCCAATCTAGCCGCAGCCACAGCCCTCCGTAAAATCCTTGCAGTCCGTTGTCACTCCTTCACGTAGCTACCCACCAGGTGCACCTTCAGGGAGCGCAGGACAGAGCAGTCGGTCAGCCTCTCCAGGAGCACGCCCAACCTGAACAGGAGGTCATTGGCAGCGACGTAAGAGGGGTCGCCCACGTGGTAAAACTCCTCGCATCGCAGGCCGGCCTGGCCCAGCAACGAGTGCAGCTTGCGGCGGGTGTTGGCCCGGTAGACCACGGGGAAGGTGTCCTTCTCCCGACGCCCGTACAGTCTGGGCACCAACCGAAACTGTAACCAGGCGGGCATCAGGCGGTTGACCAGGACGACGTAGTTCCAGGCATTGGGCGTCAGAAAGATGAAGCGTCCGCCCGGGCGCAGCACCCTGGCGATTTCGGCGAAAGCCCTCTCAGGCTCTGGCAAGTGCTCGATCACCCAGCTTGAGATCACCAGATCGAAGGAGGCTGTGGCGAAGGGCAGCGCGGCCAGCCTGCCCAACACCGCCTGGTGCAGGCCGACGTTGTCGCACAGCGAGGCCAGGTCAGCATCCAGGCCCACGGTCAGCCCCGCCTTATCCCTGAACAACCCGATGACCCCAGCTCGGCCACAGCCTGCATCGAGCACCTTCGTCTCAGGGGTGATGTGTTTAGCCACCAGGCGTTCGTAGATTTGGCCGCTGGTGCGGTAAGTGGGCTTCAGGGTGCGGTATCGCTCTCGGTAGTGGTCTTGTTGGTCGAGGGGGATCATCTTGTGAAACGTGAAGACGTGAAGCGTCAAACGTGAAGGCGTATTGCGTGTTGCGTATTCCGTATTGAGGCCACGCGACACGCACCACGCACTACGCACCACGCACTACGCGCCACTATTGCCAAGAGGTCAGATTCTGACCTGACGCACCAAATATAGCAGTGCAGCGGCCAGAAGCGGCACGGTCAGGTTGTCCATGTGCCAGGGGGAGAGGGCCTCGACCAGGGTGGCGAAGACGGCCACGGCCAGAGCGTAGAGCAGGCTCGCTTGCCACCTCCCCCCATCCCCCCCTGCCAGGGGGGAGAGGGGCGACAGGAGCAACAGGGCCAGGAAGACCGATAGCCAACTGAAGAGGAACATGGCCAGCGAGCCTTCCACGGATCGGGTGGAGCCCAGCATACTGTATTTTCGCTGGCCGTAGCGCCGGCCCAGGATGGCGGCCAACGCATCCCCCCAGGTCATGGGCATCAGGCTGGCCACCAGCAGGTTGGGCCTGTCCCAAAAGAGGCAGATGATGATAGCAAAGGATATGGGAAAGTAAACTGTGCCCAGGTTGCCCTTCTCCCCCAGCTCCACCGACTTGAAGATCTGTCCCCGATAGGAGATGTAGTTGAGGAGCACGAAGGAGAGGGGCGGGACGATGGCGAAGTACCAGTGCTGGAAGAGGAGCACCGTGCCGAAAGCCCACATGCCCACGCCGATGTGGGTGAGCTTGCGGGTGAACTCGGTGGAGTAGCCTCGCCACTTGCGCAGCCCCTCGCCGACCCCGATCACGGCCAGTACGTAAACGTACGAGATGATCAAGGCTTGCCAGTCTGATTTCATTGCTCCTCCTTCAACGCCCCCGCAATCCGCGCCGCCACCGCAGCGTTGTTTTGTAACAGCGCTACGTTGGCCGCCATGCTCCTGCCCTCGGTGATGTGGACCATCTGACTCAACAGGAAGGGCGTCAGCGCTTGGCCGGTGATCCCTTGCGCCTGGGCTGCTGTCAGGGCTTGCTCGATGGCCCGCTCCATGACCTCGCGGGGCAATGCCGCCTCCTCAGGCACGGGCACTGTCACCAGCACACCGCCCTCCAGCCCCAGCGCCCACTTCGTGCGGATGATCCTGGCCGCTTCGGCGGGAGTGTCCACGCGGGCGTCCAGCGGCAGGCCGCTGAGGCGAGAATAAAAGGCGGGGAACTCGTCGGTCCTGTAGCCCAGAATGGGCACGCCGTGGGTCTCCAGCCACTCCAGGGTGAGGGGGAGGTCGAGGATGGACTTGGCTCCTGAGCAGACCACGGCCACGCGAGTGCCGGCCAGCTCCGGCAGATCAGCCGAAACGTCGAAAGGCTGGCCGCGGTGCACCCCACCGATGCCTCCGCTGGCGAGGACCTCGATACCGGCCAGGGCAGCCACGTACACCGTCGCCGCCACTGTCGTCGCCCCGTCCTCACCCCGTGCCACGGCGATGGGCAGGTCCCGCCGGCTGACCTTGCGCACTCCTGTCTGGGTAGCCAGCCGCTCCAACTCCCCCACCGTCAGCCCGACCCTGATCTTCCCTTCGATGACGGCAATCGTGGTCGGCAGCGCTCCGTTCTCTCGCACCGCCCGCTCTAGAGCCTGAGCCGTGTCCAGGTTCTGGGGATAGGGCAGCCCATGAGCGATCAGGGCCGACTCCAGAGCTACGAGGGGTAAGTTGGCGTCGAGAGCGCTTTGAACTTCAGGTCCAATCTGCCAATACGTTGAATGCATCACGCCCAGACCCTGTTTCCTCCTCGCTTCTTGGCCTCAAAACAGAAGTATAAACCAGGACGCCTTATTTGTCAAAGAGCAGCCGCACGTTCGGTATGAGCGTATCGCATTGGGGACACGTAGTGACGACTTCAGTCGTCTTTCCCGCCGCAGAAGCGACTGAAGTCGCTACTACGCTTGCCCATAATGCCACGTTGCTAACAGGACTGAACAGTGGTATAATTGCAGTATGATGGTCTCAGCAAAGTGTTTCTTTCAAAGGAGACTGGTGGAAATAGTCGCCGTGGCGTTGTTCCTCGGCAGCCTTCTGCTCTACGTCAGCACCATGGCCCCGTCGGTGGTGCCGGGGGACGCCGCGGAGTTTCAGTTCGTGCCCTACATCCTGGGCATCGCCCACCCGCCGGGCTACGCTCTCTACATCCTGCTGGGGAAGCTGTTCACCTTCCTCCCCCTGGGCAGCGTCGCCTACCGCATGAACCTCTTCTCCGCCCTCTGGGGCGCGCTGACTGTTTCCCTCACCTACTTGATCATACTGCAACTATCAGAAAAAGCAACCGCAGGCCCACCCTCCCCTAACCCCTCCCTCAGAGGGAGGGGAAATGCGCTACTTGCCGCCCAGGGGCCGGCCATCCTGGGTGCGGCCACTTTCGCCGTCAGCGCCAACCTCTGGCAACATTCCATTTTCACCAACGCGCACACCCTGACCGCAACTCTGGCCGCCCTGGCCCTGTTCCTACTGCTGGCGTGGGATAGGAGCGGAAACGACAGGTGGCTGTACGCCTTCGCCCTGACCTGCGGCCTCGGCCTGACCCACCACCCGCTCCTCCTGATCAGCTTCCCCGCCTTCGCCGCCTTCATCCTGCTGGTAATAATTCCCCCCTCCCTCCCAGGGAGGGGCAGGGGGACTGTCATTGCGAGCAAAGCGAAGCAATCCCCAACCGGCAAGGAGGAGATTGCTTCGTCGCAAAAGACGCTCCTCGCAATGACACGATCTGAGAAGTTAAGGAAGCTGGCAACCCTTGCTCTCCTATTCCTGCTCGGCCTCTCGGTTTACCTGTACTATCCCATCCGCAGCGAACCCCCTTTCGGCCCGCAGGGTACGAACACGCTGGAGGGTTTCCTGCGCCTGGTCACCGCGCAGGGGCTGCGCATGAACCTCTTCCCCTTCAGTTGGCGGGAGCAGCCGCAGCGCGTGCTGGCCCTCAAGACGCTCCTGGGCCTGCAATACGATGCCGCCGGTATCCTGCTGGGCATCGCGGGGGCCATCTGGCTGGCGCTCAAAAGACAGAAAGCTTTCGTACTGCTGGCGCTGTTTTTCGCCCTGAACTCGGCCCTCATCATGAACACCATCCAGGACGTAATGAAATACCTGCACCTGCCCTTCATGATCTACGCCGTCTGGATCGGCTGTGGGACGATGGCCCTGTTCGCCCTCCTGGAGAGATGGCGGGCCAGGTCCCGGCTGAAGGTTGCCCTGGCCCTGCTCTTGTTTATATCCCCCCTCAGGATGGGCCTGCTCAACCTCCCGCGGGTGGACCTTGGGGATTACCGCCTGGCCGACGACTTCGTCCACGCCACCTTCGACTATTTCGAGGATGAAAGCGCCGTCCTACTGTGCGATTGGGACCACATCACCCCCCTCTGGTACTACGAGTTCGTCGAGGGGCGGAAGCCCAATGCCCAGGCCAGGTTCGTGCCCGCCGGCACGGCCAACCCCTGGCTGGAGTGGGTGGAGGAACACCTGGACGAGGGCCCCGTCTACCTCTCAGGCTACCGACGCGCGGTGGCGGATAGATACCGACTCCTGCCGGTAGGCCCGTTCTACCAGGTGCTGCCTGAGCCAATTTTTGAGCCCCCACCCATGCAATACCCCCTGGACACCACCGCCGAGGACAGGATCGCCCTGCTGGGATACGACCTGGACCGCCAGGTGGCGCGGGTGGGCGAGACCCTCCACCTGACCCTCTACCTGCAGGCCCTGCAGAAACTGGACGAGTACTACATGCCCTTCGTCCACCTGGCTCACTGGTACCGCTTCACCACCGACAGCCGTTTCCTGACCCCCTTCTGGGTGGCCGGCGAGGTGGTGGCCGAGCGCTACGACATCACCATCCCCTTCGGCACCGCGCCTGGGGAGTATCCCCTGGAGCTGGGGATCACCTCCCTCTCGCGAGGGCAGGACCTGCCCCTCTCCAGCGGGGGCACCACCATCGAGCTGGCGAAAGTGCGCGTCGAGGAGGGCCAGATCCAGCCGCCCTTCACAAAAAACGCCCTGGCCAACTTCGACAGCAGGATTCTGCTGGAGAAGGCCAGGACGAAACCAACGATTGTGCGCCCAGGCGGGACTCTCGACGTTACCCTCTACTGGCGGGCGCTGCAGCCCGTGGAAGAGTGCTACACCGTGTTCGTCCACGTCATAGATGCATCGAACCGCATCTGGGGGCAGAAGGACTTCACCCCGCTGGGCGGCAGCTACCCTGCTTTCCTGTGGATTCCCAAGTGGCTGGAGGGCCAGGTCATAGACGACCGCTACACCGTCGTCCTCGACCCCCAGACGCCGCCGGGGGAATACTGGATCGAGGTGGGGATGTACGGCATCGCCACTATCAGGCGCGTGCCTATCTTCGATCAGAAGCTGAACCTGACCGGCGATAGGGTTATCCTGGAGAGCATCCGCGTGGAGTGAGAGGAACGGAGAGGACCAGAGATCACAGCAAGCGGAGATGAGTAACGCGGGGGTCTATGATAACCTCGTCGGCTTCGAAGTCCAACTTCATCCGCCATTTCTGCAGCGTGGCTGCACCGATAATCGCCGCTTCAGACAGGCCGGGAATGAGCATAAACTCGTCGGAGAAGCGGTAGCCGTCCAGGTAGAAGTTGAGGCGCACTGCTTCCTCTGCCCGCAACTGCCTCCCCTCCTCGGCCGTGCCGAAATCCATGGGTTCAGGAAGGGGTTCTACGATTGCTAATTTCTCAGCCAGCTCAGGTTGGATACAGGAATAAGTGGAGCCGCTATCGAAGATGGCCACTTCCTCCTGACCCCCCTTCGAGCCGACCAGGCGGATCAGTTTCTGAATAACAGCCATCGTTTACCTCCGATCAGATTCTACCACAAACACGAGGGCAAGTCAAAAGCACCCATTAATCACTACACCCCTATCCTCCCCATCAATCGCCTCAGGGCCTCCATCGTCGGCTCGATGAGGTGCGGCTGGCCGGTGGCTTTGATGGCGCTGGCCACGTCCTTGAGACCGTTGCCGGTGACCAGCACCACGATGCGCTCCTCAGGGTCAATCCGCCCCTCCCGCACCAGCCTGGCCAGGCCAGCGAAGCCCGTCGCCCCCGCGGGCTCGGCAAACACGGCCGCCCACCGCGCCAGGACGCGCATGGCGTCCAGGATCTCCTCGTCACTCACCGCCAGGTACTCCCCACCGGTCTCCCGCACCGCCCGCAGGGCCTTGATGCGGTCGCGGGGCACGCCCACGGCGATGCTGTCGGCCAGGGTGTTGAGCACGACGGGCTCGATCTCCTCTGTCCCTTCTCGCCAGGCCCTGACCAGCGGCGCTGCCCCCTCCGCCTGCACGCCCATCAGCTTGGGCATCTTGTCAATGAAGCCCAGGGCAAGCAAGTCCTTGAGCCCTTTCCACAGCCCACCGATGATACAGCCGTCGCCCACGGAGACGAAGATGCGGTCGGGCGCCTCCCATCCCAGTTGCTCGCAGATTTCCAGAGCGGCCGTCTTCTTCCCCTCGGAGAGGTAGGGGTTGTAGGCCGTGTTGCGGCTGTACCAGCCGTATTCCCTGGAGGCTTCCAGGCAGAGGTCGAAGGCCTGATCGTAAGTGCCCTCCACCATGATCACGTTGGCCCCGAAGATGAGCAGTTGGGCCACCTTGGCCTGGGGAGCCGTCCGCGGGACGAAGATGTAGGTGGTCAGCCCCACGCTGGCTGCCAGGCCAGCCAGAGACGAAGCGGCGTTGCCCGTGGAGGCACAGGTCATAACGTCGCGTCCCAGCTCCAGAGCCTTAACCACCCCCACCGCGCTGGCCCGGTCTTTGAAAGAGGCCGTGGGTTCCCGACCGTCGTCCTTGACCCAGAGGTACTGGAGGCCCAGCCGCTTCTCTAGCTTCTCGGCCCGATACAGCGGTGTCCAGCCTACCTGCAAAGGCGGAGCCAGGTTCGGGTCGGCGATAGGCAAGAGGTCGGCGTAGCGCCAGATGGAGCTGTTTCGGTCGTCGGCCAGCCTCTCCCTGGTCAGTCGGTGAGCGATGAGGTCGTAGTCATACACCACATCGAGGATGCCCTCGTCGCCGTGTTTGGGGCAGACGTAGAGCACCTCGTCAACATCGTACTCCGCGCCGCAGAGGACGCATTTCAAACCGAGAACGTGATCCATGGCTACCTCAGATTTACCAGCAGAAAGGCCAGGGCCACATATAGCAAGCGTCGGGTAGGCTCCGGACTGGTTGTGCGTGCTCGCACCTGGTTCATCAAACGATAGGAGGTCTCTACACCGAATCTTCGTCGGTAG
>Ga0194113_10000767_pt1 | contig 43154 bp, 44 predicted proteins | sample TA2MahC200mmetaG_FD_146193 | JGI IMG/M metagenome (GOLD analysis project Ga0194113, IMG submission 146193) | Freshwater microbial communities from Lake Tanganyika, Tanzania - TA2015017 Mahale Deep Cast 200m | ecosystem: Environmental > Aquatic > Freshwater > Lake | place: Tanzania: Lake... | reverse complement strand
TCTCAGCGTCCTCTGCGGTTTCAAAAGGGTCGCAAAACCAGTTTGCATCTGCTTTTGCACGAAGGTACCACCTCGCAAAAGCAGATTTCAAGCGGGTTCAGATGTATTTTTGCAATCGTCTACTTAGAAACCAAGTTTTGGGGAAAAACCTGGTTTCTGACTCGCGAAATTCTATTGGGATATTTGTAGTTACTTTCACCGTCGATTATAATAACGGCCAGCGCGCGCTGGGCAGCCCCAGTTCCCAGATGAAATCCGCTATTGTCTTCGTAGGAGCGGCCAGGTTATTGGGAGCCCTGACCATTCGGTGGTCAGTCTTCATGGGAGAAAACAGCACGCGATAATCTTCCGCCAGTACCTCCTTGTCGCAAAAGCCCCAGCCGTAGTCGTAATTGTAGGTATATTGATTAGGAGCCAGGCCCCTTGCGTTGTAATATCCATCGGGCAGTTTATTTTTCCAAATTTGGATATTCTGACCCACTGCCCAGTAGGTGAGTGTCCAATGATGCCCATACTCATGGGCAAAGGTTTTTTTGAGTTGTTCGAGGGTTCGCAAATAGTAGACGTTCAGAACAATAGTCCCATCCGCGCTCAATATATCCCCAGTGGCGGCCTCGAACTCAAACTGGGCTGTCCAATATCCATTATACGTTACGCCGGGCTTCCAAACAAGGATAACCCGCCCGAGCCAACTCCGGTCCGCCGGGGTTGATAAACATCGTTCGGCTACAAACTCCTTCAGGACTTCATATTCAGTGGAGGTCAGGAGCCCCTGCTCTACAACACCTGCGTTGTCAATGAACTCTGGCATATTTACCTCCTTTCCGGTGGTTGCCGTGTCCTTCAACGTTTCTTGCGTACCAAAGGACGGGCTTGTATCAGTCGCTCGATATCCGGGTCGGTCGGGGCAAAAGAAAATCGTACTCGTTTCTTACCATTCCCTAAGTCTTCCTCCTGGACTTCCAGCGTCACGTTCTCCATCTGAAGAGCACCTGCCTCCATCTGCTGGAGCTGCGCTTCTAAATCATGGGTAGGAATACCCGCCTGTCGGTATTCCTCAATTAAGGCTTTTAATTGTTTCGCATCGACGGTTTGCATCATGTGTCACCTCTCGTTTTTCAAAGTAAAAGTGAGTTAGTTATAATAATTATACCATAGCTCCAGAAAAAAGGCAAATATGCAAATGGACAAATAAGCAGATATGCAAGATTCAATCTAATCTTGCCCATTTGCCAATTTGCAAATTTTGAATGAGTCTTCTAATAGGTAACGATAATCTTTCCACCTGGCTTTCGCAATACCTCACCGATTATCGCCGCCTCCTTAACACCGGCGACGTGCAGTTTGTTTAGCAGTAGGTTAGCCTTGCTTTCTTCAACGGAAATCAACAATCCGCCGGACGTTTGCGGGTCAAAAAGAATTCCCGAAAGTTCGATTGGGATATTTGTAGAAATTTCGACGGAGTTTGTAAGAAACTTCTGATTGACGTAAGAACGCCCTGGGACGACATCAGGCTTTGCCAATTCGTAAACGCCATTTAGAATCGGCACTTTTGCCGCAGAAATTGAAAGCGCTACTTTGCTGCCTTTAGCCATCTCAAAAGCGTGTCCAAGCAAACCGAAGCCGGTGATGTCGGTACAGGCGTTGACTCCAACTTCCTGCATCAGTTCCGACGCGGTTCTATTCAAAGCTTGCATCACTTCGCAGGCTTTTTGAACCAGTTCGTCATCTTGCGATAGCATTCCCGCCTTGATAGCCGCGCCGATAATGCCCATGCCTAAAGGTTTCGTTAAAATTAATCTATCGCCTTCTTTAGCGTTGGCGTTTATAACGACTTTATCAGGGGCGATAATTCCTGTAACAGACAATCCATATTTCAATTCCGGGTCGTCTATTGTGTGTCCGCCGACCAAAATGGCACCAGCCTCTTTGACCTTCTCCATCCCGCCTTGCAAAATTTCCGTCATAATGGAAACATCAAGTTCCTTAATGGGAAATCCTATTATATTCATCGCTAACAACGGTTTGCCGCCCATCGCATAAACATCACTCATCGAATTTGCCGCTACGATTGAGCCGTAAATATATGGGTCATCCACAATCGGCGTAAATACATCAACCGTTTGGACCAATGCGATTTCATCGTTCAATCGGTAAACGCCGGCATCATCAAGAGTCTCCATGCCGACTATCAGATTCTCGTCTTCAATTCTGGGTAGAGCTTGCAATACTTCCACTAAGTCCGCCGGACTCATCTTTGACGCTCACCCAGGACAACGAACAAGACTGGTTAGGCGTATAGGTGTTTTTTCATTCATTGTAACAGACCTCCTTACATTTCACTTTACCGTAACATCTCCAAAAATGCTTCAATCCTAACTCTCAACTGCTCAACATCAGATTCGGAATAATCCGTCTCAATGTGTAAAAGCGGTAGATTATATTTATCTTCCAGATGTTCAGCGATGAGGTATGATTCGATGTTGTAAGTGTGACATGCCTGCCATGTCAGGTCAATTACGCCATTGACGTTGAATTCTTCAACCAATCGGTCTATCAATTTTAGCCTTCCTTTATTGGGCGTCATGCACGAACAGGGCAATTGGAAATACCTTTCGGCTATGGCTTCCAACGGAGGCTTTCCCTCATCAACTAACATATCGACACTCTTTATGCCGGTGCAGGATTCTCGGCATACTATAATAGCGCCGCATTCTTCTGTAATCTTTATCACTTTGTCCGCCCCAAGTCCAGTCGGGCAGCCGGTGAGCATGATTCTTTTGGCATCCTCTTGACCGACAAACTCACCTCGTCGAATCATATCTTTGAGTTCAGAGAGAAGTTCCATGACATGAGACATATATACTTCTCGGTCAACTACTCGTCCGAAGACCAAACTCATATCATATCCCGACATAGGGACAGGCTGAACCGTTAAGCATTCCTGCAACTCTTTCAACGTTTTCCGCTCTTCATTCATAAATTTGATAGCTCTTTTGAGTTTTTCACCGGTTATTTCTACTTGCAAACGCTCTTCGATGTATTCTTTCAGTTTCTCCACTTCGGAAAGCCAATGTCGAAAAGCTGTTTCTTCATTGGGTTTCTGCGTCAATTCCAAGACGAACATCGGCTTCCAACGCTGCAAGATTTCGTACATTTTCTTCTTGCCATCACAGGTAGTCTCTGCAATAACAAATTCACTGGTTGTGAAGAACGGACAGCTTTCCGTAACAACGTATCCAAAACTGGACTTAATCAGTGGACATAACGTGCGAGGTAGTATCTCCTCTGCGGGTGGAATTTTACTCTGGTTGTACCCGCAAAGGCATATAGGAATAGCATCAGCGGCTAAAATCAATTCGCGTGGAGAATACTCGCAGTAGATGCCCACAATCTTCTTTCCTGCCGCAATCGCTGCTTCGAATTCGTCGAAGCTATTGTCACCCAATTCGTCGAAGTATTTCATGGCTTTAGGACGCATTAGTTACTTTTTCCTCTTATTGGTTTTAGCATCTTATATTCAGAAGCTATATGAATGTTTTTATAGAAAAGGCATGATACCATTGATAGAATAGACGGACGCGGACAAGACAATATTATCCGCGCCTGCCTGTGTTCCCTTCGGTCAGTAGTTTACTTCGTAAACTACTTCACTTCGTTCAGCAGTCCCCCTTAATAAAGGGGGTAGGGGGTTGTTACTTCGTAAACCGCCCAACGGCAGACAGGTCCGTCCATAAAATCTGAGGACTCCTTTACTTCATAAAGAAGTGGTATCTATGGTGGATAATAAAGCGAATGGTTGGAAATTCCCTGGAAGGCTAAAAAGGTAGGTTCTTCTGGGGGGATTAAACAGTTTGTGTATACAAGCAGAGAATAGAGTTCCAATGCAGAGCGCACTGCTCTGGTTTGCAGCGAGTGTTTTTTGAAAAATTCGAGACCTTGGGCACGTTTTCCGAATCAACAATTTTGAGCTTCCCTCCTACACTTTTTAAGCCTATAGTGAGAGAATTACTATAAATTTCCTTAAACTGTGCAAGCAGTTTTGTCAAACCCGCTCATATACCCACAAGTCCCAGTTTTCTTATCAGAACAGCTATGTTTAACTTAAATGTAGATTGTCTAACTTGCATTTCAATCAACTTCCTATGCTCGTAGTTATACCAGTTTGATTTTGCAACAGTGCATTATCGTTATCCTGAACGAAGCGAAGAATCTCATCTATTTAAGAGACTGTTCCTTCACTTCGTTCAGGACTTCGCTCAGAGTGACATTTATAAATGTACAATTTAGATCTTAAATTGGTAAGTACCTAACTCGACAATGTTAGATTTCGGCTTATACGTAAAACGTAAAGCGTAAAACGTAAGAATAGGAATCAATAATTACGTCCCCCTTAGTAAAGGGGGCAGGGGGTTGTTTACGTTTTACGCATTACGCATTACGCATCACGTTCTTGAAGTGTTCGCTCCGCTCACCGACGCCTTCGGCTTACGGTAAACCGTTTTCTGAAACATGCCGAGGATTCTATATATCTTGCCTAAACTCTACTTCACCACAACCAACTTCCGCGTCGCAATAAATTCGCCAGCCCGCAGAGAATAGAAATATACACCGCTTGACACTTTTTCTCCAAAGTCATCCCTACCATCCCAATATGCGGCTCTGTCTTTACTCAGGTACATGCCCGCCGCTTTTTGTCCTAAAGCGATAGTGCGGATAAGTTGCCCTTTTTGATTGTAGATGTTAATGGTTACAGATGCGTCAGTGGCAAGCTTAAAGGGTATCCATGTATCCGGGTTGAATGGATTGGGATAGTTCTGTAACAGCGCGAATATCGAAGGGATAACCGTTACTGAACCATTGATTTTTTCAATATTCAAGCTGTTGGACAAATTCACATTGTCTATAATCAATCGGCTTGTCTTACCTTCAGCATTCGGTAGAACTTCAAATTCTACCATCAGGAGATCACATTTTCCCACCGTAGCCTGTGGTTTAAACCACAGGCAAACTTCAGTCGTTGCAAAGGCAAACCGGACTTCTCCATCAAGCTCCGTGTTCGCTTTCCAGTATGAACCGTTGAGAGCCATATCAGGCAGAGCCTTAATCGCTCTAAGGACTGTCCGGTCATACTTCAGGCTAATGCCTCCAGCAAATAATCCAGTGGCATCGTTGATAGCGATGGGAACATAAATCCTATCGCCTGCTTTTGCAGATATTTCAGGAATCCTTACGATGTATGAACGTGGGCTAATCGCAGACGGTGAACCCATCGAATCAGCAGGGAACTCGCTTATCAATCCTACAACATATTGCAGAATCAGTGACGCATCGTATGCAGAGATAGTACCGTTGCCGCTAACATCGCCTATTTTTTTAGGAGGCCAGGTCCCAACAAGCGGTATAATATCGGCATCTCCCTCAAGCGTTCCATGATTGCCGTAAGGCGAAGAATCGTTAGCCGTGCTATCGTCGAAGTTCCAATAGCCGACGAGGCCGGATTCATCGCCTTTGAGTGTTGTGTTCATTGTCGCCTGAATTTCTGATTGCGTGCGGGCGATGCTCCAGATTCGTACTTCGTCGATGAGGCCGGGAAAATACTGACCTGCACCTGTCTCATATCTCCCGATTGCAATGGGTATATCATTCGTGCCTATTGTTATGGCTACGCTGTTAGTAGATTCTAGATTTCCGTTGACAAACATTTGAAGCTTAGTACCATCATATACTCCAGCTATATGTACCCATTGCCGAATTGGGATAATTGAGGCAGATACAACACCGTAGTTGGTCTCTACACCATCCGATACTTGAAAGTACGCATGCATGTCGGGGAAATTTTGATTATGGAAAATCAGCAAGCTATAAAGATTCCACGGCGGCGCAAGAGAAGATATACTTTTACAAACTATATAACCATGCCCATTACCGCCTGGATCGGAAACCTTTTTGTCCAAAAATATCCAGGCCTCTAATGAAATTCGATTTGTAATATCAAGACTGTCGTTATCGGGCACTTCCACATAACCATCCCCATCCACACTCAGCGCATGAGGCATGGTAGAAAATTCCCACCGAAAATCATCTTCAGGCGAACCCTCGCTTGTGCAGTCACGGTCGCCGTCCAATCCGTTGCCTTCGGTGTCTTTTATGTCGCCGGTCAAAGTGACCGTGACCTGTTCATTAGACACAAAGAGAACATCTGGAGTAAAAACAACTCTTGATATATCTGGTTCGTAGGTGATACTGCCGTTTACAACGCCGCTTTTTGTGCCTTCAACAATTACGGTGGATGATGTTAAAGTGGATTCGTCCATCGGCTTGCTGAATATGGCGTAGATTTTCGTCTCGCGTTTGGCTGTAGCACCCGGCTCTGGCCAGACCTCTACTACCTGTGGCGGGCCCTCAATAGGCACTGGCGGCGAACTGAATTCTGATGTATTGTTGTTAGTATGAGTTGTGGTAGCAACAAGTGGGTCGCCACAGGAAAGCCCTTTCCCTGTAACATCAATCAAGCCAGAGAAATTGCCACCTTCATCAGCAACGAGGCTTCCAAGATATGTCATCCCTTCTCCGCTTTCAAATGAATCTGCTTTGAAAATCTCCACTGTAGCATTAGCGCCTGCGCCATTTCCTGACACGATAAGGGTATCGCCAACCAAATTATTTGAAGTGATGATAGGTGCGGGTATCTCATCATTTCCGCCATCCCAAATGTCTATCCCTAACCCTCCGTTGTCGTGTGTTGAGTTGCCAGAGATTTTGTTGTAATCAGTGTCAGTATCTTGCACTGCAACACCAGCATGACTATTGAATGCAATTGTATTTCCTTCACCTGAGTTAGTACCACCTACGATATTTGACTGGGCACCGGTACTGAATACAACACCAACCAAATTTCCCAAAGCAACAATTCCAGTAACATCTGTGCCGATGTAGTTTCCCGAAACTATATTGCTGTTTGTCCCTGAGTTCCAAATACCCACGCCATGGCCGTTATTCCCTGATATAATGTTTCTTTCCCCTTCATTTCTGCCACCGATAGTGTTTGATTTAGCCCCATCCCCGACCTCAACGCCATGCCTATTTCCCAGAGCAGCAGTTCCAGTAACATCTGTGCCGATGTAGTTTCCCGAAACTATATTGCTGTTTGTCCCTAAGTTCCAAATACTCACGCCGTTAAAAACGTTTCCAGAGATTACATTACGATATCCCTCACCTACACCACCAACGGTGTTGAATTGAGCACCAAAGACAATGGCAATGCCGCTTGCTCCAAAATTTGTGATAAACAACCCTCGGATGTGGCAGTTGTCAGCCCCGTTGATTCTCAAGCCTTCCACACCATCCCCAGCAATAGTGCCATCCAGAGTTATCCCAGGCTGACCTCCAGGCCACACGCCAATCCACTGAGAGCTAGCATCTATCACTGTTCCATCGTCAGTTATCGTAGGCAAACCTGATGTGGGAGAAATCGTCCCAGAAACACTGAAGTTAATCGTATCTGCTCCAGGCGTATTGTTAGCCAGCCTGATGCACTTTCTCAGCGTATTTGTGCCATCGCTTGGAGTATATGGAAGAACATCGTCCGCATCTCCCAAATTGTCAACGATAAAGGTAGCGGCATACGCCCAACCTGTTATGAGGAAGAGGGATATGCCTATGATATATGGTAGTAGTATTCTAAACCCTTTCATTTTATTGACCTCCTAAAATTTCGGAGCGCTTAAACTACTCCTTAGATTGAAACTTTCAGAATTCTATTTATTTTATCATGATTGATTTTCTCAATCAATCGAAAAATCGTTTCTTCAGAAATTCCCCGTTCGTCCCCCCTTCACTAAGTTCAGAGCCTGTCTTGAGCAAAGCGAAAGAGCAAGCTCTGAACGAAATGAGGGTTCTTTGTGGATGAAATTGAGATTCTTCGCTTCGCTCAGAAATATCAAATTTTTCGTCGTAGTCGAGGGTTACATTTTTAGCCATATAAGAGTTCCTCCTTCTCGTATTTTTCTTATTGGAAACGCTGTTATAATAAAATATCGGTATTCTTCTTTGATGACTGGAACAAAGAGATAAGAAGCATTCCGTAACCAAACTTTTCTTTTTTTGCGCCTACAAAAACTGCTCAATCACTTCTCGCATAGCGCCTGGGTTGTATCCGGTCTGACGATACCGTATAACTCCTTCCTTGTCGATTATCAAATTTAGTGGGATGCCTCTAACCTTATAATCTTTAGCCGCTGTCCTTCCTTTATCAATTAGAATGCGATAACTCAGGTTGAAAGGAAGAATTGAAGATATAATTTTTTCTTCATTTTTATCCAGGCAAACAGCGAGTATTTCTAACTTATCCCCATACGGGTAGTAGAAATCTTTTTCCAGTAGCGGCAAATCCGCTACACATATACTTCACGTATAGCTCCAGAAGTTTAAGATAACCACTTTGCCTCTCAGACTTTCCAGTTTAACCGTATTTCCGTTGAGGTCGGATAAGCTAAGAGACGGAGCTGGATTGCCCACTTTGGGTTCTTGTCCTCCATTTTTGCAAGACAAGAAGATAATTGCCAAAAGAGCTAATGGCAGGATTTTACTTTTCAGTATCATTGTTGTCTCCTTATTTTATATATGAGGCGCATTCAACGGTAAAGTTTCAGCCCACTGCTTCGACGCTTTGAAGAATCTCAAATCTCTTTCTTACATATTTTTCACCAACGTTAATGAATTTATCCATATACCACCACCAGTGAGATGGCAATACTTTCGCTCTCTTACGAAACTCAGGCAAATAACCTATTTCTTGAATCTTCCCATAAAATGCTTCCATATTATCCAATAATATTTCGTCAGCTTGTTCCAAAGTTACTTTCTCGTTAATAGTCAAACTATTTTCGAGTTCAGCAAGCTTGCTCCGAATATCAAGAAGTTCCAATACCTCAAATCCGCTGACGTCGGGATATGCCACAGCAACTTTGTAGGATTTTAGAAGATTCGATTTCATTGAAAATCACCCACCTTCCCTAAGCGTTCAAACCCACGTTTATCAATATATTCTTGCAAATTGTCTGGAGGAAATGCAGTTTCCATAACACCTTGTGAACTTACCAAAACCAACCATTTCACACCGAGAGCATTGCCAACTATCCCATAATAGTGAGCTTGACCAAAAATGTAGAGATATACTTCATTGGTTGATTCCGAAACGATAGATAGAATAAGCTGATTGTAATCATTCAGGGTGTAACCTTGAGGAATATGCCCCATAGATTTCCGTTTATCTAAATGTTGTATGTCCTTCCCCGGTTTCCATATAACCCTTTGTCTAATGGCTCGTATTGCCGACAATACTTCCTGCTTGATATCGTTTGAAATTTCTAATGTCATTCACTTCACCTTTCCGCACCTAAATTTGGAATTCGCTTTCACTAACCGGCTTCCGAAGCTTCATCGCGTACTTGAGGTTCTTTTCCAAATATAGTGTATAATTTTACACTTCTGCACTTCGTGCATTCAAGACATCTGATACATTCGGGGCTATTCGGATTTTCATAGACTTTCAGTCCCACGGGACAGCGTCTATGGCATCGGTCGCAACCGGTGCAATTAGCAAGGTCAACTTTCAACCGAAAGATGCTGAATTTATTAAAAAGTGAAAAAATCGCGCCTAATGGACAAGCAAGGAAACAAAAGGGGCGTTTGAAAAATAACATCAGACCCAGAAACCCGGCGAGAATTCCGATCTTCAGGTAATATGCTCCACCTATCAAATCCCGAATTGGAGCATTATGCGGAGTGAGCGCAAGAAAATTTGGGTCTTGAGGATTCCAAAGCGCCCATGGGATGCTGGCTTCCATCGCCCCCCAGGGGCATAACCGTGAGAACCAATGTTCGTGTGTAAGATATGGGAGGATAATTACGAGAATCGCTAAAGCAACATATTTCAGGTAGCCCAAATAACGCGGAAGGGAAAACTTTTTGAGCTTGATTTTTGACATCATGTCTTGAAAAAAACCAAAGGGACAGAGCCAGCCACATGCCATTCTACCTACCGCTAAACTGATTACGCTAAGATAACCAATCACATAGTAAGGTATCTTAGCTGTCGCCATGAAATGTTGTATCGTACCAATAGGACATGAAGCCACGGCTAAAGGACAAGCATAGCAATTCAAAAGTGGGGCGCAGATGCCTTTGAGTGACCCCTGGTAGATGACTTTTATCTGTATCACCTGGAAGTAACTATTAGGTAAGATTGAGCCAATTATTTGAAAGATGCGTCTTTTCATAATTCATTGAGGTCAAATGACCCCTATACAGGCAAGTCAGAGGGTTCCTCCATTAATGGCTGTAACGTCAAAATCGCCCTTAAAAAGGCCGTAAGCTAACATCAAGCTGAAACACAAAAACAATATAATGCTGATTATAATGAGATAAAATTTTTTCACTGTTTATCCTCACAAAAAAATGGCGGGAGCGTGTAGGGATTGAACCTACCGCGGACTTGATTAGAGCCCGCCGATGGGTTTGAAGCCCACGAAGCACACCAGTGCCCATTCGCTCCCGTTGTTATTTCTTTGGGACATAGAAACCGAGTTTTTCTCAAAAACTCGGTTTCTTATAACTTTTCGTTATTTGACGAAAATTTTATATTATGGTTTACACAAGAACTTTATCGAAAATCATTAAAATCGGCGAGGGAACTTTACCGCTTATGGATTTTGATTTGATTTTGGTAAGAAATGGTAATTGGAGTTATCAGTTGAGAAGGTGCGGCTAATGGTGTTTCGGTGACTCCATAAACGGAATACTCAAATGTGAAACGCACCATGTTGGGATTATCAAATTAATATAATATAACAAAGGCGATGCTTTTGGGAGGGCATCGCCTTTAGATTTCTCGCTACAATCCTGGTTTAATTCTGTTTCCTTTGATGGCGTCTGATGCCAATGCTAAGCAGTCCGCATAAGCCTGCCCAAGCAAGAGAAAGGTAGTGGGTTCAGGAATCGGTGCAACATCTACCTTAAAGGCTTCTTTCTCGCCTCGTAACCAACTGCTTGCAATATCTCCTGTGGTGTTACCATAACCGATAATATCAGGACTGACTACGGCATTAAACCAGATATCGCCACCGACAAGCTGACTATCATAAAGTTTCAGGCGGCGCTTCACCCAAAAAGTTATTACCGTGTATCCATTGGCGCGTCTAAAGCAAGGTAAGGTTCGCACTAAGTGACCCGCGCTATTGAATATTCGGATGGTTACGTCAGAATCCGGTGAGAGAGAATAAGGAATCCACGTATCCGGGTTGAAGGGATTGGGATAATTCGCATACAGGTCGGTGAATTCATCCTCATCATCTCCTGCTGATGGCGATAGTTTAAAATCTATCGTAATAGGTTCGCAGGGTTTGACGTCAACTTTTTTTATGCCAGCTTTATTCATTTCTAAAAGAAAACCACAAAGACGCAAAATGGCTAAACGTAACTTGCCGTCTGGTCTCTTTGCTCTCTTATACTAATTTAGTCTTATTATTTGGGATGATGTTCGATACAACTACACGCGCAACCAAACCTTTACTGAAACTGACAATCTTTGGAACACGTTAGCCAAAGCGATGAGAGATTACAGTGCCGAGAAAGAGAAGGTAAAATCTATCACAAATCAAGACTGGTTATATCAGAAAAAGCAAGCCTAAAATAGTATTACCTCCTTGCCGTCTTGCCCCCTTGCCTTTTCACCAATCCTGCACTGAGCCATCTGGTCTGCGCAAATGCGGTGGTTCACCCGGTGCATGGGGATGAGCGGCGGCGGCTGCTTCGTTTAAATCAATCCCCAAGCCAGGTTCGTCACAACGCAGTAGATAACCAGCCTGCGTTTTCAAATTATTTGGAATAACCTCATTCATCCATCCACCAGTCGGAGCATATTCTTGTACCGCGCAATTCGGCACGGACATATTCAGATGTAACATCGCGGCGGTGCTTACTGGGCTGGCTGTATAATGCAAAGCCAGTTCTTGATAATGCACCTCGCCCATCACCGCGATCTTTTTACCTTCTGTGATGCCACCGCTGTGGCAGATGTCAACCCGCAGATAATCAATCAGTTCCTGTTCGATTAACTCACGAAACGCCCATTTTGTGGTCAATTGTTCTCCTGTACCGATGGCGACATTCGTGTGAGCCCTCAAAGTTGCGAACGAAGCTGGATTTTCGGAACGAATAGGGTCTTCGACAAAGAATGGTCGGTACTCCTCAATGGCATTGCATAACTCGATAGCCCGAATTGGATTCAGGCGAGTATGAACTTCTAAGATAACTTCCGTCTCGTTTCCGATAGTATTCCGCAACACTTTAAAATGCTCAACGCATCTTAGCACAGCGTGTGTCGGGTTAAATCCATCCGAAACTCCATCGGCGGGCGAGATACGCAAAACTTTCCAGCCTTCCGCAAGCAATCTCTGTGAATTTTCGACCAATTGTTCGGGCGTCTGTCCTCCGACGTGCCGATAAACAAGAACCTTATCGCGCGTCGCCCCGCCCAAAAGTCGATAGACAGGCACGCCCAACGCCTTTCCCTGCAAATCCCAGAGGGCAATATCAATTCCCGCTAACGCAGATTGCAAAACAGGTCCGCCACGCCAGAATGTCCCGCGAAAAATATCCTGCCAGATATGTTCGATACGTGTAGCATCTTTGCCTACCAACAACGGTTTGATATGACCTAACGCTTCTACAACAGCCAATGACCGACCACTGAGTGAAGCTTCCCCAATGCCATATAATCCATCGTCGGTGATGATTTTTACATACACAAATTGACTAACTGGAAATACTTTGACATCAGTGATTTTCATCATTTTGCCACTCTCCTTATTTAGAATATAATTAGATGCCAACAGCGCGTTTGGCGAAGCGTCTACTCTTACGCGCTGATGATTTGGATAATCCTGGCAACGACTTCTTGCACTTTGGTAGTTTTCAATGTACCAACTCGGTAAAGAATGGTATGGGAATCCGCCGTGAACAGGCGATTCGGACGCACGTTGCTGCCCTGGCGGAGTCCCCCGGTGGCAAAATCATCATCCGTGATAGGAATAGTATAACTATCTGAGACAGCGCGGCTGGTAATCTGACAGAGAATCACGTCATCGCCTATCAAAGTAGCCACGACCAATGCTGGCCGCCTCTTCGCCGCGCTCAAGTCCGAGAATGGAAATGGAACCACGACAACATCACCTTTCACAAATGTGCCCATGCTTTCTCCTCCTCTGGTTTGTCCCAATCCCGACGTAGCACTTGTTCTGAAGCTAACATTGTTTGAAACGATTCCAGCGCAGGCTGTCGTTCAACCAGATAAGAAACAAAATCGAAAACAACAGCTAACTTGTCGGCGGGCAATTGCCGCAACCGCGCTTCAATTTGGGAGATAGTGATTGTTTGCATCTTTTACACCTCGCTCTCTTTGTGAACTATTACAATGTTTTTAAGGTATCAGGCTATACTAAGCGCATGAAATCATTTGGAAGATGAAAAAGTTGGACCAACCTTGAAAAGGTTCCGAACCTTTTCAAGGGTTTGTAATGATTCATACTTTGCGCTAAATAGAACGCTGCTCCCAATCCATTATAGTTCCTCTGCTCAAAGCAAATCCAAGCTTCTCATAAAAAGGAACCATCTCTTTTCCTGTCCGTAAAAAAATCTCCTCGACCTGTTCCAATCGCGCAAGCAGATGTTTCATTATCTCCGTTCCAATTCCTTTCTCACGACAGGATTCATCTACGACGACATCATCAATGAGGGCGCGGTAAACACCATCGCTCAAGACACGTGCAAAACCGATGAGACGGTTATCATCCCAGACACCGAGAGTCAGCAAGCTGTTTTCCAGCATTTTCTCAATTCCTGGGATATCACGATTACTTGCCCAGCTTGTTTGCTTCAACAAACGTTGCACATCTTGAGGAGCTAACGGACGTTCAAAAGAATAATTGATGTTCATTTGTTCTCCTATCACGTTTCACGTTTCACGCATCACGTTTCATTTCCTGCTTTCTTCTAATTCCATAATCTTCCGCAAGCCTTTCTCAACTTCATCCAATTCTTTGCCAAAAGTCGCCATATCCCATTTTTGCATAGCTTCACGCGCTTTTTGGAAATGTTCCATAGCGGATTTTGCTGTATTATAGACTTCAGTAATTCCAAATTCCGAACTCCGAACTCCGAACTCCGAACTCCCAAATACAGCCTCCAGAGCGGCTTGTAGATTATCTTTCATCACAATGTTCTCGCCATAAGCAACGATAACTCGCTTTAATTCTGGCAACGCCGCGCTTTCGGAACGGCTTGGGCGTCGCGGTTTCCTTTGCTGTTGTGATATTTGCTGCGGCGGTGCTGGTGGCGCTCCTGGCTCCATCTGCGTCTGCGCAGACTCTTGCTGTTCCTCCCGGCGCGCTTCAAGATAGACCGGCTCGACATAGATAAATGAATTTTTTATGGGAATCACTAAGAGATTACCGCGAATCACACGCGAGCCTTTCTGCTCCCAGAGGGTAAATTCTTTAGAAATTTCCGGCTGCTGGTCTATGCGCGCTTCGACTTGCAAAGGACCGAAGACCAGTTTCTGCTTAGGAATTTTGTATACCAATAATTCCCCATAATGCGGAAAATCACTCCTGGCAGCCATCCAGCTTATCATATTGTCTTTGTCGGAGGGAGTAAATGGCAAAATAAGCACAAACTCTTCTTTTTCAGAGTCCGGCATCTTTAACGTGACATAGTACGGCCCTATCAATTGCTTTTTATCGCTATACATTTCGTAGGGAATAGTCCATAAGTCTTCTTGATTGTAAAAGACCTGTATATCCTGCATGTGATACAATCCGTACATATACGCTTGAATTTTGAAAAGGTCTTTTGGATATCGGATGTGTGCTCTCAAACCCGCAGGCATTTCGTTCAGCGGGACAAACAGTTTTGGAAAAATTTTCCTGTAGGTTTTGAGAATCGGGTCAACTTCATCGGTCACATAGAAAGAAACTTTGCCGTTATAAGCATCGACGATAATTTTGACCGAATTGCGGATGTAATTGAGGTTACCGTTCTGAAATCTCGCCGAATACGGATATGTATTCGTAATCGTATACGCGTCCTGAATCCAGTAGAGTTTTCCGTCAAATACGACAAGGTAGGGGTCTTCATCGTAATGCAGAAACGGCGCTATGGTTCTCAGGCATTGGTATAAAGAGCGATTTAACAGGATGCGGCTTTCCTTTGTAAGATTGGTCAGCAGCAGTTTCACGTCAAAAAACTTCGCCGAAAAAGCCCATCGTCGAAAGAGAGAATTGATGGGAACTCCTCCACTGCCCTGGTATCGGGTGCGGACGTTCGTATCCCCTTTTGGATAGTCTAACTCCTCTTCTTTTGTCCCAACGATTATGTAGCCGTTAGTCTGCTCGCCATAATATATCTCTGGACGTTTAATTTCAAGGTCAATGTTAGCTACAGGTGGAATGTCTTTGATAAATAGTTCGGGTAAACCCTGACTGGTTATCTGATTGACTGGACTCATCGTGAATCCATATCCGTGAGTATACAGAAGTTTTTCATTAACCCAGGTGCGTTTTGGCAACTCTGAGACCGGAATTTCACGGGCGGAAAGCATCACCTGGCGGTATTTTCCATCAATAAAATATCGGTCTTCGTCTATATCGTGAAAATTGTAATACGTCCGCAACTCTTGCAACTGTTCATAAGTTCGCAGCAAAGGACGTTTGTCCCAGATGCGAATATTCTGAATGGTCAAATCATTATCCTGTAAATCCTGGCGCGTCAAATCGTCTGTCGCGACAAACTCACTCTCTTTGATTTTATCCAGATTATAAGCCTCGCGTGTGTATTTGATGCTATACTGAATATATTTTCTGTCCTGTTCTAACTCGTTTGGCACAACGATGAGACGTTGAGCTATCCTCGGAATAATAACGCTGACCAAGAGCATGGCGCCGATGAATGAACCTATGACTACTAGGGGCAAATTCGGGCGGCGATAGCGAATATTCGCTATTAACACGACCGCGGCTATAATTGCCGCAAACAGTAAAAATCGAAATGCCCAGAGTTGCACATGGACATCGGTATAGTTTGCCCCAAATGCCGCGCCGCGCGATGAAAACAACAAGTCAAAACCTTTCAGCCAATATCTGTAGGCAAATAGCAATAACAATGCGCCGCCAAGCACGGAGAGATGCGATTTGGCGCAGTCAGCAAAGCGAAATCCGCTTTCTTCGCTGACAATGGCGTGGCGCATGTAATAGATGAAACCAACAATTCCCGTTAGCCCCACCAATGAGACCAAAAACCAACCATAGATGAATTTCAGAAACGGAAGCGAAAAGACGAAAAAGCCGACATTCTTTCCGAAGATAGGTTCTGTGTCAGCAAAAGGCTGTTGATTAAAATATCGTAAAAACAAATCCCATCTGGACGAACCGACTAAAGCCGAAATTATTGTGAAAAACACGCCCATCGCTATAAGCGCATATTTTAGCCCTTCATCCGTTAAAAAAGGTTGAGATGGTCCAGATGATTCTTGAGTTGTCGTATTTTCTTCATCTAATCCATTTCCATCTTCTCCGGTTTGTTGTGTTTTATCTTGTTCATTCTCTTCGTCAGGCGGCGGGGATTCTTCTTGGGGCTTTATTTGAATTGATACGGCGATGGTCGGCACGATAACACGCATCGCCCAGTAGACATTTGCGCCGAATAGCAACAGGAAAAGCAGTCCAAAGATAAACCCCGCGCCGATTTTCGTCCATAGTGCAGTCCAGAAAACCGATGCGAAATTCAAACTGTCAAACCACAGCATGTTGGCATAAAGACGCAAGAGGATAGTTAGTAAGATGAAAAATCCGATAGCAATTGCTACAGCCAGAACGGCTCTTAATCTTGTTTTCTCCATGTTTTAATATTTCTCCATTGATTATTTTTTACTTCTATCGCAGAAGTTATCTTAGATTGCCTCTACCCTTAACGACATTTAAAAATCGCCTCCTAAACGAAGACTCAATAGTTTAGCTCTATGGGTGAGACAATGGATTTTCGACGTTTAATCCCTCACTGCTGGCAGTATTACAAAGCAACATATCTGCACAGACAAAGGTCAATGAAACTTTTCGGTGCCGTTGTAACAAATCATAAATAAGAAGAGCATTAGCCAATTGTACTGAATCATATCCTCGCAAGGGATACTGGTTGAGTAAAGAAATAGCTTTATCAATCACATCTTTGGAAATCTGTGTTTTCTTGAACCGATGGCGGTAATCTTTTAAGAAATCCAGCCGGGCGGCATTCCAATCGCTAGTTGAGATATCTCCCATGCGATGACGTTTATTCAAACCCGCTATGCCTTCTGCGGCTGTGATGACAGTAACAAAAAGAACATTGCTCGAATTACTTAACAGTTCCTTTACGTAGCCTGAACCGACTTCTTGAATATATGCTTTGATGACAGCGCTGGTATCTAAAAAGTAGAAATCCATATCTACCTCCGGTCTTCCATAATCGTCTCCGATACAGGACGTCCTTTTACCGGCACCGGCGCATAATCTGTTCGGACGATGCTTTCTTGCAAGAACTCCTCTTTGGAATCAATCAATCCCAATGCTTTAAATTCATCTGCAAGAAGCGCCAATTCATGTTCCGTAATCTTAGATGCAATTGATTTGTCTAAAAACGTCACAATTACTTCCGTTTCATTCGTCACTTCTATTTCCTTGTCTAAAATTAATTGCTTTCCGTCATAAATACCACGTATTGATAACATCTTTTCCCTCCTTCTTTTCGGACAACGAAACACGGAGCGACCGAAGGGAGCTCGCGAATGCGTAAGGCGACGTACAAACGAGGGCACGCTATTCCTTCCCCGAATGCTTTGTCATTATAATAATGAATTCGTCGACTATAGGCGTCCATGCTTCACGAGGTATTACTGGCCATCTATCGCCTGTTTCAGGAATGAAGTTTGCTATTTGCGTAATTCTTCTCAGCTCTTTACGTAATTTTTCTCTCCATTCGAGAGTATGTTCGTTGTCATTCAACCATCCAAAGTTTATACTTAGAGAGCCATCAGACCATACGGTATAGACCGATCGTATACTTATTGAGTGAAACTTCGGGTTGAAAGAGCCTCGCAATGGGCCTGTCCCCCATGCTATTTCATCAGCCTTTTTATCAGAGAATTCATATAACTTACGGATAGCCTCATATGTCTTTACATCCAATTTCTTCTCAGCATCTTTAAAGAACGCCTCTTCGTCCCATTTTTTCCTTTTTCCTTCAGAAGTTGATACAGCTTTCCTCTCACTCTCCGCACCAAAGACATGCGGTATAAAAATATCATACCCATCATGCGTATAATACTCCAATTCTACAGAGTAAATACTAAATTGGCTGTACTGATTCATGAACAAAATGAGGCTCTTCAAAGTTGATGGGACTACATCCATCGGGATAATGAATTTAAACGAGCCGTTGAGTAGACTTTGCTTGATATTATCTATTACTTCTTTATTATCGCCAAAAGCACTTTCTAATTTCTCTGATAAACCCGTATCCTCTCTCTCCTTAAGTCGTTCGTCTATTCTCCTAATAAACTCATCTGGATCCTCATAGAAACTCCACAAAGAAGCACCATAATCCAAAACTTGAGCCAATACAAAACGTTTGTCTGGGTTCTTATATAGCTTGGTCTCTATGATGTATACCTCTCCTTCACTATCTACTCCGAGCACATCAATATTACCCGCACTCACAGGGAATTCTCTATCAAGAACAAGAAAGTGAATATTTTCTTTAATCTCCTCGAGCAGGAGGCTCTCTAGATTATTGGAGATGTACTCCTGCAATTCTGCTTCCTCTTTGAAGCTACTCTTTTCTATTCGCATAGCATTTTTCCTATTCTTAGATATTATAATCGGCATTTATCCAACCCTCCTTTTTGTAGCGTGCTAGACTGTGTATGTCGTCTAACAACATAGTATGCGAACTTTTGTTCGCATACTACGATAAACATATAGCAAACTTTTTCTTGACTTACAGTCCATTATATGTGGTATTTTGTCAAAAGTTTAGCATCTCACGCGTGGATTGTCAAGAAAAAGGGATAATGGCGTCTGATGCTACCATGGCATACTACGCTTAGTGTATTTTCTTCCGATGTCAGCCGCTTCCTCGCCTCCCGAACCAATCATGACACCTTCTTTGATTCGCTCTATAACATTGTCCGGGCTCACGCCGTTCAGGAAAGCAATATTAGCAGATTTGCAAGCGGCAAAAACACGCTCACGTACCGCAAGCATCTTCTCCTGGTCTGGCGCGCCGATGTAGCCCAACGACATGCCCATATCTCCTGGCCCCCACTCGGCAAAAGCAATCCCTGGAACTTTCACGTTCTCCTCGGCATTCGCCAGGGCGCGTTTGTTTTCGATCTTTAGTCCGAGCAGGATTTCGCCCTTTGGATTCAGCGGCCATACATCGGCTCGTTCCAGATATTCCTGGCCTGAGATACCCCAGATGTGGGCGGCATAGCCTTGCCCTCCATTACCACGACGCCCATCATCCAGACCTTCTCCGACGCCGATGGTATGAAATGGATACCGCACCGATTCGACGAAGGCTTTTATGGCTTTAGGGTCTTCCGCATGGCACAACAAAATTCCATGGACCCCTCTATCAAGCGCTTGCTTGAACATCCAGGCATTGGCTCGAATCACGTGTTCATCGTTCCCATCAGTTGGCAATGTGATAATCACGCCGGGCGTGCGATGGCCACTTTTGGTAGGCCCGCCTTTCACCAGACCGCGCATGAACGCATCAAGCGCGGTGATATCAAAAATACCATGTTCCATTTCAACATTGATATAGTCAGCCCATGTTTGAGCGGCTCTCACGCCCTCTTCAAAACTCACTTCTCTAATTCCTGTATAATAGACAGGTTGTCCCTGTTCAAGTAATTCAACAGCTTTGTTGACTCTTGGCATGTTTCACCTCATATAAAAAATTTGCAGACTCAAGATTTTTCACTTGGGAAAAGTTTCATAAAACGTAAAACGTAATACGTAATACATAAAGTTTTTACCGTAAGATGAAGTCGTCGGTGAGCGAAGCGAACATATTACGTATTACGCCTTTGCTTCATAACCAGCCTCTACGACCGCTGCTATGAGGCCATCGACACCGATTTTATCTGAATCATACGCCACTTTAGCTATACCACTTTTCAACTTCACTTTGGCTTTTTTTACCCCATCCAATCCCTCAAGAGATTTGGTGACAGTTTGAACACAATGTTCGCATGTCATTCCATTGATTTTCAAGGTGGTTTTGCTTTTCGCCATTTTCTTCACCTCCCTAATAATTATGCGGTGGCCGTCAATCTTTGCTGCACCGAGAGAGCAGGCAACTCGACAACAGCGGTTTTATCTGGAGATAGAAGTCCTCGTCGAATATCGTCGAACATCTCTGCTACGGTTGAGGAAAAGTATACCTCTCCACAATCAATACAGCGGTGTATGGGAACATCAAGACACACAATGGTATGTCCATTAAGAGTGGTAACAACATGTTCTCTCAAGATAGCTTCCTTCATTAGCTTTCCGCATTTATAGCACTTGGGTATTTTTTCCATCTGTCTTTCACCTCCATTTTATACCCAGTAAACCGTGATGAGCACCACTTCGTCACCCACAGCGCAAGCAACTTCTAACTCAATGGTCAGAGGCACCAGGTTGCCTTCCGCATCTGTAGCGACAAACCCACGTATGGTGACTTTTGGCAAACCGCCCCGCTTCCCCTTTTCCTCACGTACAATCCTCCCTGAATAAATTACCTGGCATACTTGTTCAAGAGTGACATCGCGTTGCGCCAAGCGGCGCTCGAACTCCAGGGTAGTGCGATAACTTCCTTCATACACTAAAGAGCGGATAAGTTCAATATCCATCAATTACCTCTATGATACAGATTTTTCAGTTAGAATATCAGGCTATCAACATTCATTTCTACTCTACCGATAAGCCGCAGCGGCAATTCCATACAATACCGCAGCAATAATTACGACCATCGTAAATCCGAAAGAAATTGCCAGACAGGTTGCAAGCACGGCGCTGATAACCGAAGCGCAACCGTTGATTCCCCATGCCCATGGAATTAGATTCGGCGCGGTGTCAGATACTTTTTGCAACCCCAGAGGGAAAGGCATGCCCATGAAAAACGCGAGCGGGGCTATGAGTATAATTGCGATAGGAATCTTCACTGCGTCAGCCTGGGAGATAAACAATCGGAACAGGTCATCTAAAAACAGAAGGTAAAAAGAAGATATGAATATGATGGATACAACAGCGATTATTACAGGTTTTATTTCTCTCAATCGCAATCTTTTGGAGAATAAACTCCCGAAACCCGCAAAGACTAAAAAAGCACACAATACCACAGCTATAGCATAAGTTGGGTAGGAAAGCAACAAAATAAATTTCTGGATAAATGCCATTTCGATGAACATGAAGCCCAGGCCAAGCGCCAGGAAATAGACGCATATCCGAATTGAGGATTTCGGAGAGTGGCAAGATGGCAAGATGGCAATTGGATTGTCGATTGGCGATTGATGATTGTTGATTGAGTGACTTTCGTGGCCTTTCTTTTCAATCATCAATCGACAATCATCAATCATCAATCCCCTTTGCCCCCTTGCCATTCCCCTTCCGTCTTCCTCTGGGGGAGATTTTATTACGAACAGCGGCGACAATATCAAAATAATGCTCGCAAAAATCGCTTGAATCAACGTTGCGATGAGGATGATATACCCCCACTCGACAAAAGGAATCCAACCTTTCCGCATCGTTTCAAGGAAAAGCGGCACTGATTTCCACTTGAAAAAATGGAAGAAGTATGGTTTGTTGTCAGTGGCAGGCTTGATGTTAAAGGCGTAATCCTCGAAAAATTTCCGTCTATCTCCAAAGAGAATAGTTTGAACACCGAGGAAATATTCTGGTCGTTCCAGCAAATTATACCGATTTGCCTCTGTTTCGACTATACCGGGGTAATAGACCAAATCGAATGACCGTTTTTCGCAAAAGTCTTTCATCGCGGCAATTTCGTCCTCCGTGAAGAACCCATTTTTCACCAATATTGTCCCCGTATTCCAACTGCGGATGAATATCAAAGAGAATTCGGATTTCGGATTTTGGATTTCGGATTGTCTTGTTTTTTCGACAGTCGAATTGTCGAAAAAACAAAAAGATTTCGGAATTTGTTCAATTGCTTCGACAATTGTCGCAAAAAGTTTCAAAGTATCGCGCGGAGGCAACTTCAGCCACCGCGTGATAGCGAGTATACCTCCCTCTCTAAGATGTTGCAGGAATTGATGAATAGCTTCAACCGTATACAGATAACTTTCGTTCAACGAGTAAACACCGGAGGCAGATGCGCTGAAAGAATCCAATAGCGCCACTTGAATCAAATCATAACGTTCTTCAGTGGACTGAACAAATCCTCTTGCTTCAGCGACTACAACCCGCACCATCGGAAGTGGTAGGTAGGCAGGTGGATAAATATGGTTCGTAAAATCTCCATACTTATCCCTGACAAGTTCAACGACCTGGGGATTCAATTCCACTGCGTCCACAGATTGGGCATTATGATACAAAGCGGCAAGGACATCAGCGCCGCCGCCAGCGCCTAAGATTAGCACTTTGGGCTGTTTTTTGAGATGGTACGGCAGAGCGGATGTAGTATAATCAAGGTAATCCATTTGAGAAATATCTTTGACCTCTGTTATGGCGCTCATCGAATCCGCGTCTGTGAACAAGGCAAGTTGCTGCGGCAACGTTCCTTCGTAAGCTAAACTCAGCGGCGCATATCGGATGGATTTGCTGCTGACGACATGCAACAATCCCAATGGACTAAACTTCTTGTCCAATATTTTTGCATCTGGAAAATTCAGCGTAGCGCTCAATCCCTTGTACTGAGAGATATTCAGCTTGATTTCTCTAAACAGTCCGAAAAATCCGATGAATGATAGAGCGAGGAATACGATGATACCGGCGGGTGAGAAATTTTTGATGTTAGCTTTCAGTCGAGAAATTCCCCCTTCATCCGAATTTGGATTTTGGATTTCAGATTTCGGAATGCAAACTTTTCTTTTAAAAAGAAAAGTTTGATCAAAAGAAACGCTAAGGAATTCCGCCTTCCGCCTTCCGCCTTCCGAAATGCTGGCTATGAAAGCTGATAGAAACCCTAAACCGGAGACCAATAGCAAATTATTCTCCGGAGAGATGAAATACATCGCTAACACAATTGCTAACGCGCCTGTTCCCGCGCCGACTAAGTCCACAAAGTACAGACGGTTTATATGTTCTTTGAATTTCATTAACCCCAAGCCGATGCAACTTGCGCCGAAGAAAAACGGTATGAACAAGATTATATAATTGGTCAGCAAGTAGAAATACTGTCGCGTATCCCAAATAATCATGAATGGATTAAAAGGCACCGACTGGCTTAGTAGGAAACATCCCACGGTAGCATAAGCATAGATAATCCCGCAAGCGATGAACGCCTGTTTAAAATACCGCAATATCCATCTTTGCAGTATCGCAATCGCCGTCCCACTCGCCCCAAATCCCAAAAGAGCTAAACTGATAATCATGTATGCGAAGTGATGCCATTGGGCGATGGAGAAAAGACGCATTAGCAGAATTTCATAGGAGATTATGGATGCTGAAATCAGAAATATGGAGATGAAAAAATTTAACATTTGGATTCAGTCGTCTTTGAGACGACTTGCGCTTTTAGCCTGCGAATTGATTCGCAGACGCTTGTGATGATGGGTGGTACGTTAGAGGATTGATTCATAATATAAATCGGAGTGCCAAAATCAACGAAGCGTATGTTTGCAGAGGAGGGTTGCCCTGCACAGACTTTCGAGAATACACCTACTAACCCATGCAGAGCGGTTTTTTTATTTGGTTGAACCCCATAATGAAAATGATCCAACTCAGGCGCAAAACCCTGGACATTTCAAATCTGCACGCTCGGTGCATCCGTGAATACACCGATTCTGGCAGTTGGTACGGGCATTTTTAAGTGCAACAATTTCGTTGCTTCAAAAAGTCGCGAACTAATATCACGTTTCACGTTTCACGTTTCACTAATGAAATGTATTCAGCGGGAACAACAACGAAAACCGTTGTTGTTGTTCGTATTCGTTGGCCCGTTGTAGTTGCGGGACGCGCAGCGAAGGTTGTTGAGGTTGTTGTTGTTCCACGTTCCACCGCGCACAACGCGGGAAAAACGGGCTTTGAGCCTACGCTGTTTTAAAACAACGCATTATTATTTTAACATAAACCTCTGCATTTTTTCAAGCAAAAATTATATGCGAAACCTGATTTTGCGCAACCCAAAACGCGTAAAAGGGTAATAGAGTAAAAGTGTAAAAGGGTTAGTCCTCAGCGGGAACAACAACGAAAACCGTAGTTGATGTCCGCATTCGTAGGCCCGTTGTAGTAGCGGGACGCGCAGCGAAGGTAGTAGAGGGGGTAGTAGGACCACGTTCCACCGCGCACAACGCGGGAATTAACATCTGTGAAATTATCATTAACAGGATTGCGTTCCGGACTTCTACCGTAATAGTCTGACTCATAAGCGTCCAGACACCATTCCCAAACATTTCCCACCATATTATACAACCCATAACCATTCGGCGCGAACTTGCCAACGGGCGCGGTATAGGCATATCCATCGTCATAGCCGGTGATAATTGGCCAACCAGGAAACACTTTCTTCCAGCTTTCGTCAGCAAAATTTCCAACCAACTCTCTCGGTGGGAATTCATCTCCCCAGAGGAACTTTTTGCCAACCAATCCGCCCCGCGCCGCCTTTTCCCACTGCGCTTCGGTCGGCAGACTTGCGCCAACCCACTCCGCATAAGCCTTAGCATCCTCCCAACTGACGCAAACGACAGGCTGATTGGGATTATTGAAATTCGGGTCCCGCCATGGTTTGAATCCCGGTTGCCAGTTCCCATTGACATAGCCATATCCTTCTGGTTCGCGGCGCCCAGTCGCTTCCACGAATTTCCTGTATTGCGCATTGGTAACCTCGTAGGCGTCGATGTAGTAGGCATCAAGATAGACAGTGTGGACAGGCTTTTCGTCGCTCTCACCATCATTACTGCCCATTTGGAACGGCCCCGCTGGAATATAAACCATCTTCATGCCGTCCTTTTGACGAATCTTAGTGCTGCCAGCAACCGGTAGTGGGTTAACCTCTGTCTTTTCCAGTTCTGGTAAAAGTATATCTGAATTGCCCTTGTACACAATTCTAAACTGAAGGTTGCTTGAAACGGAGTTCGGTTTCCATTGGATATATCCTCGATTGCCCTTTTTCGAGGGATAATTATGGGGAACTTGCGCAATGAGATGCCAAGAGTTGCCTCCATCACGTGACTCAACAGCTACCATGCCATTCGACGGCAGGTTTTCAGACTCCCATGAAATGGTAATTTCGCCATTCGTGGAGACAACCTGCCCGGCAACTGGGGACAGAAACCTCAGCGACATGCCATCTCCCCAACTGGTGGTAACGGGTGGCAGGTCACAACTGATAGATAGAAATTGAAGCCCAAGGTTGCCTCTGAGAACGCCAACTTTGATGACGTTATTGCCTGTCCGGATTTTGCCTGCAAGCTCATCGGAAAATTGGCGCATCTTCCGCGTATTCGATTTAGCGGATGGAACTATGAGTCGCTGGTCATTAATGATGAACAGCGTTTCTTCTGCGGCATTGTCAGGGTATCCAACTTCGCGGACTTTCATAAGGACGTTTTGCACTCCCTGTGGCAGTTCAAACGTAAAGGTTACGGATTTCCCGCCGCTCAATTCCCAGATGCCTCCGAAGTCTTCCGCAAAGAATTCCGTGCCAACGATTCCCACAGTAGTGGAGGCTTCCAATTCTCCAAAGGTTTTGAGCTTACCAGAAGTGACGTCCGCAGATATAATGATATGATTTGCGCTATTTTGCGCCATAATATTGAGACTAAATGCGGCGCATAGAAAAATGATGGTTAAGATTAAACGATGGATTTTCATAAGTTGTCCCTCTTTAATTTTTGGTTCTTCAGGGTTAAGTGTGGAACTGTCATTGCGAGCAAAGCGAAGCAATCTCGAATTTACGCACAGATTGCTTCGTCATTTTATTCCTCGCAATGACCTATTATACGCTTCCACACTCAAGTCGGAAGAACCTAATTTTTTATGCTCTAATCCCGGCCGTTAAGTTGGGTGGCCATGAATGCTCAATTTCAAGCATATCAACGAATTTTTCTTGCCATGAACTTTATCACTTCGTCATCATGTTCTCTCAATCGGTCTTTCGTTATTCTTTTCACCTCACTGATTGCTTCTTCATCCTCCATACGAGCGAGCTTGGTGATTGTTTCAACATCTTTGGCAGCCTCGGGATACTTGCTTTTTGCTGTATTCATCATAATATCCAAACCAGTATCATAAACCGTGTCCATGTCAAGCTCTCTTTCGCCTGAAAGAGTGTCTAACAACACTGGTGCAACCGTTTTAACTACCGCGCCCGAACCTGGAAAAAATGAGTCGGCAACAGATGCACCAATACCTACCACAAAGTCATCAAAACCACCTCCACCACTGCTTCCACTTCTGGAAAGATTTTCCATACGCTGTCCAACATTGTTGACAGCTTGAACGACTTGTGAACTTGAATCATAGACTGCATTGATAATCTGGCCCGTGCTGTAAATCTGCCGTTCGGTTTGTTCATGGATGGCGCCAGTTATCAATGATGCTGAGTCATATTGCGCTTCTACCAGCACTTCAGCTATATCGTATTGTGCTCTAATCTGTGCCTCGGTCGATGTACGAATCGTCTCACGAATATCTTTTGTTGTTTTCTCTCTGTGTTTAAGGTTTTCCCGGTGGTTGCTAATAAGTGTATCTTGGATACTCTTTTGCATCAATATATTTCGATGTGCAATTTCAATATTCTCTCTCCTCATCTCTCTTGTTTCTTGAACCTGTGTTTGCATATCCTCGTGGAGCAACCTAAAGCCCCCTCTTACTTCACTCGCTACGTTGTTAATCGCTCTTCTTTGCTCACTGAAGCCAACGTTCATATCCTGGTTTATTTTCACCAAGCTACCGTAAACATGGTCGAGGTCATCATGCAACACGGTCAGCATCCTATTGGTTTGGTTGATGCTCTGTCTCACATCTGTGATGCCTTTGTGAATGGTGATAAGGTTCTGGTTGACAGCGATGAGATCTTCATGTAGAACATTCATACTGTCTTCAAGGTTTTTCAACCCTCTCTTGATATCCTCATTGTCCTTATGTAACAATTCAAAGCCCTGGCGCAGGGTTTCGCGTGTCGCCTCGAATTCCTTTTTGAGAGTTTCGATTAAGTTTTTGTGATTATCTTCGAGGGTCTGGCGTATACCTTTGAGTTCCTGAATGATTTGTCTATCACGTTCCTCTTTACGAACTTCAGTTCTGGCTTCTGTTTCTCTATATGCTTTGCTGATTACTTCCCCGTTCCTTCTGGCAATTCGATAGAATCTGCTAACATCAATATTATCCTTCTCTTGCCTGAGAGCGTTCTCAGCTTTGTCGAGAACATCATAAAAATCCGCAAGAAGGATTCGGCTTCTTCTATCACGGTCGCCGGTATAGCCTTTTTCCGCTTCGGTTGCAACTTCTACAGCACGCGCTTCCGCTGCTGGAACCTGCGGCGCATCGGGAAAGGTGTTGATGAACGCGTCGTAGTCTGCCACTCTGTCCACCAAAGTTACCAGATGGAACATCAGCGATTCGACCTGCATTTTCGCTATCAGCGCGTGGGGGGTATTGGGATACCTTCTCATGAAATCCATGTATCCTGATACTCTATCTTCCAGGCGATAGAGTTGAAAAACCTCGTGGATAGCCAGTTGTGCGGCAAGGGTACCAGGATAGGTCTCGATAAAACGATTGTATTCTGGAATGGATAGGCTTACTCGCACCAGGTTATAACGCAGGGTGAAAGCAACCGGATTTAACTCCGAGTTAGGGTATCTTTTGATAAACCTATCCAGGAATTCGGCATCGGCTTTGTTCGGAATTCCCTCCCAGTCCTTCTGGGCTAAAGTGTTGTATTCATTGGCACTCAATACCGCAATTCCGTGCGAAGTGATAGCAATATCGTCTTGCGCGTGAACGGAAAACAAAACAAGGCCAACATATACAAACAAGAGAGTTAGTAAAATGTTCAGCCGTTTCATGGTAAATTCCTCCTAATACATCTCAGTTTTGGCAATACCAAAAAAATACTCTTTTAAAATTAACTAATATCTATTTTATCACATCTATTGTTTTCATGGCAAGGAGATTTTCCACTTAGCAGAAATTCTCCATATGTAACGCTGTTTAGATTGTGCCAATCACACTGTAATTGTCTCTTCGGGATAATCCACGAAGATACCGATGTCATAGGCCAATTCCCACACACGGTCGCGAAGTTGTCCTTCACGTTCGTCAAAATCTTCGGGTTCATCTCGGAGTGTGATGAGGATGTTAAACTCTTCGCCCTCGTAGGGACCTGTAAATTCGATTTTCTCAATACATTCTCCTAATTCTTCCCGAGCCATTTTAGCGACCATAAGCCATAGGCATTGGTGAGCGAAGCGAACAGTTTCTTCTTTAATAATTTGAGCAACAGTTTCTTTTAAGTCCATTTAGCTCACCCCTACGGATTTGATAACATTATTCAGCAAACTGTTTGAATCACAATACAGCACAATGCTTCACACGGTAATTGCCTCTTCAGGATACTCCATGAAGATTCCGATGTCATAACCAAGCTCCCATACACGGTCATACAGACGAGCATTCCGCTGCTCAAAATCTTCAGGTTCGTAACGGAGCTTAACGATAACATTGAACTCCTCACCCTCATAGGAGCCCGTAAACTGCATATCTTCTTCTATGTACTCCCCCATTTCTTCTCGAACGATTTTAGCGACTGTTTCTTTTAAGTCCATTTAACTCACCCCCAAAATTTGGTAACCAAACTTTTCTTTAAGAAAGAAAAGTTTGATCAAAAGAAATAAGAAGAAAAAAAGTAGCATTCGTCAGCAAAGCTGATGAATAGTGCAAGGCCGCGGTTGACTTACCTCAACCGTACCGGCACTGCCAGTTGGTAATCTACTATTCGGCGCAGGTTGCGCAATTCATTCAACGCTCTCCATGCCTCCGGCGTCATTCGTCCCATTGTAACATAATGCCGATATAATTCATCCAGCGTCCGCTGGTGTACATTTGCGCTCCATTGTTCAGGCTGCATGCCAATTTCAATAAGCAGTCGCCTGCCAAGGTAATGAGTTGCGTAATACAGCCTTCCCACCAGCATCCGATACAACCAGGTGTTTGTGACACCCATGTGCAAAAACATTTGTGCAAATCTCAATGCCTCACGGGCAAATTCAACTTCTTGCATTTGTTCACCTTTCTCATTCATCGCTGGTCAAGTTGTTTTTGTCAAATCAACAAACTGGCAACGTGTTCTACTCTTCTGGAAAAAGTTGGCGATTAGCTTCAGTTGCGCTGCCATTCTCCTGCTGTCCGCAAAATTTGCCTTTTTAACCTTGGGTGGATGCGAAACCCCGCAGCTTCTATGATTTCGATTTTCTCCTCGACGCTCTCAATGAAGCCATCATTCTTGGCGCGCAACAGCATCCCAAGTGTGCCAGTCACCTGAAAACCTTCCGCCAAAGCTTTTGACCGTACTATCGCATCGTCGGAAAGCACAATTTCCGCATCGGTTTCTAACGCTAACGCGATAACTGTCGCATCCTCAAGGGTGAGTCCTTCCGCCATAATTTGGTGGATGAGATACTGGTCTTGCACTGTCCGAATCTCAATCCAATCGGCATCGGCTGTTTCTTGGGCACCGGGTTATCCCTGTCCGTCAATGACTACTTCACGGTAGATTTCAGGAGTAATGCACAGCCGTTCATAGTAACCAAACTTTTCTTTTAAAAAGAAAAGTTTGATCAAAAGAAACACTAAGGAATAAAGTAATGTTTCAGTAGGTCGAATATATTACACCAGGCTGCATATATCAACGGACCGCTATCTGAAATATTCATTCGCTTAGAACTCCACCCCTCTCTAACTTCTTTTGGGTTAGTCCTTCAAAAGTCGCCATTTCTCTTTCTAACCAACCTTCTTCATAGTCAAAAATTGGCACTTTGTGTTTATCCATCAGTTTTAGAAATTCCCGATAGGTTAATCCCAGAAGAGAGGCTCCTTTACGCAGAGAAATCTTCTTCTGGCGAACCAAAGAAAGAATTTCCTCTTCTTGCCATTTTTCTTCAATCTCTTCTTTCATCGTCCTCAACCTCCTTGTAATATAAATCCGTTCGGTTTAAACTCCCGCACCATGGGAGAACTATAGTATCAAATACCTTGACTTTTCCGCCATTCTCGGATTCGGAGAGCAACGGTTAACATGGGCGCAACCCAGATACGTTCTCGGTGCCGGTTGAGAAATTCGCATAGCTGTCGAAAAGCCGCTTCGCTTATCACTAAGCCGCCCTCGTTTATTCCATGTATGGTGAATATAACCCAACGGCCCAATGTGGCGGCTTGTTCGGCCAAACCCACTAAGGTCGGGGCGCTGAGATGTTCTATATTCCATGACCATAGATATGCCAGTTCACAAGTGGCTGGATGATTATATCCGTATTCCCCCCGGCCGCGCCCGGCGGGAAAATGTTTGGCAATAATAGGAACATAGCTTTGTCGGGTGGGGCCTTCTCCTATGTGTTCATGATAACAAGGATAACAAAATGTAAATTCCTTCTGTTCGGGAATTCCTTCGCGAAGTCGTCTGGAAGCTGCGAGGATATCGGCTTCCAGTTCCTGAAGCGTGATATTTTCAAGACACCTGGTGGCTTTGGGGTCAGCGCCCAACGCTCTGGAGCAAATATGGCTGATTGAATGATTTCCGACCTCATGTCCTGCTTTTGCGACCTCTCTCCAGGTCGCTAAATACGACATCCAATCCTCCCCTCTGGGACAAACGAAGAAGGTGCCTTTCAAATTCAAATCATTCATGATGGGAATCGCTATTCGCAATTGCGACGAGGCGCCATCGTCAAAGGTTAGGGAAATTGCTCCCTGATACCCCTCAGGCCAGGGAGATGAAATGTTATGTGACATCTAAAATACCTCCTTGTACTTTCGCCTAATTGGTAGAATTTCATTGAGAAAGTCCACGTTCGAATTCCACCTGGTAGCGTTCCAACCATTCGACGCGCTTTAGATGACCTGTGAGCCAGTTGAGCATTCCGTCAAAGTTATCGTAGTGCATAGATGCTTTGCTACCATAAAGCAGTAACAGTCGTTGCATGTCCACAACCAGAGCCTGCATCTCCTCAGAAGTGAGCATCTGGGTAGATTGTTTATTGTAGTTTACCAGGAATTCTCGATAAGGCTCAAGATATGACGCATCAGGTGGTACTTCTTCGCCTCCTCCAGAAATTGTGCCATAACCTTCCTGCATCCACCACACAAACGCTGTGATAATGTCATAGATGCGTTCCGCTGGCATCACAAAATCGAAGTCGCAGACAAATGCCACTTCATTTCCTTTAAACCGTAAGTTAAGTGGATGATAATCTCCGTGAACAAAGAAGCGAGGAAGGTAAGGTTCGAGCAGTTCCCAGGCGGATGTCACTTTCTCCATTGTCTGTCGTGTTTGTATTAGCGCTTCGGTGATACTTTCTCTCAATTCTGCTGGTCCTTCCCTATTTGCCATGTCTTGCCTGGTGATTTCGATAAATTGCTCCTGTCGTTGCAAATGCGGATAATTGTTCCAAAACTCCTGTCCGATAAAGCGCTCAAAAGGAATAGAGCATTCAAAAGTTTTCATGCAGTCGTGAAACTGAGCGATTACGCCGCCCATTGCTGCAAATTGCTCTTGATTTCCCCACTCAAACTCTTCTCCATAGAGAAATGAATGTAATTCATAGATTTTGTTTTTGTATTGGACGTATGTTTCACCGTCAACAGTTCGTAGCAAAGGCGCTGTAGGAAATCCTTTCTCCGTCAGATGAGCAAGGACATGATGGGCAAGGGCTTCCTGTTCGCTGTAGCCACCGCGCACGCGACAGAAGTATCGTCCTTGAGGAACATCTAATGCGAAATTGATATTGCCCGATGCGCCACCCAACCTTTCCGCGTTGCTCAAAAGCGGTCCCAACCCATAGTATTTAAGCACCACATTAAATTCTTGATTAGTAGGCGTGTATCTCACTTCAATTCCTCCTTCTTATTGTTCTTGACGTATCCAGCGAATATCTTCAACTGCATCAAACTCACCTTCCCACATTTCCGCTGCTGCATCGCAAAGCGCCAAAAGTTCATCGGCTTCCTTCTTGCGCTGTTGTGACAGAACTTCTTCTACTACCGTGAACCTATCCAATGGTATCATACTTAGTTGCTCAGAGATACGGGCTATCAGTTTGAGTTGTTCAGGCAGTGGGAGTTGAGCGCTTTGTTCCTCTAACTGCTCTAAAGTTACCTGGCTGGACATCTTCGTTCACCTCCGCTTTTTCTACTTAGATTGTAGCCCAAATTTCTAATTTGGCTAATCCCATAGCTGAAGTCGCCATGACTTCAGGTAGCCGAAGTCCCGAAGTCTGGCGACTTCGGCTACATTCGGGAATTCGGCTACGATAGAATCTTGGGCTACCTTCCGAAAATTTTCTCTACATAGACCACTTTTACAAATCGCCATAGGTGGCATAGACTTCTTCAATGGGCATGCCTTCGCGGATAAGGCGACGTTCTTCGTTTTCCTTAGCCACAATGTCTTCGCAGATGAACATGACTTCATCTACAAACTCCTTGGGAATAACCTGAACGCCATCTGTGTCCCCAAATAGGAAATCGCCTGGATTTATGCGAACATAGTGGTTAAGATGGCCCGGCATGAAAATCGGCTGCTGGATGTCCGTGATGCGCCAGCCGCCAAAAGCGTTGGGACGTGTACCCAAGGTGAATACTGGAAAATCTTTCATCCTTAGCACATGACGAGTATCACGGATATTGCCAGCGATAAGCATCCCAACGCAACCGTGCGCCTGCGCTAATGTGCAACTCATCTCGCCAAATTGGGCGGGTTGCATGTCGCCGCCTGTGTCAAAGCAAATAATGCAACCAGGGTAGACCGACATCATCATTCGCTTCTGAGGCGAGCCAATTTCCCTCCACTTTTGGTCACGAGCTTTCCGCTCCTCCTCAGTCATAATTTCCCCGGCGAGGGAATGTAGCTTGACTGTTAATGCTTCGCCAGCTAAAATCATATCCTGGCGCAGTGGATAGAACTTTGACGAAAGAACACTGTTAAATACTCCACATCCGGCGAGTGCATCTGATACACAGCCGCCATAAAACTCTTGATAGCGTCGAACACGCTCCATAGTGCTGATATCAAGATGACGAATTTGTCTTTGACTCATAATAACCTCCTATTGATTGTCGATTGTTGATTGTTGATTGTCGATTGTATAAGTTTTCAATCAGCAATCCAAATTACCTAATTTTGTTTCATACAAAATTCAACCCCGGCCACACAAACGGCAAGGGCAATATTTCACGCAATACCTCCGCGAGCTTTCCTTCCGTAGGCATGATTTTTAATTCCGCGTTGTCGGGAGTGCCTAAAATCAACTGCACAAGGTCAGCCTCGCTTTCAATGATAAACTGTTCAGCGTCAATTTTGAAAATATGCTTGCCGTTATCCGTCTTGAATTGAAGAGCCTTCGCTGTTTTTCTACCTAAACGTTGCTGAATATAGGGCATGAACTGTTCCATCAATCTTACAAAATTTATTATCCTCATCGTTCCGGCTAAAGTATTGACCGATGGTTGCAGACCCAATGCCTCAAGAAGGTAAAGGAACTCAGTATCCTGCGGCAGCACGCCAACAATTAGGCCATTGAAATCGTGTCTGCCAAACAAAATTTTTATCGCTGACATTATCGCAAGCCGCGACCCGCCATATTCTCCAATTCGACAAACCAATTCTTCGCTATCGCGTTTTTTGTCGATAGATATTACCATGTAAGCGAAACAGGTCCCACCTCTTTGAAGTGCCAGAACATCGTTGCGTTGCCCAAGCTCACGCCTCATGACAATTACATCCAACATTGCTTTGAAATCATCCATTGGTCGCAAAAAGCGAATTGCCTCGCGCTGTTGGATTTCGGCGAACTGCTTTAAATGTTCCGCCTCTTGATAAGAGACAATTTCAATATCCGGCCCCTTTCCACAGGGGGGCAGAGGGTTGTTCGCAGAAGGAAATTTGTCCAGGTCTGAACGGCTGATATGAAAATTATATCCTTTGCCAACGCCTCGACATCCCGCGCGTTGATACAATCCACGCCCGCCGGAAATTACCATCACCGTCGCGCCGTCTGCATCCAACCTTTTTATCGTATCTTCTAACAGCATAGTAGCAAAACCGCGTCCACGATAGTCGGGATGGGTACATACTGACCCAATACTACCGACTCTTGTTCGACATCCATAGACGGAGATTTCACGTTGAGATACGCCGATGTGCGAAACAACTTTGCCATCTTCGACGATAATCCGAAGATTATTCAAATTCCAATCGCTGAAAAGCATCGGAAAATTGTCTTTCATCGTTGGTGGGTCTAGCCTGCCGCCATGAAATACAAGATTCACTAATTCAGTTACTTCATCAAATTCTTCGGGTTTAGTACCTCTAGGTCCTTGCATTTTCTCCTCTTTGCGTTCAATTTTGTGTAATGGTACAAATATTGTATTAGTCTCTCAAAAGAAACGCCGATATTTTTTGAAAGTTGCTTAATGTCCTTAATGGGGTCTCCTATTAGAGGAGATGGCTTTACATTGCCCAATTCATCGTGATGATGGTGAGGATAAGTCGCCAGGTGGTGAAATTCCTCTTTGTTGTCCCAGCGTAAGAGTGGCGCATCAGTAAAGAATTGATAAGCATAGTCAATGTGCCCCCGGTTATAATATATTCGCATGAGCCAACAGGTTTTTCCAAATAACGGAAATTTCATTCGCATTGTATCATACTTAAAACTAAAAAGCAAGAATTTTTCTCCTGACTGAAAACACAGAAATTCCTCAGTGTTTTTTTTAATCAAACTTTTCTTTTAAAAAGAAAAGTTTGGTACAGAAAAGATTGGCTTCCTCGAAATTTTTCTGATATAATAAAGGCTAAAATGAAAATAGTTTAAGTTGATACGTATGCGTAACAATTTGGAGTATGCTTTTGGTGTTCAAAATATATATTGTGAGGAGGTTTTAGATGAAATCACAGAACATTCTGTCAGTCGAGTCACTTCTCGATATGTTCCGGCGGATGGTGCTTATTCGCCGGTTCGAGGATTATCTCTATCAAATGTTCTTACAGGGTTTGCTCCCTGGCACACTGCACCAGTATCAGGGACAGGAAGCGGTCGCCGTGGGCGTGTGTTCAGCGCTGCGAACGGATGACGTAACATTCGGTACTCATCGCCCCGTGGGTCACGTAATCGCCAAGGGGAGTTCAGTGCGTGGCCTTGCCGCCGAGATGTGGGGCAAAGTAACAGGTTGTGTGGGTGGCAAAGGCGGACAGATGCACCTGGCAGACGTGCCCATTGGTGCAATGCCTTCTAATGCAATTGTCGGGGCAAATATCCCTATCGCCACAGGCGCCGCTTTAGGATTCAAGCTACGTGGGCTGGACCGGGTTGCGGTCAGTTTCTTTGGTGATGGGGCTTCCAATACAGGCGCCTTTCACGAGGGAATCAACCTGGCGGCAGTCAAGAACGCGCCGGTGGTTTTTGTCTGCGAGAATAATCTCTATGCCGCCTCCACGCATATTTCGCTGGCGATGCGGATATCAGACATCGCCGAACGCGCCAAGGCGTATGGCATACCCGGACTGATAGTCGATGGCATGGACGTACTCGCTGTCTATCAGGCTGCGACAGAGGCGGTAGCTCAAGCGCGTCAAGGTGAAGGACCGACCTTGCTGGAATGCAAAACCTACCGATACTCAGGGCATTCGCGGAGTGATGCCGGCGGATACCGCAGCAAGGAAGAGTTCCAACATTGGCGCGAACGCGATGCAATCCTCAGATGCCGAAAGCTACTGGTCACAGATTATGGACAGAACGAACAGGAACTCGACCGCATTGAACATGAATGCCAGGCGGAAGTCGAAGCGGCTGTCGAGTTTGCCCGCTCCAGCCCTGACCCTGCGCCAGAAGCGTGCTTTGAGCACGTCTACGCGAAAGGTTTCGGAAAGTCGGACGTCCGACCTCACCTCACCCCCCCCCTCCCCTATCCACAAGCTGGTGGAGAGGGGCCGGGGGTGAGGTCTCAACAAGTTGAGGCATCCGTTGATTCACGCATGAGTAGCCGTATGATGACGATGGCCGAAGCATTGCGCGACGCGATGCGTTTAGCGATGCGACGTGACCCCTCCGTTTTCTTGCTGGGTGAGGATATCGGAGTAACCGGCGGCTTTGGCGGGGGATTTACCGTGACACTCGGCTTATCCGACGAGTTTGGCCATGAGCGGGTGATGGATACGCCCATCTCGGAAATTGCTATCATCGGCGCGTCAGTCGGCGCAGCGATGGTTGGCATGCGACCCGTCGCTGACATGCAGTACGGCGATTTTGTCCTGTGTGGCATGGACCAGGTGGTCAACCAGGCCGCCAAGATGCACTACATGAGCAATGGCCAGGTGTCGGTACCGATGGTTCTCCGTCTGCCTGTTGGCGCGAATACCAGAGGCGCGCAACACGGACAATGCAGTGACGCCTGGTTTATGCATACACCCGGTCTAAAGGTAGTTTGCCCATCCAATCCTTACGACGCCAAAGGGTTACTGCTTGCGGCAATCTGGGATAACAATCCGGTCATCTTTTTGGAACACAAGCAACTCTATGGCGCGAAGGGCCGGCGCGAAGGAGGAACGTCAACCGGTCTAATCGTTGAGGTGCCTGAATATGAATATGAAATCCCGTTAGGCACGGTAGCGGTCAAACGCGCCGGTACGGACATCACCATTTTGGCAAATATGTTGATGGTTCATCGCGCTCTGGCAGCAGCGGACGAGCTTGCGCAAAAGGGAATCAGTGCCGAGGTAATTGATGTGCGCTGTCTTGTTCCGTTAGACGTGGATACTCTTGCGGAATCAGCGAAAAAGACGACCCGGGTTCTGATTGTTGAGGAAGATAACCTGACCGGTGGCTGGGGAGCGGAGGTTGCTGCCAGACTCGGCGAAGTTGCCTTCTACCATCTCAACGCTCCGATAGCTCGCGTCGCCGCGCCGGATACCCCACCGCCCTGTTCTCCTGCTTTAGAGCGCGTCTATATCCCTGGAATTGAGAGAATTGTTCAGGAGGCTCAACGCCTCGTGCCTGAATGAATATTTTTTCAAGTCCAGAAGCAACCCGTTTTCTCGAAGAAAACGGGTTGCTTCTGCTGACCTACCGCGTCTTAAAGTTGACGCTTAATACTTTTTCTAAGTCCGCGCGTGGGTGGACACCAAATTGCTGCTCAAAGTTGCGGTCAAATGCTTCCTCCTCAAATGGGTCAGGCGGCAGCGGTAAAGCAATCGGTTGTCGGTTCGCCTGAATTGAGCGGCATGCTGCCAGTATCATCTCCTGGTCGGCTCGGCCGTTTTCGCCCGGCCACAATGGAGAAATATCTTCGCGTACCGCTATGGCAATACCGTCAAGTATAGTCGCTAACGAGACATTGCCTTCAGGGATGGCGGTGTGCTGATAGGGGTTAGTCCATTCAATTACTCCACCCAACGACTCAGGCAGTTCGACCCAGATGCGTTTGAGCGACTTCGATGCGGTATATTCACGCTTAAACTCGTAGGTCCGCGCCCGGCCTGCGCGTTCGGCGATATCTTCATCGGTGCAGACGTTGACTGTTTCGCCGCCCGACGCGCCCTGGTTGCCGTTAGTCACAATTGTACCGCGCTCACCGCAGGTTTCGAAACCGACGAGTTTGTTTCGTCCAAGACAGCCATTCTTGTTGCCGACCATAGCAATCGCGAGGCTGCCGTTGTCAAAATCAATGACATAGAATTCGAGCCCCTCCATATTGAAGTTGCGTTTGGCCCCATCCACATAAGGCACAACCGGCATTGTGTGGCCGACGCTACTGACAGCAATAGGCCTGGCATCCATCCGACAGCGTATGGCGGCTAAACCGTGATAACCTGTCGTCGAGAAGAGACGGTAACATTTATGCACGGGCCCAATCACACTTGAGCGGATGAGTTTGCAGACAAACTGTTCTACGGGGAGAAACGGAAAGTTTTCCGAAGTCTGAAGTTTTACACCATGTTTGGCAGCCGTTTCTATCATCAAATCCATCAGTCCGAGAGTTGGTGCCAGAGGCGTCTCCACGTTGTGATGGATACCGTGGCACGAGAGGTAACAGGAGACTACGTGATGGAGTTCAGCAGGAACAACGACATCGCAGACATCCAGTTCCTCATTAGCAACAAGTTCGCGGACATCAGTGTAGGCTTTGACACCCAAACGCGTTGCACCTTCCGCCGCCGACTGTGGATGGGCATCACAGACCGCCACAACTTCAAAGCTATCTTTCATCGCCGCGATAGTTGCTAAATGCCCTCGACCACGGCGGCCGTAACCAATTAGAGCATATTTTAAACGTGACATAAACGGCCTCCTCTGACAGCGTTTCCCGGTCAAGGATTGATGACTACCATCTTTCCCATACGGTCAGATTCGTACATCGCTTCGATGAAGCGGATTGTATTGCGGTTGTCGTAACCGCTGCTGAGCGGTTCTTGTCCATTTTGCGCGCACTCAACGAAGTGGAGAAGTTCATTGATAGATGGATTTGAAGTAGGCAAGCCAACATTATCTTTGATTTCCAACGGTTGATAGCTACTACCACGCTTACTGCTGCTTATCTGAAGGCCGTCACGCATAAATATTGTACCTTCTTCGCCGTAAAGCCAGAGCGGCCCAGCATCTACCGGCGAAAAGGCAGAGTAACTTGTGAACATCTGTCCGATTACGCCATTCTCAAACTGGAACTGCGCCATGCCCCAGTTCTCTGCGTTGTTGAGAAATTCAGGGTGACCATGCAGACAGTAGGCCTGAACACTCTTTGGCTCACCAAGCAGGTAGCGCAGGAAGTCAAGGTTGTGTACCATCAGGCTGATGATGGGGCCACCACCAGCACGCTCGCCATTGAGCAGCCAGTTCCCCGGCCGTTTGTCTCCTACGGCATTCTGTAGCCAATCAGTCCGTACAGCCCGCAACGGACCAAGTTCACCGCTGTCCACCACCTGCTTGACAGCGCGCACCCAAGGAGTATAGCGCCAGTTCTGAGCAACCATGAGCGTTTTGCCACTCTTTCTTGCGGCAGCGTTCATGTTTTCGCACTCTTCTACATTTCGCGCCATCGGCTTTTCAACTATGACATGCTTGCCAGCCTCCAGCGCCTGAATTGCCATCGGCGCGTGTAAATCGTGAGGTAGTGCGAGCATCACACCGTCAAGCTCTACTTCTTTGAGAAACTTCGTATAATCTGTAAATCCTTGCACTTCAACATGAGCGTTGGTGAACGCTTTGAGGCGGTCTTCAAGGACATCACAGACTGCGGTTAATTTCCAGTCGGCTGGATGGTTGAGGATATTTCCTGCATGTCCAGAACCGAGCCCCAGTCCGACTACACCAAGTTTAAACATGATATTACCTCCTGTCCTCAGATATAGGCATGTGTCAAATTTTCCCCAAAATTAGTTGACAAAGTGGCAAAGGGGCAAGGAGGCAAGACGGCAAGAGGGCAAAAGTTCTTGCCGTTGTACCGTTTAGCCGTCTCGCCGTTTTGCCGTTTTGCCATTTAGCCATCTTGCCCCAATTACTATCCGCCGAAATGTAACAACCCCCCTCCCCACCTTAATAAGGGGGACTATTTTCTGAAACATGCCGACCTACTTGACCAAAGTTTCAAGCTCCGCAAGAAAGTCCTCCGCCTCCGACTTCGACGCGGCCGTCGTGTAGAAGAACAACTTCCGAGATTTGTATTCCCTCCACAACCTTTTAATGTCTTCGTGGTTTGCGCCGCGAGTCTGCCCTTTCCCAAGGTCATCAATCTTCTTGTGAAGCGTCGTCCAATCCTGCGTCTGAGCCTCACCAGAACCGGGCACCCAGGAAATTACGTCTAATCCTTCGATTTCACAGAGCGCCTCTAAGTGATGGATGGCACCGGGGCCATCTAAATGGTAATGCATTGCATCGACATCCGCTGCTTCACGCTCCAGACAAGGGACGACAAACTCACGGAACATTTCTCTGCTTATCATACAGGACATATCACACTGCGGACGACTCTGCCGGCCAGTGGTATACAGTCCTTCAACGTTGATGCTTCCATAGATGTCAAAATCCAGCAGTTGGGCGTATGCTTCGAGCACTTCTGTGTGTGCGTTGCAGACCTGGCCCAAAGCGCGCTTAACTTTATCAGGTGATTCGATTAAATCAACCAGCAGCTTATCGATACCGCGAATGGCGGCTAAACAATCCAGATTAGCAACCAGAGTTGGAGGATTGATGAGCAGTTTGCCATCGCAACGGGGGCGAAGCGCGTGAATCATATCCACCGTCAATTGCCACCAATAGCTATCACGTCGAAACCGGATTTCCTCGTCGTCCCAGTCCTCGACATAGGGAACGGCCCAGCTTGTGCCGGAGATAAATACCAGGTCTGCCCCCAGATATGATGAGAAGGTGTTGGGCCCCCATTCCAGGGTAAAATACGGGATGGCTTCACCGAGGAAATCGTGCGTCTCAGCATACGCAAGCAGTTGGTCGATGACCGGCTTGAAGTTTCCGTCTCGCCCTGTCAAATACGGCGGATGCGGGACAGGCTCAACACCTTCCTTTGGCAGCACAATATGGACTAAAGGGCGTGTATTTTCATCCTTCCAGAATGCCGACCAACGCTGCCTCACATCTTCGAAATCAGGTTTAAATTCAAGTTCCATAGTCCTCTTCGTTTCTTTTGTCTAATCTCCCATTTTGATAAAAGCCCAGGTTATGCTAAGTTTTCCAGAAGGGAAAACTGCCAGATTTTTTATAAGTTCCATGTCCTGGTTAATTTCTGCCTCAGTTAACGCCTTTTGGTAAACTGCCAATTCGTCTATTATCCCATCGAAGTGAAGTCCATGTGTTCCGGGAGCAGCGCCTTCCATCTCTGGGCGGACACCGATGAATATATTCCCCTTAGTACCACCGTATGGCGCAGCATCTCTTTCAATATTCAGTTTGCCATTGATAAAAAGCTGCTGCTTTTTCCCTGTATAAACACCAGTAAGGTGATACCACGTTTCCTTTTCGATAGGGACAGTAGAGTTTACGTCATTACCATAGAAGGCTAACGTGAAAACAGCGCCTTCGTTATCTCTTCTCATCCCAAAATGGAGCCCTTTGCTTCCGCTTAAGGATTCTATTTGTGTGAGAATCGCATCCCAGCTCTCTTTTTGGTTTTTGGCGCGATATACCCACGCCTCTAACGTGAATGGACGATTATCTAAAGGGATATATTCTTCTACTTCAACGTAATCGTCCTCTCCGTCAAACAACAAAGCCTTTCCAAATTTTCCATCAACCCATTTTGGCCCTTTTTGAAGAGCGCCATCATTCTCTTTGCCGGAGAAATCCCCAGCTATATTGCCACTACCTTCATTAAAGGGTAGGTACAGTGCCAAAGACTCATCATCAATGGATTCCCCAATAAAAGGAAAAGTTACTATTAAACTCGCTATTGTCAGCGTCAATAAAAGTCTCATTTTATTACCTCCTGATTAACTTGACTTTGGTAGATTAAAACGAGATTCAATCGTAGCCCAACTTTCTAAGTTGGCGAATTGGCATTGAACCGCCAAGAACCAAGATAGAATCTTGGTCTACAATGAAATCTACCAAAGTCAAAATAGGTCATTTACGACTATCTTGCAAAATCGTCGAACCACTCTATAAGTTGCTTTTCTAAAGCTTCTCCGTCGTAGACCATCACCCGGTACAGCAAACGCAAAGGTTCGCCAGGTTTTAGTGTGTATGGCTCATGATACAGAAAAGCGCACTGTAAAAAACCGAAGGATTCCGATTCGTGAATGCAATAAGTCGGTGTTGGGAAGCGCGGATTCTTTGGATGGTCCATCAATGCTACGCCTCCTCGGCGATTTGGGCCGCCGTCTATTGGGCCGCTGTAAGTTTGCCAGGCGGTGCAAGTACCGCGTGGCGGCGGCGCGGTGCGGCCGTCGGCGTCAAGGTATTTTGCGTGGCGAAATTCGCGAATGACACGAATCGAAAGCCCGGCGTAACCTGCGGTAGGTGGTGGGTTCCTATCTAACACGACAGATTTGTCTGATGGCGCGTCAAATTTGTAACTCAGGTCAATGGCGTAGGCGCGTTCACCTATTAGTTTACAAGCGCATTCCGTTTGCCCAAGAAGCAGTAATGCGCCATCGAGTTTCTCCCAGCGATAGGCGGCAGTGAATCCGGTCTTTGATAAATCGAGGCCATCTGGGACAATCTTAGGTTCATAAGGCTCATAAGCCGGTCCTTCCCACGCATTCACACCGTCAATCAGTTTCCAGGCAAACCAGAGAGCGCAGTGATGCACATGGTCCCAAGGTGAAAGAAGAGATATAGTGTAGCCCGCCGGCGTATTGACAGGATGGAAGCAAGGTTGCCCTGCCCCCCTCTTTCCCCCCGTCGACGGGGGGATGAAAGGGGGGGGGACATAATGATAGGTCCATAAACACCGTTCACCCAAATAAGCACTTAAAGTTTCATCACTGTCTTGAATAATTTTGAGTGTAGCCATATTTTCTCCTTCCAAACTTTTCTTTCCAAACCTAAACAACGTAGATACAATAGATTTTCCTATCTTTTGGGGAAAAAAGCATCGAATACCGTGTCGTTTACTGGCGGTGAGAGTTCCAGATTATGTTGTCAATTATCGAATAAGAAAAATCAGAGACTA
>Ga0194113_10000765_pt1 | contig 43207 bp, 34 predicted proteins | sample TA2MahC200mmetaG_FD_146193 | JGI IMG/M metagenome (GOLD analysis project Ga0194113, IMG submission 146193) | Freshwater microbial communities from Lake Tanganyika, Tanzania - TA2015017 Mahale Deep Cast 200m | ecosystem: Environmental > Aquatic > Freshwater > Lake | place: Tanzania: Lake... | reverse complement strand
GTGCTGCGACCAGGGCCTGTTGAATCACACTGAAGCGTTTCATGTCCTGTTCAGAGTAGCAGACTGACTGTGACATGCCGCCAGCATAGCGGCCGACACGCCAGGGTATGACATAATCGCTCTGCCATTAGCCTATGACATTATCGCTCTGCGGCCACATACTGCCCGGCGGTTATTGACCGAACGTCTTTTCGGGCTATTCTAACAGTCCGCTAAACCCGAACTGATGGATACCTTTCAGCGACCGATGGCGTCCGGCTGCTTGATGCGGCCCGCGTCCGGGGTCGCTTCTTTTTCTCAGGAGACTGGAGGCTAGCGTGGAGATTGCGGTTTGCCTGAAGCGGGTCCCGGATACCGCTGAGGCCGACGTCAAGGTGGACGCCTCGGGCAAGGATATTGTCCGGGACAAGCTGGCGTTCACCATCAACGAGGCGGACAACTACGCCCTCGAAGAGGCGCTCCTTGCCAAAGAGAAGCACAACGCCAATGTGACTCTCGTCTCGGTTGGCGCCAAGGAGTCGGAAGAGGTCCTCCGGATGGGACTCGCCAAGGGCGCGACCGCGGCGGCGCGCATCGACAGCGCCGGCCTGGGCGAGACCGACGGAATCGGGATTGCGCGGGTGCTGGCGGGGTGGTTCCAGGGCAAGACGTTCGATCTGATCGTTACCGGTGCTATCGCGTCGGACGACGGCAATTCGCAGGTCGGCCCGGCCCTGGCCGAGCTTCTCGGCCTGCCGCACGCGGCCTACGTGACGAAGCTCGACATCCAGGCCGGCACGGCGACTGTGAAGCGTGAGCTTGAGGGCGGGTTCCTCGAGGTGAAGGAGCTGGCCACTCCGTGCGTCGTGACCATCCAGACCGGCGGGAACGCGCCGCGCTATGCCTCGATCATGGGCATCAAGCGGGCCGGGGCCAAGCCGATTGAGCAGGCTGCGCCTGCCAAGGCGGAGTCGAAGACCCAGCTCATCAAGGTCTACGTGCCGGAGATCGTCGGCGCGGCACAGATGGTTGAAGGAACGGTGGACGAGAAGGCGCTGAAGATAGCACAGCTTCTGAAGGAGAAGGGAGCTGTCTGATGCGAATTCCTAATTGCCGATTTCTAATTCCTAGTCAAGTGTCCAAGGTCCAACGTCCAAAGTCCTGCCGGAGGCCGGCATGAGCAACAGCATCATGGTTCTGGTCGAGCATCGTCAGGGAGCTATCCGCGACGTGTCGTTCGAGATGCTGACTGCGGCGCGGAAGCTGGGCGCGGGAAATGTCGAAGCGGTACTGATGGCCGAGAGCTGCGACCTCCTGGCCCCAGCTATCGCTCCGCACGCGAACAAGGTCGTCTGTGTCTCCGGACCGATATTCAGAGATTTCAACTACGAGCCGTATCAGAAAGCACTGGTGAAGCTGGCGGCCGAGCGCAAGCCGGCGGCGATCCTGATTGCCAACTCGGCGTTCGGTACTGACCTGGGGCCGAGCCTGGCAGTCGCCTTGAACGCCGGGCTCGTTTCCGATGCGGTCGCGTGCACCAAGGCGGATAGCGGGTTTTCCGTTTCCCGCGGAATGTACGCGGGCAAGCTGGTTGCGGACTGGGCCGTCAGGTCCGAGCCGTCGGTCATCATGGTCCGGCAGTCGAACTTCAAAGCGGAGCCGGCCAGTCTCGGCGGCACGGTCGAGAAGTGGGACGCCGGGGACGTGGTTTCCGGGGCGAAGACGAAGTTCCTTAGCCTCGAGGAAGTGCCGACCACCGGCATCGATATCACCAAGGCGACGATCGTGGTCGGCATCGGCCGCGGCATCAAGGAAGCGAAGAACATGCCGCTGGCGCAGGAGTTCGCGCAGGACATCGGCGCGGTGCTCGCGGCCTCGCGGCCGGTAGTAGACGCGGGCTGGCTGCCCAAGGAAGTGCAGATTGGCTCCTCGGGCAAGACCATCAAGCCGAAGCTGTACATCGCTCTCGGTATCTCGGGCGCGTTCCAGCACATCGCCGGTATGAAAGGCGCGGATACGATCATCGCCGTGAACAAGGACCCAAAGGCGCCGATTTTCTCGGTGGCTCACTACGGCATCGTGGACGACCTGCACAAAGTGGTCCCCGCGCTGCGGACGAAGATCAAGGAAATGAAGACGTAATGGCGGGATTGGACAGTCCAGAGCTCAGAAACCAGAGACCAGAGCTCAGAACTGAGAGCGGGGAGTAGGTATGGCGAAGAACGCTCCGAAGATAGGCGTCTATGTCTGCCACTGCGGCATCAACATTGCCCAGACCGTCGACGTGAAGGCGGTGGCCGAGTACGCGATGACCCTGCCCAACGTCGTCATCGGCCGCGACTACATGTACATGTGCTCGGATCCGGGCCAGGACCTGGTCAAGAGAGACATCAAGGAGTTGGGGCTGACCCGCGTCGTCGTGGCGGCCTGTTCTCCGCGCATGCACGAGCCGACGTTCCGCGGCGCGGTGTTCGGCTCCGGAATGAACCCGTACCTCTTCGAGATGTGCAATATCCGCGAGCAGTGTTCGTGGGTGCACGTAGACAGGGCTGAGGCGACCGAGAAGGCGAAGGACCTGGTCCGCAGTTCGGTGGCGCGGGCGAACCTGCTCGAGCCGCTGGAGGACCGATACGCGGATGTGACCAAGGCGGTGATGGTGGTCGGGGCGGGCATTTCCGGCATCCAGGCTGCCCTCGACATCGCCGAGGCCGGGCACAAGGTCTACCTGGTCGAGAAAGAACCGTCCATCGGCGGGCACATGGCCCAGCTCGACAAGACCTTTCCGACCCTCGACTGCTCGGCCTGCATTCTCACGCCGAAGATGGTGGATGTATCGCGCCACCCGAATGTAGAACTGCTGACGCTGTCGACCGTGAAGAAGGTCTCCGGATTCGTCGGCAACTTCACGGTAACCGTGCACCAGAAGGCGCGGTTCGTGGACGTGAAGCAGTGCACGGCGTGCGGGGACTGCGCCAAGGTCTGCCCGCAGCGGTTCCCGAACGAGTTCGACCTGGGGCTGGCGACCCGCACCGCCGTCTACCAGCCGTTCCCTCAGGCGGTGCCGTCGGCCTTCGTGCGGAATGAGAAACAGTGCCTGGGCAGCCTGCCGCTGGCTTGCGGCAAGTGCCTGCAGGCCTGCGAGAAGAAGTGCATTGACTTCGACCAGAAGGACGTTGACCGCGAGATCGAGGTCGGGGCTATAGTGATAGCAACCGGGACCGATGTGTTCGACGCCACGACCCTGCCCGAGTACGGGTACGGCAAGTACCCGGACGTTCTGACATCGCTTGAGTTCGAGCGGCTCAGCTCGGCGGGCGGGCCTACCGGCGGCCACATCACGAAGATCAGCGACGGCGAGGAGCCGAAAGACGTGGTTTTCATCCACTGCGTCGGCTCGCGCGACAAGGCGGTAGGCAACGAGTACTGCTCGCGCGTCTGTTGCATGTTCGTTATCAAGCAGGCCCATCTGCTCAAGGACAAGATGCCCGGCTGCGAAGTCACCAGCTACTACATGGACATTCGCGCCTACGGCAAGGGATTCGAGGAGTTCTACGACCGGGTGAGAGATGAGGGCGTCAGGTTCAAGCGCGGCAAGCCATCCGAGATATTCCGGCGCAAGGGCAAGCTCGTGGTGCGAGTGGATGACACCCTGCTCGGCAAGGTCATCGAGCACGAGACCGACATGGTCGTGCTCGGGGTCGGGCTGGTCCCGGCCGAAGGCTACCTGGAGCTCGCCCAGACCCTCAAGCTCTCGCTTTCGTCGGACCGGTTCTATCTCGAGGCCCATCCCAAGCTGCGGCCCGTGGATACCAACATCGACGGCGTCTACCTCGCCGGGTGCGCCCAGGGGCCCAAGGATATCCCGGATACGGTGGCCCAGGCCAAGGGTGCGGCGTCGTCCGCCATAGGTCTGCTCAACAAGGGCAAGGTGAAGGTTGATCCGATCGTAGCTGAGATCAAGGAAGAGGCTTGTTCGTCCTGCCACATCTGCGAGGCGCTCTGTCCCTATCAGGCGCTTGTCTACGACGAGCAGAAGCACGTGATGACAGTGAACCAGATTCTCTGCAAGGGCTGCGGCGTCTGCCCGGCGGCCTGCCCGTCCGCGGCCATCACGCTGAAGCACTACACCAGCGTGCAAATCGACGCGCAGCTTGACGCTTTGCTGAGCAAGGCGGCTGGCAGTGAGCAGCTGGCAGTCAGCGGTACGGGGACGGAGGCGTAGATGGCTGAGTTCAACCCTACAATCATCGGTTTCGCCTGTAACTGGTGCTGCTACGCGGGCGCCGACCTGGCCGGGACATCGCGCATGAAGTACCCGGCCAACCTGCGCATCATCCGCGTGATGTGCTCGGGCAGGATTGACCCGCAGTTCCTGCTCAAGGCATTCAAAGACGGTGCGGACGGCGTTTTCATCGGCGGCTGCCATCCCGGTGACTGCCACTACGTTTCCGGCAACTACAAGACCGAGAAGCGGGTATTCCTGCTCAAGAACCTGCTGGACGGGCTCGGCATCGAGCCGGAGCGGCTGGAGCTCAACTGGGTGTCGGCGTCCGAAGGTCAACGGTTCGCGGATGCCGTTACCGCGTTCACGACCCGTATCCGGGAACTTGGGCCGCTGGGGCTTAACCAGCCCCAGCTAGTGGTTCACGGCTAGCGGCCGTCTGTTCCCGGATTCCGGAACCGAGTCCGCCTTCAGATTGTCTCGGGTGGGACGAGCGAATCGAGCAGGTTGATGAGTTCCGGGATGCGCTGAGTGGCGTACAGCCACAGACGCTCTACCAGTACCTCACCATAATCGTGCGCCAGCACGTTACGCAGTCCGACGACGCCGCGCCACGGCACTTCCGGATGCTGTTCCCGGAACTCGGGCGAGATCTGCCGCGCAGCCTCACCGATGATGAGGAACTGGCGTTCGACCGCGGAACGTACCATCTTGTCGCCCTCGAACTTGACAAAGCTCACGCCCAGCATGAACGTGCCGATGGCGTGCGCCGCCTCGCGCATGTCCCAGAGCAGGGCCGCGTCCTTATCCTCAGGACGCATACACGAGCTCGGCAGTATCCAGAATGGACTTTTTCCGGAACGGGTTGCGCAGGCCGGCCTTCTCGACGAGGTCTACATCCCGGCCCACCATCTCCTTCAGTTCCTCGCTCATCTCCGCCAGGTCGAAGAGGCTCGGGCGGGCATCGGGTTCGAACTCGACCAGCACGTCAACGTCCGAGTCCGGCCGGAAATCGTCCCGGAGGACCGATCCGAAAACGGCCAGGCTCCGGACGTGATGTTTCCGACAGAGCTGGGCGATCTTCCCTCGGTCAAACTGAATACGTGGGTTCACGGGTCTAGTCTATGTGCATTCCCTGCCAGCGTCAAGCGCGTCCGGCAGTTCGGCCTACTCGCCTTGACTGAGCCGGCAACGCGTACTGACGCTCTCTCAGTCGCGTCGCGAGTCATCCTCGCAGTCGCCTTCGAGGTGGCTCGGCAAACCGCATTCCCGTTCTAGCCGGAAGTCGCCGCCGCAATCCTCCCGCGACTGACTTTGCGAGTTCACTCGCGAATCGCCGCGGAAATCGCCCTGCTCGTGCATCTCCAAATCGCACGGCAACAGGCCCCGTCCGTGCCCATCAGAATAGCCGCGCAAGTCCCTGCTGGAGGGGTCTTCCGAACCGCCTCCCGAACCGTTCCGGGAACGGTTCCCAAGGCGATTCCAGAGATCGCCGCTTAGGCTACGTTGCCCGCGTCTAACGGCTTGCTTGTCAGCCAGTTAGGTATGCTGCAGCGCGCCTAACCACATGAAGAAGCGCGCCGGACACGCTAGGCTCACCATCGGCGTATTACCTCGGTCGGGTCGCCGCGGAAGTATGACGGCCATCCGGGGTCGCTACGTTGCCGACTCCGTCCCCTCGCGGCCGTCCGTGCGCGTCAGGGTGGAGGTACTTGCCCCGCTCGCCGTCCGACTTGGCTACCTCCACCTGCACACGGTGGGCATTCGCGTATGGGTCCTTTCTGATGCCCGTCACCTGCCAGGATACTGCGGTCAGTGGTACGCTCGTCCGGATGACGAACGCGTTGTTCTTCACCCCCCGCACGACCTTGGCCTGCGCGAACCCGTCGCCGTCACCTTCATCAATCACCGTCAACTGGTAGCGGAAGTCTCGGTTCAGCGCCTCGAACCAGTCCGGTAGAGCGACTGTGGCATGCCCGGAAGCATCCGTCCGAGTGTTGCCGTTGTAGATGTTCATCATGTCCGGGCTCTCGACAAAGGAGTGGAACAGGTATTTGTTCTCGGGGTCGAGCGGGTGGTCGATCTGGAATGAGCCACCGCCCTTGGAGAGATTGCCTGTGACCGTGACGTCGCCGCTGAAGTAGCCGGCGTAGTTCGACGCCCCGCCGCTTGCGGTTCCGTACACGCCACAGTTGGAGCCGATGCCCGTTGCTTCTCCATACAGACCGTAGCTGTTGCCACCGCTTGCAGAGCCGCGCACGCCATAGTTGGAGCTGCCGCCGGAGGCGTCGCCCCTGACGGCATAGTTGATAAGACTCCCGTCGGCCAAACCACGTGCGCCGGTGCAGGTGCCTCCGCCGTTAGCGTGCCCAAACACTCCGGTACCTCCGCTCCCGTGCGCGATTCCCGCCACGCCGCTCTGGTTTGTCCCTGCGGTCGCGCCGTAGACGCCAGTGGAGCTGCCACTCGAGTCATAGGCGCCGTAGGAGCCCATGCTTATGCCTGCAACGCCAGGACCGGTGGCACTTCTACCGATGACGCCGTAGCCGGCGTTGCTTTTGCCGTACACACCACTGCTGTCGTAACTGACACCGTACACACCATGCCCCAGGCTGTCTTCGCCCCAGACGCCATACCCGGCACCACTCGCAGTTGACTTGCCGTGCACGCCGGCACAGCCGGCTGCGATTGACGTTCCATAGACTCCATCGTTGCCAGTGCTCTGGCCGGCTACTCCGCAACTGCCTGAGCTCGCACCGTGGATGCCATAGCCGCCGGAGCTCCCGCCGTAGACACCATCGCCGCTGTTGCTGTTGCCGACCACGCCATGGCTGCTGCCGCTGCTTCCGTATACGCCCGGGCCGGAGGTAGCCGAACCGAAGACGCCCCGGCCGGTGATACTGCTGCCGTAGACGCCGAGATTGTCGGTGCTGCTGCCCCAGACGCCATAGCCAGTGGGGCTGGCGTTTGTACCCTTGAGCGCGCCATCGCCTGCCGAGTTGGCCGAACAAGACCCTTGACCGGCGATGCGCCAACTGGCGAACTGATTCGACGCGAACTGGTTCTTGATATAGCGGCTGTCGCCGTAGGACGTGTCGAATCTCACTGTACCAGAGTCGGTAATGGGGTTGGGCGAGCACACAACGCCGGTGGACTGCACCACCTTCCTGACCGTTCCGTTGCCACCGGTACCCACGCTGTCGTTGCGCGGAGCCCAAGCCGAGCCGGTCCATTTCATCACCTGCCCTGTTGCTGCCCCCATCTGGTCAAGGTCAGTCGCAACAATCGTCCCGTCGACGAGCATGCCGGTCGTAACCGAGTTGACCTGCCCGGTCCGTACGAACGCGGTCGTGTCCTTGCCTTGGAGCAGGTCGGTATTCGCTGATTTGCCGGCAAGGTAGCTGTAGGCGCTGCCGACCAGCCGCAGGCGCGGCGATAGCTCCGCCCCACCGGCGACAGCCATGCCGAGATACAGTTTGCCCGAGATCGGAACCGACTCTATCTGTGCGACCGAGCCGAGCAGGGCCGAAAATAGCCCGCCCCGGGTCCGCACCGTCTGCGTCTCGTTCCAGAACCAAACGCCGCCGGTCGCAACGGTATAGAGCCGGAACGTAGCCTGATAGGTCGTATCGCCCACCGGCACGCCCAAGGTGTCGGTCAGCTTGCCCTGATACGACAGCATCTGCGGAATCGTGATCGACTCCGCTCCGTAGCTTGTGGTCTGGAGTCTGTGGATTGCGTCTGTCTGCGGCGAAACCCCTGGGCTATCCGCAGCGACGGCGAAGGAGCTGGTGAACACTAGCAGCGTAAGCACACTTCTCATTGGCCCTCCCACATGCAATGGTCTCCTGGTACCGTGGCGACTGACCTCTTCATGGACGAGCCGGGGACGCCGCCATTGGGGACTTCGGGGACAGGCGGTCGTGGTAGCCGGCGTGTCATCTGAACCTCGCTAGGATTCTAGACCGCGCCGAGCGATCGTCAACAGCAGCGCCGGCGTTGACCTTGGAACCGCAGCGAAGGACTCAGTTGGTTGACCCACGACGACGCGCGGATAGAATCAAGCAGTGAAAGCTGAGCAGCACAAGGCCACGCGGAAGCTGGACGAGGGCGCGCTGGAGCGGGCATTGCTCAGCCGGGTGAACAACCTTGTCATCGAGCTCTGCGAGACCCGCAGGACAATCAACCTGATGGAGGTCTGCGGCACGCACACGATGGCGATCTCCGGATTCGGCATCCGGCGGGCGGTGGACCCGCGCCTGCGGCTGCTATCCGGACCGGGGTGTCCGGTCTGCGTGACCGCGCAGGCGGAGATTGACGCGGCAATCGGCATCGCCGGCGAGCAGGGCGTGGCAGTTGTCACATTCGGAGATATGATGCGGGTGCCGGGCACACGGACCTCGCTGGAGCACGAGAAGGCGATAGGAGCCGACGTCCGCGTTGTGTATTCGCCGCTCGATGCCATGCGTCTAGCCGAGGCCGAGCCGGACCGGCAGTTCGTCTTTCTCGGGGTGGGTTTTGAAACGACCGCTCCGACCGTGGCCGCGACCGTAATCGCGGCACAGGAATCGAAGGTCTCGAACTTCTACGTACTGTCTATGTTCAAGACCATTCCGCGCGCGCTAGAAGCCATTGCATCTTCTGACCGCGTGAACGTGGACGGGTTCATCCTGCCCGGTCACGTCTCGACCATCATCGGGACTCGGCCCTACGAGTTCCTACGCGACAAGTACCACCTGCCGAGTTGTGTGGTCGGGTTCGAGGCGCTGGACGTGCTGCAGGGGATTCACATGCTGCTCGAGCAGGTGAAGTCCGGTCCGAGAGTGGAGATTCAGTACACCCGGAGCGTGAAGCCGGAAGGTAACCGGACGGCGATACAGGTAATGGAAACGGTTTTCGAGCCCGGTGACGCGGAGTGGCGCGGGCTCGGCACGATACGCGGCAGTGGTCTCGGGTTCCGGCAGGGATTCCGCGAGTTCGATGCCCGGAAGCGGTTCAGAATCGCCGAACTCCGAACGCCAAACGCCAAACGCCAGACGCGCTGCCGGTGCGGCGACGTGATGCTCGGAGTCATCGTGCCGCCGGAGTGCAAGCTTTTTGCCAAGACGTGCTCGCCGGAGTCGCCGGTCGGGCCGTGCATGGTGTCGACCGAGGGGGCTTGTGCTGCGTACTACAAATATGAGAGATAGCTTTCGGTGTGGAGTTCGCGGCGCGCTTGGGACACGATCCGAAATCGCCGGATGGGGACAGTCCCCGCCGCGCAGGAACGCGGCGCAATCCGTTACAGTCCCCGCGATTTCGGTCATGTCCCTTCGCGTGTGCGGCGTACTACAAGTATGAGCGGGCGTAGTAACGCAAGTCCGAAGTCCAAAGTGGAAATGACGAAGTTGGCCGAGCCGGAGTGGAATCCGCCGGTGATAGTGGGCGACATCGTTGACTCGCGTATCGTGATGGGGCACGGCGCCGGTGGCAAGAAGATGCACCGACTGATAAAGAATGTGTTCGTGAAGCACTTCGGCAGTCCGGCGCTGCGGAATCTCGCCGATGCCGCGGTCCTGCCTGGACTGCAAGTGAAAACGGGGACAGTCCCCCGGAGCACGAGGACGCGCGGTACAGTCCCCGTTTTCGGTGAGCTGGTGATGACGACGGATTCATACGTCGTGCAGCCGATCTTCTTCCCGGGCGGCGACATCGGCAAGCTCGCGGTCTGCGGCACGGTCAACGACCTGGCGGTGATGGGGGCGAAGCCCCGCTTCATCTCGCTGGCGTTCGTGCTCCGCGAGGGTCTCGAGGTCACGAAGCTCGAAGCCATCTGCCGTTCGATTGCGGCGGAGTGTCGGAAGGCGGGCATCCAGGTCGTGACCGGCGACACCAAGGTGATTGAGCGGGGAGAGGCCGACGAGTTGTACATCAACACAACGGGAATCGGTACGCGGCTGCCCGGCGCGCAACTTGGGCCGGAGCAGGTGAAGCCGGGTGATGTGATTCTCATCAACGGGCCGATCGGCGAGCACGAAGCCGCGATTGCGGTTGCGCGCGGGGCATATCGTTTCAAGGGCAAGGCGGAGAGTGACTGCGCCGCGCTCGACGGCCTGGTTCTGCCGCTGCTCGCAAAGCCGGGCGTGAGGCTGATGCGGGACCCGACAAGAGGCGGGCTGGCCACGACCCTTAACGAGTTCGCGGAGGCGACCGGGCGCGGGTTCGTAGTCGACGAAGCGGCCCTGCCGGTATCGAAGCACGTGCTTGGCGTTGCCGAGTTGCTCGGACTGAGCCCATTCTACATGGCGAATGAGGGTAAGGTCGTCGTGGTTGCTGACCCAAAGGCTGAGGCGAGAGTTCTGGGCGGTATGCGACGGCACCGGCTCGGCAGGCAGGCTGCAATGATCGGTGAGGTCGTGAAGAAGCCGGAAGGCGTCTGGCTCAGAACCCGGATCGGGTCGCTGCGGCCCTTGATAATGCTCGAGGCAGAGCAGTTGCCGAGAATCTGCTAGATACAAGAGACAAAGCGATCAAGGGATCAAGTGACCGAGTCTCTGCGGGTGGGAGCGCAGTCAAATACCTATGCCTCCTGACGAACAGCTAGTTGCCGAAGGCCGCGAGTTCAGCTTAGACGATTTGAGCCGGTATATGCAGATTGAAGGCATCCGGGGTAATCGGATAACCGGGCGCATACACGAACCGGTGGCCGAGAACCTTGCCGCGATCAAGAGGGTGTTCCGGGATGCCGGCAGCATCGCCTGTTTCGAGCTGACGCCGGAAGGCCATGCCATAACATGGGGCTACGCTCCGCCGAAGCGCAAGCGCGGGCTGTGGGTGAACTTGCTGTTGTTTGCGCTTACCATTGTCACGACCTTGCTCGTCGGTTCAATCAACAACGGCGGAGATCCCTTCCGGCGTCCGCTCGACATGTTGCTGCTGGGATGGCCGTTTTCCCTGAGCATCATCCTGGTGCTCGGGAGCCACGAACTGGCGCACTACTTCACAGCCCGACGCCTTGGGGTTGCCGCCACGCCTCCGTACTTCCTGCCGGTTCCGCATCCCATGACCGGAACCATGGGCGCGTTCATCCGTATAGACTCGCCAGTCCCGACCAAGAGTGCGCTGGTGCGGGTCGGAGTTTCCGGGCCGCTGATCGGGTTCCTAGTTGCGCTGCCCGTCTGCTTCATCGGGCTGATGCTGTCGAAGCCCGTTGACGTCATCGCGTCAAAGGGGATACAGCTTGGTTCCCCTCTCATCTTCTGGGCGATATCGGAACTGCTCCATCCCAACCTCGGGCCGGGCAAGGACCTGATGCTGCACCCGGCAGCATTCGCCGGCTGGCTCGGGTTGTTCGTGACCGCGATGAACCTGCTACCTATCGGGCAGCTCGACGGCGGGCATGTCGCCTATGCGGTGTTCGGCCGGCGTTGGCGCAAACTGAGCTGGTTCGTTATCGCCGCCCTGGTTCTGATGGGTTTCTTCTGGGCGGGGTGGCCGTTCTGGGCCGTGCTGGCAGTCATGCTTGGATTGAGACACCCGCCGCCGCTCGACGATATCACTCCGCTGAACAGAGCAGATTGGCGGCTCGTCGCGGTCGCAGTGATCATCATCGTGCTGACGCTGACGCCCGCGCCGTTCGGCTCGGTCCGGTTCTAGTACGCTTGACGCATCACGCACAACGCATGACGCCCAAGTTTGGCGTATCGCGTGATGCTTGCAGCGTTGCGCGCGTGTCCCCTTTTCTTGACTAGCATGGCCTTCTGCCTAGGATAGAGTCTGATGTTCCCCACAGTTCTGAGGCTCGGCAACCTGCACATCTACTCCTATGGCGTCATGCTCTTCATATCGTTCGTATGCGGCATCGCGATAGTCGAGCACCGGGCGAAGAAGTTCGGCGTCGACCCAAAGAAGGTGACCGACCTCGCGCTCTGGGTGCTGCTGGCAGTTGTCATTGGCTCACGGCTCTTCTACGTAGCCTTCCACTGGAGCGAGTTCAGCAACGATCTCATCGCTATCATCGCGTTCTGGCGCGGCGGGCTGGCCGGATTGATGTTCTACGGCGGGTTCCTGGGCGGCATCATAGCGGGAGTCCTGTTCGTCTGGCTCAACAAGCTGCCGGTGCGGAGGCTGATGGATGCCGTCGCACCGGCGATAATGCTCGGAGAGGGGTTTACGCGCATAGGCTGCTTCCTGAACGGCTGCTGTTTCGGCGGGCATACGTCCAGCCCCTTCGGAGTGGTGTTCCCGCCCGAGTCGCCGGCCGGTGCGACGTTCCTCGGCCAACCGATTCACCCGACGCAGCTCTACTCGTCAGCAGCCGGGTTCGCGTTGTTCCTTCTCGCGCTCTGGCTTGAGAGACGACAGCTGAGGCCGGGCGTGCTGGCCGCAATCCTGCTTATTTTCTACTCGCTCTTCCGGTTCGGCATTGACTTCGTGCGCTACTACGAGAATAGCGCGAACCTCTGGGGCAACCAGGTCGTGGCGCTGGGATTGACCGCGCTCGGGGTCGTCTTGCTCATCCTGTTCCTCCGCTGGCCGGCCAAGGGCGCAAGCACAAGCAGCGGCACGCGTCGCTGAGTTTGGACTTGAGCTTCCTTGCTTGAGCTCGGGCTCTCCCGGTAGTGTCCGTTTTCTCCTCAAGTCGCTCGCCGATTTCATCTACCCACCGATATGCTATGGCTGCGATAGCGAGGTCGAAGAGGGGCTAGTTTGCGAGGGCTGCCGCCTCGCGCTCTTCACGCACGAACTAGCGGTCTGTCCGAAGTGCCACCGGCCCTGCACCAGGACTGCGGAGACCTGCGGCCAGTGCCGGACCCCATTCAGCCTGAGCCGCGTTCGGGCGCTGGGGCTATACGTTCCACCCTTCGACAAGCTGGTCCATGCCTTCAAGTACTCGGGCAAGACCAAGGTGGGCGAGTTGCTCGGACAAGCCCTGGCGGCGCTGGTTCAGCAGGACGAGGTACTATCAGCCGCGGACGCGGTCTGCCCGGTTCCGCTGCACCCGGCGCGTCTGCGCGAGCGCGGGTTCAACCAGTCTCTGCTCCTGGCCGCGGCCATCTCGATGAGCACGCGCATGCGGCTGGTTGAGTGCCTGACGCGGACCAGATACACACCAACCCAGACGTTGAAGACAAACCCCGAGAAACGGCTGAAGAATGTTGCCGGCGCTTTCCGACTGCGACCCGACTCGAAGGTCGCCGGAAAGAGAATCCTGCTTGTGGATGACGTGATGACGACGGGGGCGACACTAGACCAGGCGGCCCAGGCGTTGCTGAAGGGTGGCGCGACTAGCGTGCTGGGAGCGGTCGTGGCGGCTGCCCACGCCGGCGGTTCGTCATGATTGCCGCGAGCGAATCCCGTACCTGAGCAAACAGGGGCAGGATCTCTTTTGTGACCGGGCTGCGTCGCGGCGGGTTGAGCCTGAGCGGGTTGACGGCCGAACCGAACTTCCGTACTTCGTAGTGCAAGTGAGGTCCGGTTGACAGTCCGGTCGAACCAACGTATCCGACCACCTGGCCCTGACGGACCGGCGCGTCCGACCTGACCCCTTTCCCGAATCCCGACAAGTGTCCGTAGCGCGTCTGGTACCCCTCGGCGTGGCCGAGGACGACCAGCCTGCCGTATCCACCCGACCAGCCGGCCGAAACCACGCGACCGTCGGAGACAGCCTCGACCGGCGTCCCTTGTGGTGCCACGTAGTCAACCCCGGCGTGCTGACGAACGACCCGGCGGATGGGGTGGAAGCGCCGGCCGAAGAACGAAGAGACGCGCGAGAATCGGAGCGGTGACTTCTGGAAGGTCTTGCGCAGGTTCTGGCCTTCGGCGTTGTAGTAATCGGTGGTGCCATCCGGGTTGGAGAACCGGTATCCCGTGAAAGATCCGACCTGACCCGAGTAGCTGGCTGCGAGAATCACGCCGTAGCCGATGCAGACTGAGTCGCAGTACTTCCGCTCGAAAAGAATCGCGAAGCTGTCGTTGGGTTGCACTTCGGAGAAGAAGTCGACCTCCCAGCCGAAGATGTCGGTGTAGTTCATGATCAGCTCGGGGGTCTCGCCCATGGCCATCATCGTTTCGTACAATGATCCGGAGATGGTCCCTTTGACAAAGGCGGTGGTCTTGCTGATATACTTGCGGAGCATCGAGACACGCACTTCGAACGAGTCAAGGTCAACGCGGTAGATCGCCTCGATGTTCTGCCGGTAGAGCAGCCGCCGCGGGACCGAGTCACGCGACAGGACGATGAGGCTGTCACCCGGGCGCATTGCCTGGAAGTTGAAGCCCGCACCACGCAACGCGGGTACGATGCGGCCGACGTCGACAGATGACAGCCCGGCGCGAACGAGCACGGTCGCCATTATCTCATTGGGCCTGACCGCGCAGGCCGTCGTGTCATAGGCCGCCGCCGCTGTCTGGGCTTGCGCTTGAGCTTGTGCCTTCTTCTTGTTCTCGCGCGCCCGATGCCCGCGGGGAACGAACACGGCCAGCAGGATCAGGGCGACGATGAAGCTCAGAGTCACACTGACCGCGGCCCAGCGACCGTAGCGGGGCGGCTCTTTGGGCTTGGGAGGAACCGGCCGACCTGGGAAGGGTGGCAGAGGTCCGAGCTGATGCTGAGGAGAAGCCGGGTTTTCGGGCACGGACCAGATGATACAGCGACAATACCACCGTTCAACTGCGGCTGGCACAGACATGGCCGCCACGGTCCTGTTTCTTGACAGTGAGGGTTTTGGTAGTAGCCTAACTGAGGTTAGAAAGCGGAGCAGAGCCGAAGCTCTGCGAGACGATAAGGAGTGCCACATGAAGTGTTTGACATTGACCGTCCTGACCGGCGTGGCGGCGCTGGTCGTGATCCAGGGCTGTGGAGTGCTGGGCGGACCTCCGAGCGGCGTTACAGTGAGTGCCGGGCCGGGCGAATCGGACAGCACTGTCCTTGTATCGTGGACCGTACCGTCCGAAGGCGCGGCGGACAAGTATGTGATCCACTTCCGGCCCGCCACGGACTCCGGGTACACAGTCGTCGGCGAAACGACGGCGATATCCTACGCTCACAACCCCCACGGTGTAACCGGCCAGTACAAGGTCTCGGCCGTCTTCGGCGGAGATTCGTACGACGCTGCAGAGATGCCGACCACGGTCCCGGTTCAGAGCGAGGCCGAGCTTTTTGAGATCAACGCGGATTCGGCTCGGTGCGGGTTCGGGTGGAAACGTGATTCGGGAGTCGGCGGCGTGTTCGCTATGACCGAGAGTGCCAACTGCGCGTCGGTTGACTTCTACGTTTCCGACCTGCTGGTCGGAACCGGAGGACCACTCAGCATCGTGAGTCCAAACAAGGCAGACTCGATTGACTCCGGTGCGGTCGGAATCGTACCTTCCGCCGCCTGGCGGGCGAACGGCTTCTCGAATCCGGTGCTGGCCGATACCGTGCCCAGCTACAAGGCGCCCCCGAGTGCTACCTACTTCATCTACACCACGCTTACCAGCCAGCCGTGCCGTTTTGGGTGCTACACGGCCGGCGACACGGTGAAGCACTATGCCATGGTCAAGGTCGACAGCTTCAACCTGGTGTCCGGTCGGGTTTGGCTGAAGACTTGGTACCAGCTCGTGCCCGGGCTGAGGCTTGTGCATTACTAGATGGGAGGCGGCCGCACGCCGCGTGCCGGACTCGGTGCGTGCGTGGTCGCCGGTCTGCTTTCGCTGGCCGGCTGCGGCGTGAGCGGGAAGGCGCCATCGAACCTGAGGCTGGAAGCGGATACCGACAGTACCGTGAGGGTCCTCTGGAACGTGCCTGTCGACGCCACTCCGCACAAGTACCTGGTCTTTTTCCAGGCGACCGGCGAAACGAGCTACAGACTGGTCGCGGAGACCACAGCGAATCTGTGGGTTCACAACCCGAGTGGAGCGACCGGCAGGTACAGGGCAGAGGCCCATTACGGTGCCGAGAGCTATGCGGCGAGTATGACACCGGGTACGGTTCCGGTGTGGACCGACACCTTGGCGCTGGATGAACTCAACGCCTCGGGCAATTCCGGCTTCGGCTGGGATCCGCACACTGGGCGCGGACGCACTTGCTCGATGGCTGACATCCGCAGCGCGGGCCTGGCTGATCTCTACATCACGGATTTCAAGGCTGCGCAACTTAGCCAGCAGACCTATTCAATCGCCAGCCCGGACATGGGACCGAGCGATCCCGCAAACATCGTGCCGGCCGACTCCTGGCGAGTCAGTAAGTTCACCGATTCCCAATCCGGTGAGTACGTGCTGCTCCCGTCGGTCTCGCCAACGTCGTATTTCAACTATGCCGGTATCCTGAACGTGCCGTGCAGCATCGGCTGCTACACCGCTGACGGGCACTATGCGCTGGTGAAGGTCGTATCCGTGGACACCGAGAACCGTCGCGTGCTGCTGGAAACCTGGTACCAGCTGCTTCCCGGGCTGCGGCTGACAACACACTAGCAGGAGAAACCCGAAGCCCGAAACCCGAATGACGAAGTCTGACACCGGACTGGATCAGCCCAGTCACCGCGATTCGCCGGCAGCGCAAGAAGGGCCTTCGCCGGAGCTCGTGGAGCAGTTTCGGCAGTTTGAGGTCAGGGTCGATGAGGCCGTCAGCTTGATCGCACGGCTGAAACAGGACAAACAGGAGCTTGCAGCCAGACTCGAAGAGGCAACCCGGGCCAGGACCGAGGCGGTGCGACGGATCGAGGATCTGATTGACAAGATTGACGGCCTGCTATAGAGTGAAGTCGATGGGAGCCGATGAAGTCAGTTGTCGTTAGTGTCTTTGGCAGTGACTATAATGTTAGAGCCGACAGTGACGGCGAACGCGTTCAGGAAATCGCGGGGATCGTTGACCGGAAGATGAGGGAGATCGACCGCCAGTTCAATCAGGGCTCGAGCACGCGTACGGCGGTGCTGACCTGCATGAACCTGGTGGATGATCACCTCCTGCAACGCCGGGAGGACGCCCGTTGGGTGTCGCGCCGGGTCGGTGTGCTCGTCAGAAAACTGGAGTCCGTTCTTGGGGGCCGGTAGCCGGCCCCGATAATCTAAGGCTCCCTGCTGTACTCGTGATAGTTGGCTGAGTCTTGAGCCAACACCCGTGATGCGGGCGCTGACATAGGGCAGTGGACTGCCACTCTTAACTGAGAGGCGCGAAGCCGCCCTGAAGTGCCCCCTCTTACGACGGGTTCATAGACTTGTCACTACACGGTACTGCGGGGTTTTGCTTTGCTTGGAGGAAGTATGGATTGGGTGAGAATCGTAGTTCCGGCGATTGCCGGCTTCTTAGTTCTGGGAGTTGCGGGATTCTGGGTCGGGTTCGTTGTCAGCCGTCGGGCCGCCCGGCAACTGGTGAGCGGTGCGGAGCAGGAGCGCGAGCGGACTGTGAGGCTGGCACAGGAGGAGGCAGACCGGGCGCGCGAGAAGTCCGAGGCAGCGGCCAAGATCGAGTGGGGGCACGAGAAGCTCAAGTTCGAGACCCAGACCGCGACCACGCGGCGTGAGCTCGAGCGGCTCGAAGCGAAGCTATCCGAACGCGAGAGCTTCCTCGCCCGCCGGGACAGTGTCCTCACACAGAAGGAAGCGGACCTTATCCGCAAGGACCGTGACATCGGGGCGAGGGACAAGATCGTCCGGGCGAAGATGGAGCGGCTGGACCAACTCATCAGCCAGGAGAACTCGAAGCTCGAGCGCATCGCCGGCCTCTCTTCCGAGGAGGCACGCCGTGAGCTGTGCCGCAACCTTGAGAACCAGGCGCGGCTGGAGGCAGCCCAGATCGTCAGAGACATTAAGGAGGAAGCTCGGGGACAGGCCGAGGAAGAGGCGCGGGAGATCATCATCCGGGCGATCCAGCGCTGTGCTGTATCACACGCGGCCGAAACAACGGTCTCGGTCGTCAGCCTTCCTTCGGATGAGCTCAAGGGACGGATCATCGGACGCGAAGGTCGAAACATCCGCACTTTTGAGACCCTGACCGGGGTCGAGGTGATGATTGACGACACGCCGGGCGCGATAATCATCTCCGGGTTTGATCCGGTCCGACGAGAGGTTGCCAAGCTGGCGATGGAGAAACTCGTGGCCGACGGCCGGATTCACCCGGCACGGATCGAGGAGATAGTGGGTCGAACTCGTGATGAGATGAACGCCATCATCAAGTCTACCGGCGAAGCGGTCGTGCTTGAACTCGGCATCGTCGGTCTCCACCCGGAACTCGCCAAGCTGCTCGGGCGGCTGAAGTACAGGACGAGCTACGGTCAGAACGTGCTCGTCCATTCGAAGGAGGTCGCGTACCTGGCTGCGCTGATGGCGCAAGAGCTGGACATGGACCCGGCGCTGGCCAAGCGGTCCGGGCTGTTGCACGATATCGGCAAGGCCGCTGACCAGTCAATTGAGGGGCCCCACGCGAGCATCGGCGCGGAGCTCGCGCGCCGGTACGGCGAGGAGGAGTTGGTGGCGAACGCTATTGCCGCACACCACGAAGAGGCGACGCTCGATTCGCCCTACGCCTTCCTGGTCGCGGCTGCGGACAGCGTTTCCGGCTCCCGGCCCGGCGCCAGGCGAGAGAGCTTCGAGACCTACGTCAAACGGGTCGAGGAGCTCGAGACGATCGCATCCTCAATGGATGGTGTCGAGCGGGCCTATGCCATTCAGGCCGGCCGCGAAATACGTGTGCTGGTCGAGCCGGACAAGGTCACAGACAGGGATTCGGCAGAGCTTGCTGCCAAGGTCGCGGCTCAGATCCAGACCGAGCTGAAATACCCGGGGCAGATCAAGGTTACCGTTATCCGTGAGACACGGGCGGTAGACTACGCAAGGTAGAGCACGTAGAGGCCAAGGCTAAGGTCAAGACAGGAAATGAGTCACTCCGAATCCCAGCCTCATTCTATGTCCGTCCCCCAACCTCTCCGCGGGGCGTTGCGCGTGCTCTTTCTCGGCGACATATGCGCGGAGCCGGGGCGGAAGGCGGTCGAGCAGGAGCTCGTAGTTCTGCGGCAACAGCTTGGTGTTGACTTCGTCATCGCCAACGCAGAGAATGCTGCAGGCGGCTACGGAATCACGCCGGCCATCGCCGGCGCACTGCTGAAGGCCGGCGTCGGCTGTATCACGACCGGGGATCACGCGTACGATCGTAAAGAGGTCTGGGAGTACCTTGGTACCGAGCCGAGGATTCTCCGGCCGCTCAACTTCCCGCCCCAGGCGCCCGGCCGGGGCTATGGGGTCTACGAACTGGGACAGGAGACCAAAGGGACTGATGCGGCCAGGGTCAAAGTCGCGGTGGTGAACCTGCAGGGGCGGGTGTTCATGAAGGCACTGGACTGTCCGTTTCGCACAACTCTGCCAGCGCTGGACGAAATCCGGCGTGAAACCCAGGTTGTGTTCGTAGACTTACATGCCGAGGCAACTGCCGAGAAGCAGGCGATGGGCTGGTTCCTGGACGGCCGGGTTTCGGCCGTGCTCGGCAGCCACACCCACGTCCAGACCGCGGATGAAGCGATTCTGGCGGGCGGTACTGCCTACATCACCGATGCAGGCATGAGCGGCTCGTTCGACTCGGTACTGGGTATGAGCAAGGACTTGTCCTTGCGCCGGATGGTCGAAATGGTGCCGGTGCGACTCCACCCGGCGACCGGCGACGTGCGCATCAACGGTGTGTGGGTGGACGTCGAGCCCGCCAGCGGCAGGGCTTTGGCAGTCGGGCGGCTGTCACACATGGTCGTGCCCGCCGGGAATCAGACGTCGCTGGCCGGCGTCTAACAATAGCAATGGATAGGTTACGGCATTTCACCGGCATAGTATCCGTTAGCCACGACATTGATGAGCTGTTCGAGCGGTTCTTCGGAGTCGAAGAGAGCAATGCCGTCTGGGAGCCCCCGGTTGATCTTTTCGTAAGCGAAGCCAAGATCTACCTGATGGCTGAAGTTCCCGGCGTCCCGGGGTCAGAGGTTCACGTCCGGGTCGGGGCCAGGATGGTCCAGATTCTCGGCATCAAGCGCCCGCCGGAGAAGGTCCGGCGCGGGGTTACCTTCTATGAATCCCAGATCCCGTATGGAGGGTTTGAGAAGCGGGTGAACCTGCCGTTCACAGTCAGCCCCGACAGCATCAAGGTAAACATCAAGGACGGAGTGCTGAGCCTGGAGCTCGACCGAACCGGTGTCAGCACCGTGAGGGTGATACGAGTTGAGTGACAATCCCGAGACAACAGTCAAGGCCGAAGTCAAAACCGATGAGCAGTTGAAGCTGGGCCAGTTCCCGGGCGAGCTGCCTGTGCTCGTAGTCAAGGGCGGCATCGTCTTCCCAAGCCTCGTGTCGCCGCTGGTAGTTTCGACCGAGCGCTCGGCCAAGTTGGTGGACGACGCGCTGGCCGGTGACAAGCTGGTCTGCGCGGTTACGCAGCGCGACACGGCGCTGGAGCGAGAGGCCGAACCCCCCGACCTGTTCGAAGTCGGCACCATCTCGGTCATCCTGAAGATGCTCCGGTTCCCGGACGGGACGATGCGGCTGCTGCTGCAGGGGATGCGGCGGGCACGGGTCGAAGAGTACCTTCCGGGCGCCCCGTACCTGCGGGCCAGGGTGGCCCCGCTTGAGGAGACCGGGCAGAAGGACACCGCGACCCGGGCATTGATGCGAAGTGTGACCGATACATTCGGCAAGCTGGCCGAGCTGGCGCCGTACCTGCCCGACGACGTCAACACCGTGGTGCGGAACTTCGAGTCGCCGGGCCGGCTGGCCGACTTCGCGGCGACCTACGTCAACTTCGACCTGTCGGAGAAGCAGCGGCTGCTGGAGATGCTGGATGTGAAGGAACGTCTGCAGGCGCTGCTGCCGATGCTCTCGAAGGAGATAGGCATCCTCGAACTGGGCGCGAAGATCCGCGACCAGGTCAAGGGCGAGCTCGACAAGTCGCAGCGCGAGTACTTCCTGCGCGAGCAGATGAAGGCGATCCAGAAGGAGCTGGGCGAGTCGGACCAGACCCAGGCGGAAATCGATGAGTTGCGGAAGAAGGTCGAGGAGGCAGGCATGCCTCAGGCCGCGCTGGAAGCGGCCCGCCGGGAACTCGACCGGCTGTCGCGCATGTCACCCGCGGCATCCGAGTACTCGGTCACGCGCAACTACTTTGACTGGCTGCTGGCCGTGCCGTGGAAGGTGCGGACCGAGGACATCCTCGACGTGAGACAGGCCGGCAAGATACTCAACGAGGACCACTACAATCTCGACAAGGTAAAGCAGAGGATTCTCGAGTACCTGTCGGTGCGGAAGCTTATGCAGGACTCCAAGGGGCCGATACTGTGCTTCATCGGACCGCCGGGTGTGGGTAAGACGTCGCTTGGTCGCTCGATCGCTCGGGCCCTGGGTCGGAAGTTCCAGCGCTTCTCCCTGGGCGGAATCAGGGACGAGGCCGAAATCCGCGGCCACCGCCGGACCTACGTTGGGGCGCTGCCCGGAAGAATCGTGCAGGGACTGCGCACCGCCGGATCTATGAACCCGGTTTTCATGCTCGACGAAATCGACAAGGTCGGGACCGACTTCCGCGGAGACCCGTCGTCGGCCCTGCTCGAGGTGCTCGACCCGGAGCAGAACTTCAGCTTCTCCGACCACTACCTGGAAGTGCCGGTCGACCTGTCGCAGGTGATGTTCATCACCACCGCCAATGTGGCCGACACGATCATCCCCGCGCTTCGCGACCGGATGGAGATACTCGAGTTGCCGGGCTACACCGACGAGGAGAAGATCTCGATTGCCAAAGGCTTCCTGGTGCCGAGGCAGCTCACGCAGAATGGTCTGACCAAAGAGCAGGTCCAGTTCAAAGACGAAGCCCTGAAGCTGATTGTGAGCGAGTACACCCGCGAAGCCGGGGTCAGGAACCTGGAGCGGGAGGTCGGGTCGGTGATGCGCAAGCTCGCGCGACGGTTCGCTGAGGGCCGGAGCAAGCTCTCGACCATCGACTCGCCCGAGGTAAGGAAGCTGCTCGGGCCGCGCCGTTTCTCTTCCGAAGTCGCGGCACGACGGATGCACGCCGGCGTTTCGACCGGGCTTGCGGTCACGCCCTTCGGCGGTGAGATACTCTTCATCGAGTCATCGCTTATGAAGGGTAAAAAGCAGCTGCTGCTGACCGGTTTGCTGGGTGACGTAATGAAGGAATCGGCCGAGGCCGCGCTCACCTACGTGAGGGCACACGCACGGCAGCTAGGAATCGACGAGAAGTTCTTCGAGGAGTCTGACCTCCATATCCATATCCCGGCGGGCGCGACCCCGAAAGACGGACCATCGGCCGGCATCGCTATCGCGGCCTCGGTGATTTCCCTGCTCCGCCGGGAGTCGCTCGACCCGCGCATCGCCATGACCGGAGAGATAACGCTCACCGGCCGGGTGCTGCCCATCGGCGGCGTGAAAGAGAAGGTGCTGGCTGCGAGCCGGGCCGGGATCAAGGCCGTCATCCTGCCGGTCGAGAATCGCCGCGACCTGAGGGACGTCCCGGCCAATGTCAGGAAAGGGCTCAAGTTCCGCTTCGTGAAGTCGGTCGGTGACCTCTGTCGAGTGTTGTTTCCGAAAACCTGCGCCCAACGCTCTACGCAGGACGCCGGACCCAGGACGCCGAAAGCAGCGTGCGTGGCGCGGCAGGCTGCTGGCGTCGGTCGTGACGCGTCTGGCGTCTAGCGTCTAAGCAGCGGTTTCAGGTACTTGCCGGTGTGCGAGGATTCGCACGAGGCGACCTTTTCCGGCGTTCCGGCCACGACAACCGTACCGCCTTCGTCCCCGCCCTCGGGCCCAAGGTCGATTATCCAGTCAGCACACTTGATGACTTCGAGGTTGTGCTCGATGACGAGCACGGTGTTGCCGCGGGCAACCAGCCGGTCGAGCACGCCGAGCAGCAGCCGGACGTCCTCGAAGTGGAGCCCGGTCGTGGGTTCATCGAGAAGGTAGAGGGTACGGCCGGTGGCAATCTTCGATAGCTCGCGGGCCAGCTTGATACGCTGGGCCTCGCCACCGGAGAGCGTTGTCGCCGACTGGCCGAGTTTGACGTAGCCGAGGCCCACCTCCTCCAGCAGCCGGACCTTGCGCGCGACCGCCGGGACGTTCGCGAAGAACAGGTCCGCCTCCAGGACTGACATTTCCAGCACGTCGCTGATGCTCTTCGTCTTGTACTTCACCTCCAGCGTCTCGCGGTTGTAGCGCCTGCCCCGGCAGACCTCGCAGGTGACGTAGACGTCGGGCAGGAAGTGCATCTCTACCTTGATGATGCCGTCGCCGCCGCACGCCTCACACCGGCCGCCCTTCACGTTGAAAGAGAACCGCCCCGGCTTGTACCCGCGCATCCGCGCATCCTTGGTTCTGGCGAACAGCTCGCGGATCGGCCCGAACGCACCGGTATAGGTCGCGGGGTTTGAGCGCGGGGTGCGGCCGATCGGCGACTGGTCGATGTTGATGACCTTGTCGATCTTCTCGATGCCGGCGATGTGGTCGTGGGCGCCGGGCTTCTCCCGCGAGTCGTAGAAGTGGCGGGCGAGCGCCCGGTACAGGATGTCGGACACGAACGTGCTCTTGCCTGAGCCGGAGACACCGGTCACGGCCACGAACAGGCCGAGCGGCACCGATATGTCCGTGTTCTTGAGGTTGTTCTCCTTGCAGCCTTGGACAGTGAGAGCGCCGATTCGGGGTTCGCGCCGTTCGGCCGGCAGCGCGATGCTCTTCCGGCCCGACAGGTAGGCGCCGGTCAGCGAGTCCGGGTTGCGTTTGATCTCTTGGGGTGGGCCCTGGGCCACGACTCTGCCGCCGGTGTCGCCCGCGCCCGGGCCGAGGTCGATGACGTGGTCGGCTTCAAGGATTGTCTCCTCATCGTGCTCGACCACGATGACCGTGTTGCCGAGGTCGCGCAGCCGGGTCAGTGTTCCAAGCAGCTTTCGGTTGTCCCGCTGGTGCAGGCCGATGGAAGGTTCGTCGAGGATGTAGACGACGCCGACGAGCCCGGAGCCGATCTGCGTGGCGAGGCGTACGCGCTGGGCCTCGCCGCCGCCCAGGGTCTCGGCGGTGCGGTCCAGGGTCAAGTAGTCGATTCCGACCGCGGTGAGAAAGCCGAGCCGCTTGCGGAGCTCCTTGATGACCTCGCGGGACACTTCCTCGTCCCGGCCCGTGAGCTTCAGTTCACGCATGAAGTACTCGTGGCAGCGGCGGATGGAGAAAGCGCTCAGTTCGGCGATGTTCACGTCGCCGATGCGCACCGCCAGGGCTTCTGGCTTCAGCCGCCGGCCCTGGCAATCGGGGCAAGGGAGCAGGGTCATGAATCCTTCAATCCACTCGCGTCGTGACTCGGACTCGGTCTCATGGTATAGACGGAGCAGGTTCGGCATCAGGCCCTCGAACTTGTGCTGCCAGTAGAACTCGCTGTCGTCCCAGCGCGTGTACTTGACCTTGAGGTCCTCCTCGGAGCCGTAGAGAATCAGCCGCCTGGCAAAGGCGGGAAGTTTCTTCCACGGCGTGTCGAGCTTGAAGCCGTGCCGGCGTGCCAGAGTCTTGAGCGGCGCGGTGAACCACTGGCTTCGTTCCCGTGCCTCGCCCCAGGGCTGGAGCGCACCGTCCATCACCGACAGGTCAGGGTTGGAGATGACCCGGTCCGGGTCGATTTCCATCTTGGTGCCGAGTCCGTGGCAGGTCGGGCAGGCGCCCTGCGGCGCGTTGAACGAGAAGAGACGGGGTGAAATCTCGCCCAGGCTGTACCCGCACTCCGGGCAGGCCAAGGCTGCCGAGAACACAAGGTCGCCACCTTCGGCGCGGCTCTCGGGACTTGGGACTTTTGACTTGGGACTTTGGACTTCGGTCGCGGCCCTTTGGGTCGCGACGATACACAGCCCATTGCCCTCTTTCAGCGCCAGCTCGACCGAGTCGGCCAGGCGCTTCCTTGCATCCGGTTTCACCTGCAGCCGATCAACCACGACTTCGATGTCGTGCTTCTTGTAGCGCTCGAGGTCCGGCACCTCATCAACTTCGAAGAGCTTTCCGTCGACTCGCACACGGATGTAACCCCGGCGCTTGGCCTTGACCAGCAGCTCCTTGTACTCGCCTTTGCGGGCGCGTATCAACGGGGCGAGGATGATGAGGTTCGTGCCTTCGGTCAGGGCGAGCAGATTGTCTACGATCTGGTCGGTGGTTTGGGATGAGATCGGCTTACCGCATTTGGGGCAGTAGGGCTTACCGATACGGGCAAAGAGCAGGCGCAGGTAGTCGTAGATCTCCGTGACTGTGCCGACAGTGGAACGCGGGTTGCGGGCCGAGGTACGTTGCTCGATGGCGATGGCCGGGGAGAGGCCGGTAATCTGGTCGCAATCCGGCTTCTCCAGCATGCCGAGGAACTGCCGGGCATAGGCCGAGAGCGACTCGATGTACCGGCGCTGGCCCTCGGCGTAGATGGTGTCGAACGCGAGCGACGACTTGCCCGAGCCGGACAGGCCGGTGATGACTACCAGCTTGTTGCGCGGGATGTCGAGGCTGATGTTCTTCAGGTTGTGCTCCCGCGCCCCGCGGATGCTGATCACATCGTCGCGGGACATGACCGAATCCGCAGCGGATTCGGATCGTGTCCCAAGCCCGGCCGGCGTTTGGCGTTCGGCATTCGGCGCTCGCACTTTGCTTTCTGGCATGGGAAAGAAAGCGTAGCTGACCGTAACCACAGGGTCAAGGAACAGGGCGGTGCGAAGCATCCACTCGACGGTCTGACGGGGCTGAGAGGCTGGCGCGCTTGACTGGCTGGGTGCTCCTGATAGACTGCCAGAGACCCAGTAGATGAAGATAAGCTCAAGGAACAACGGTCCTGTACGGGTAGTGATGGAGCTGCTGTTCCTGTTGCTCGCCATCACCATTCTCAGGAACACGTTCGTACAGGACTCGGCATCCGTGACTACGGTCGTCGCCGTCTGGATCATCCTCATCGGCGCGAGCTACGTGGCCGGAGAGTTCGAAGCGACCTCCCGCGCCAATTTCGGCCTCACGCTAAGAACCCAGGCCGCGTTCGGCCTGGCCTACGCCGGATACAGCTTCCTGCACGGCGTATGGCCTTGGGCCGAGGCGGTAACGGTCAAGTTCTGGCTGGCGCTCTGGGTCTACCTGAACGCTCTCGCACCGTTGATCGGCCTTTGCCTGCGTTACCTTACCCGTCAGCCCGTGCTGCTCGTCACCGATCTGCACTTCACCAAGACTAGGCTGCTGCGCTGGTGGGGCTTCGAATGCGTTGAGGTCATCACGCTCGAAGACCTCCCGGCATGGCTCAAGGCGAACTCGGACGACCGGGGACGAGTCGCCAAGTACGACACGATCATCGTCGACAGTTCGAATCCGAAGACCGAGTACATTGTGGCCGGCCTGTCGAGTGACTACTTCGTCGATTTCATCGGCGTTCCTTCTTTCAAGATGTCAACGTATCTGTCCGGACCCCATCCGCGGCCGATTGCCTCGTATTCGCTCTCCGGTGTGGGCCGAAGGCTGAAGCGCGTCGTGGACCTGGTGCTGTCCGCGCTGACCATTATCATCCTGAGTCCGGTCTATATCGTCACAAGTGTCGTCATCAAGCTGGACAGCCCGGGCCCGGTCTTCTACCGGCACCGACGGCTGGGGCGGAACATGCGCGACCTCAGGATACTCAAGTTCCGGACCATGCACCGGGACGCAGACCTGCGGCTGAAGGCCCTGCTTGACTCCAGCCCTGCGCTTAAGCAGGAGTTCGAGGAGAAGTTCAAGCTGAAGAACGACCCGCGCGTCACCCGCGTGGGCAGGTTCCTGCGCGATTTCAGCATCGACGAACTGCCGCAGTTCTTCAACATCGTGGCGGGCCAGATGAGTTTCGTCGGGCCGCGGCCAATTGTGGACGATGAGGTGAAGTACTACAAAGAGCATTCGCTGGTGATGTTCCGCGTCCCGCCCGGGGCCACGGGCCGGTGGCAGGTATCGGGCAGAAACGACACGAGCTACGACTCGCGCGTGCAGATGGACACGAGCTACGTGCAGGAGTGGACTTTCTGGGAGGACCTGAAGATCATACTCAGGACCCCGAGTGCGGTGCTGTCGAGGAAGGGGTCGTACTAGAGAGATGACGAAGTCCGAATTCCTAATGACGAAGTACGGGATACTCCTCATCCCGTCCCTCTCCTCTCAGAGGAGAGGGAGAGCGGAGCGAGGGTGAGGAGGCGGCCGGTACGACGAAGTCCGGATTCCGAATGACGAATGCGGACCCGAGCAGGAGGCGTGATGATACTTGAGAAGAGCGACGTTGCGGCGCTGAGGCTGGCCGAGACCCGAGGGTGGTTTCCCACTGACGGCGAGGTGACGACGGCAGGGCTTAAGCCGGCGGACTACGCGGAGCGCCTGCGGCGGCTCATCTCGCTCGGCGTGATCCGTGGGTTCAAGACCACGCTCGTAGTGCCGCCGCTCCTGGGCGGCGACTGGGTCTGGGCCGCCGTGCTTGCCAACTCAAGAAGTGGCCTGGGTCTCGCGAACGCGCTCGCGGCCAAGCTGCCGTTCGTGAGCGAAATCGTGCTGAACGCAAGCCTGCCAGACCAGGTGGGGCCGAACCTGGCGGTGCTGTTCTACTCGCGCGACTTCGACAAGGAGGCCGACTTCATCCGCAAAGCGCCGGGCATCGACTACCACGAGGTGTACCGGGTCGCCGAATACTCTTTCCCGGTTGCCCTGCCTCTTTCCAGAGACGAGAAGGACCTGGTACGCTACCTGGTCGAGCACCCGGAGTCCGGGATTCCCGAAGTCGGCCTGGCCATGGACCGAACCCAGACCTGGGTGCGGGCCAAGCTCGACCGGCTGCTTTGGAGCGACACCAATCGCACGGGAGTCCTGCGCGTCCTGCCGGAGGTGAACTGGGCGCCGGTTGAAAACTTCGGCCATTTCCACTTTCTGATAGAGACCGGGCACCGTCCGGACCGGCTGGAGCGGCTTGTCGCCGAGGCCGGGCTCAGGGTCGTGTTTTCCGGCAAGACCTATCGCGACCGCTACATGCAGGTTGAGGGCGACGTATGGGGAATCGGGAGGTTGCTTGACACCGTCGCTTTCCTGGACCAGATTGTCGGAGTACGGGTCGCCGCGGTGATGTGGAACCGCGAGGTGGTAATCAACACGAAGTGGGTTCCCGGGCTGGTGTAGCCGGGAGGAATCCACGCTGGAGAGATACAAGGCATCCGGTGCCGGGCAACTGCAGGCCCGGTTCCATTGCTCCTTGATTTCCTGCCCGACCCGCTAGCGCGCGATCACCAGTTTGCCGGTTTCGGGCGGCAGATTGCCGGAGGAAAGCCGGTAGAGGTAGACTCCGGGCGACAGAAGCGGCAACTGCGGTGGCCCCGACCTGGGAACGAGTACCTCGAATACCTGTCTGCCATCGATGGCGAAAACCGCCAGGTTCCAGCCGGGCCGATGGGGCAGCGCAAACGCCGTCCTCGGGACTGCTCTTCGAGGAACAGCCGTGTCCGACTCTGCAACGCCGGGGCCAATGCCGGCGATTCCGCCCCGCACAGCGACGGCAAACGGCTGGAGAGGTGTGTAGACGTTGCGGCCGATGACGCGTGCGGTCCAGCGTCCGGTCAGGGGATGTGGGACACGGCACACTTCCACGACGTTGCGACTATCCCAGTCCGGCGGATTCGTCCAAGACCAGCCTCTGTAGAACTGGTTGCCGCGGTAATGGTTTCCATCCGGGCTGGTCAGCTCCAGGTCGAGGTCGTTGACAATCGCAATTGCCGCCCCGGGCGCGGCAGCGGTGTCGGTCCAGGCCAGTACGACATGGATCGGCGCGCGTCCGGCCAGCTCGAACTGAAAGGTCATGTCCTGCCCGGTTGCGACCCCGACCGGCTGGTCGCCGAACGCAAGTCCGTTGCTGTCGCCGGGAAAGTGCATGATGGTTGAGACATCAAGCCGGCCCCATCCCGCGGCATCGTTGGGCATGTATTCGTCGCCGACATTCGAGTCGGCAGCCGCAACTGCCATTGCGCGCATCAGCGCCGAGCTGAGCTGGGTGATGCGACGTGCCGAATCGGGCGTCCCGGTCGGATAGCGGCCTTCGGCGAAGTACTGGCGCAGCAGCATCAGAGCACCGCTCGCGGCCGGCGCGGACAGGCTGGTGCCGCTGGACGTTACGTAGGAGTGAGGAGCGCGGCCGTCGGCAGTGGCAACATCCACGCCCGGAGCGAGGATGTCAGGCTTGATGCGTTCGTCCCGGCACGGGCCGCGGGATGATTGAAACCAGACGCTGTTGCTCTGCGTGCCGTTGTGGCAGGCGCCGACGGTCAGGACGTTTTTGGCTACGGCCGGGTGGCCGATGTTGTAGCGGGGTCCTCGGCGATTGGCCGCGGCCCAGAGCACCAGGAATTGCTTGTCTTTCCAGCAAACCGCGTCGACCGACGACTCCTCGATCCGGTAGTAGCTCAGGCTTTCTTCGGTGCCGAACGAGCCGGACACCTGACGGACCGGCTCGATCAGTCCGTTGCTCAGACGAACCGAGTCGAGGAGCGCGGTGAAGTCGGTGTCGAACACGTGGAAGCCGAAGGCGCTTCCCTCGTCGACGAAGTAGAGGCGGCAGTCCGGCGCGACTCCGTCGAGGTCGGACGCGTTGCCTGCGACCGAGTCGTTGCCGCAGAGGGTCCCGGCGACCGCTGTGCCGTGATGACTGCCCGCATCGCCGAAGGCGGCGCCTTCGTAGAGCTTGTACGCGACTATCTTGCGGTGCCCGGGGAAGAGACCGGGCGCTGTTATCGGTACGGACGAGTCGATGAACATGTCATGCTCGGTGGATATTCCGGTGTCGAACAAGCCGACGACCATATTCTGGCCGCGGATGCCGTGCTGCCAGAGGGGGCGGCCGGTGATTTCGTCGGGACGCTCCGGTCGCCAGCCGATCTGCATGACCCACTGCACATCGCGGTTGAAGCTCCGGGCCGGACTGCATTCCTGAATCCAGGCGACGGCTTCCATCTCAGCCAGTTCAGAAACGCGCGAGGCATCAAACCGGAAACGGACGGAGTGGCCTGCCACCTTGGTGACCTCTCCGCCGGCTGAGGTTATCGCCAGAGCGACGGCGTTCGGGTCGCAACCCGGCCAGACGGAGAGGATAAAGAGGGATGAGGGATGAGGGATGAGGGAGGAGCCGGTAGCAAAGGCAGTCAATTCAGGGGCGAGTTTGGCTGCCGCTGGCAAGGGACCGAGCCAGTCGACGAAGTCCAGCCCTCTCACCTCGCTGGCCGGTATGTCTCGCCACGGCCTGCACACAAGCGTCTGGTACGCGAGGTAACAGACCGGATCGGCTCCGAGGCGCCTGAGCTTTGCCAGCCATTCCTGCCGCACCGGGCCGGTCAGGTGCACAAGCCAGCAGGTCCCAGTCTCCAGGTGCGAGCCCGGCTCAGGCAAGGGAGTGACGCGGGTGTCGATGTTCATGCCGTTGGCGAAGCGGATGACCGCCGCGTCCGCATAGGGTTCGGTCGCGCGCGAACCGACGGTTCCGACCCGGAGAAAGGTGCCCAGCAGCAAGACCACCAACGCCAGTTCGCTCATTGATGAAACCGTCTGCAGACGTCACCCCGACGGAGTGCAGCGGTTGGAGGCGTCTCGCCTGAGGGGTCTCCTAGGTCGACACCGGGCGGCTCTCCTGGAATAGCCGGCCGTAGAAACGTCTGACGCCCCACCGCCGGGTATCGGCCGCGAGGCGTCAGGGTCGTCAGGCCAGTCGTGTTACTACAACTTGAGCACGTCCACGATGGCGGTGGTCACTTCCTTCATGTCCGCCATTGTGAGGTCGCCCATGTGCGCAATGCGGAAGGTCTTTTCCTTGATGTCGCCGTAGCCGTTGGAGATCTGCATGCCCCGCTTGCCGAGCTCGCTGTTCAGGTCCTTGACCACGATGTTGCGCGTGTTGGCAGCCGTGGTCAAGGTGACCGACTCATAGCCGGGCTCCGCGTAGACCTTGAAGTACTTCGCGGTCCAGTCGCGGGTGAACCTCGCCATTTCCAGGTGGCGCTGGTAGCGGTTCTGCATTCCTTCCTTCAGGATGGCATCGAGCTGGAGGTCAAGGGCCCAGAAGAGCGACACCGCGGGCGTGGTCGGGGTTTGGAAGTCCTTCTCGTAGCGTTTGAGCATCGCATCGTAGTCGAAGTAGTAACCGCGGTCGGTCACCGTGCGGCACTTGTCGAGCGCGCGCTGGGAGATAACGGAGATGGCCAGGCCGGGCGGCAGCGCGACCGCCTTCTGTGACGATGCGACCACGATGTCGAGTCCCAGGCCGTCGATGTCGAACCAGTCGCCCATGATGCCGGACACTGCGTCGACCAGGATGAGCACGTCCGGGTACTTGGTGCGAACCAGCTTGGCGATATCCTCAATCGGATTGCGCACGCCGGTCGAGGTTTCGTTCTGGGTGATGGTGACTGCCTGGTAGCCGCCCTTGGCGAGTTCGGCGTCGACCATCTCCGGCTTGATCGCCTTGCCCCACTCGACCGCCAAGGAGCTTGCCTGCTTGCCGCAGGCTTTGGAGATCTTGAACCAGCGGTCCGAGAACGCGCCGTTGACGGTGTGGAGTATCTTTCCGGTCACGACGTTGCGGAGCGCGCCTTCCATGCAGCCGGTGCCGGAAGACGTGTACCAGAACAGATAGTTCTTGGTGTTCAGTATCTGCTTGCTCTTGTCAATGCAGCGTTTGTTGAGCTCGCCGAAATCCTTCGAGCGATGCCCGATCATCCACTGCCCCTGTGCTTTGAGGACTTCTTCCCGGACCTCGGTCGGGCCCGGGATGAAGAGCTTCTTATGTGCCAACGGACCTCCTTTAGAGAGAAGGGATCGAGGGATCAAGGGATCGAGGGATCAAGTGCGCGGAATCCGTCACTCTATCCCTTTGTCCCTTCATCTCTTGTCCCTCATTTGCCTGTTACCTGTACCTGGACCCGCCTTTGCCGCGGGCCGTCGAATTCGCAGAAAAAGACTCCCTGCCACCGGCCGAGAGTCAGCCGGCCATCCTCGACCGGCATTGCCTGGCAGGAGCCGACCATTGCCGCCTTAATGTGCGCGTCGGAATTGCCCTCGGAATGGGCGTACCCGCCGCGATGGGGGACAAGCTTCGATAGAGCTTCCGTGATGTCGCGAGCCACGTCCGAGTCGTAACTCTCATTCACGGTTACTCCCGCGGTCGTGTGTGGCACGTAGACAAAACACATCCCCGAGCCGACCTGGGATTGAGCGACGGCGTCCCTCACCTTGTCGGTGATATCGAGAAGCTCCGTGCGGACATGCGTTGTCACCTCGAAACTCGTCATTCGGACTGGGCAATCTTACCCACGGCCGCTACCGCTGTCAACCGCGCAGGCCGCGCGGAATGACGGCGTCCATGTCTTTGTGTGCTAGCTGCTGTCCGGAAGCGGCGCCAGGCGGGCGACGGGGAGCGAGCGGTACCACGCGAGCAGCGGCGGAATCTCGTCCGGGCGTCCGAACTCCGCGAGCGCATTCGCGCGGCGAATGACGAAGTGCCGGTAGACGGACAGCACAGCCCGGGTCAGTGAGTCAGGTTCGTTCCGCGGCAGGCGGACGACGAGCTTGGCATAGTCGAAATCAGGCAGGACTGAGTCGCGCCTGATCTGGAACAGCACTCCGACCGGCGCGCGGCGCACGCCGACAAACATCAAACCGGCGTCGGCGCCGCGCCGTTTAGTCACATCAAAGGTCGTATAGGCCGGCCGTTCCGGGCTGCGGTCGACGAAGCTCTCAAGCAGAGCGATGTAACGACGCTGAATCTCGGCGGTGTTCTTGATCTGGCCGTGTACAAACTGCTCAACGTACGGTCGGTACGCCTCGATCTCGGCCCGAGAGCGCTCAACCAACCAGGGATAGTCGCGCTCGAGGTAGTGGAGGTACCATGGTTCTCGAAGCAGCTCTTTGTCGATGAAGCACACGTCCGGCCGGACGTGCTCGGCGTGCTGCAGGTAGAACATGGGCCCGGAGAGGTCCCGCCAGTTGGTGATGATGGTGGCGTTCTGCCCGGCGGATGTCAGCATGTTCATCATGTAATCGTGGGCGACGTAGTCGCCCTGCTTGCCCGCAACCGGGAAGTTCAGGACCAGCGCTGCAATTCCGAGAAGCCAGGGTGCCTGTCGGAGCGCAGTCCTGGCTACAGGGCTCCGCGCTCGACGTTCGACGTTCGAGATCAACCCTTCGAGCCCGACCGCGGCGAGCAGAATGAGCGCAAACACGCAGGGTATGTAGTAGGGTTTGATATCCGGAATGTTGTAGTTGACTGCATAGCCAAAGAGCAGCACGGTTGCCACAATGAGTCCGATGGCCAGGTTTCGCCGCTGGCGGAACAGCCGGACCGCGCCATAGAAGACGACCGGAACCAGCACATACACGAGGCTGCGGGCCAGGAGCGCTGCCCCGCGGACGGCATTGTGCACAACCGCCGGGAACGGCAGGGAGAACATCCGGATCTGAAACTCCCTCCCCGTCACGGTCCACCAGAAGCGCTCAAGATTGTCGGGATTGCCCCACGGGAACAGGGGGCCGGCCCGGGAGCGCAACACCAGAAACACGTATACCGACAACCCGAGAATCAACAGCAAGGCCAGCGCGGGAAGCCTGCGCACGAGGTCCTTCCGATAGCTCAGGACTACGACCAGCGCCACTCCAAGAACCGTGCTGGCCGCGGTCAGGTGGTTGGTCATAGCGAGGCCGGCGACGTAGGCAAGAACCGGCAGCGACCTTCCCGACCCGGCCGATTCGGCCAGGAGCCACAGCAGCGAAACCATGAGGAGCGTCAGGCCGAACAACTCGACGTCGACCGCCGAACTCCATACCGGAAACGAGAAACCCAATAGCAGCGCGGCGGCACCGGCCACCGGTCTTGACAGGCCAAGCCGAAGCCCGAGCAAGAGCAAGAGCGCCACGCCAAGAGCAGCCGGAACCGCGCTCAACATCGCCACCCGGTGAAACACCGTCCCCAGCGGTACCAGGCTCGCCAGTCGTCCGAGCAGCGTATACAGCGGGTATCCAGTCGAGTGCAGGGTGTTCAAGAGGAGGCATCCGGCTGCCAACTCGCCTGAGTCAATCATGCCGACGGCGGGGGAAAGCGTGAGGAAGTAGACGCCGAACGTCAGTGGGACAGCAAGCCAGACGAGATGTTGCGAGCGGTTACGCGTCATTCAACCGCCATTGGTTGTGATGTCGGAACTCGTCATTCGGGCTCGGCAATCTTACCCACGGCCGCTACCGGTGTCAACCGCGCGGCGGCGGGGACATGACCGGAAAACCGGGTCTGTACCGCGCGTCCTCGCGCTCCGAGGGACTGTCCCGGCTTTCCGGAATCGTGTCCCAAGCCGGTCCAGGGCTCTGCGCTAGCGAGCCACCACCAGCCGAGTTGAGTGTCTTGCGGCTCCTGCCTCCAGGCGCAGGAAGTAGACGCCGTTGGCTAGACGCAGCGTGTCCAGCGGTGAAATGCCGTCGGGCACGCTGATGGGTCTGGCTCATGGGCAGATGGTGGCATCTACAAGAACCCGACGCGCGCACGGATCGCACGGATCGCTCGTTGACAGCGCGGGCAGGGGGGCTATAATTCGCACAGGGTCGTGAAGACCCAGCAAGAGGAGGTTCTATGTCTCAGCGCAGCTTAGTAGCAGCTCTGCTGCTGGCCGCAATCGCGGCTGCACCTGCTGACCCGACCGGTTGGCAGGACGAAGTACTGGTGGCCGCCGGCTCGCGTGTGTCCAGTCGAACCGGGCTCGCGATCAGCACCAGTAGCGGGGCCATCCACGTCGCCGGAGCGACATCGCAATGCCCTCAAGACTGCAACTTCCCGTGGTATTGTCGCTCGTTGGACGGCGGTCTGAGTTGGTCTACAGCGGTTGTGATCGCCGGCGGGCCTATCGTCTGGAATGACAATGCGATAGCACTCGAGGCGCGCGGCGGAACAGTCACCGCACTTGCCCCCTGCCAGCAGACCATATACCGTGACGTCTCTACGGACAATGGGGCAAAGTGGCAGGGCAGCGGATCCATGGGTCAGGGCAGCAGACCCGCGCTGACCTCGCTGTTTGGTAGTCGGTATGCAGTTTGGGACGACGACAGGTACGGTGCCGAAAGCACCGAGATTTTCTTCAAACGTTCCCCTGATGGAGGCTCGACTTGGAGCCCACCGCCGGGTCAGGGCGTGCCGCCGGACAATGCGATGCGTCTTACTTACCTGCCCGGCCGCTCCGAGGAGGCCGACATCTGTACGGAGCTTCCGATAACACAAGAGGCTCCGCCGCCACTGGGTGGATTCATTGTCGTAGTCTGGGCTGATAACTGCCCAGGGGGGCCGAGTGCCGACTTCGACCTGCGCACCAACTGGTCAGGGACCGGTGGCGAAAGCTGGTTCTATGGCACAAGCGGGCGGCCAGTCTTGGCAACCGGAGGAGACTCCCGTTACCCGGCGATCGACTGCTATGAGGCAGTCTATCCGTGGACGCTGCATCTGGTCTGGCAGGAAGGCGGGAACAGCATCTGTTATACACGCTCGACAGACCGCGGAGCAAGCTGGGACTCGCTCCAGTGGATTGGCACAGGGTATCATCCTGATGTCGTGGCTGACCAGTACGGAGTTCACGTGGTTTGGTGGACTCACGGGATGTATACCGACGTCATCAAGTACCGCCGCTCTACTGACTTCGGGACCAATTGGGACCGAGAGGTTCAGCTTACATCGCTCCAGCCCAGCAGGATATACTCGGACTCCCGTTGGCCGAAGATAACCGCCGACCTGCAGGGCCGGCACGTTGTGTTCGGCGACTCGCGCGAGGCCGGCGACGCACTGGCCGTCTGGTACAAGCAGAATCCAAATGTCCACCGGGCCGGAGGCGGTCAGTCTGCGGGTGTAGTTGCGGCGGAACCCGCATCAGTCGCGGTCTGGCCAAATCCGACCAGTGGGCCTGTATTCATCCACCTGTCGCGGACCCTTGGCGAAGGGGTTTCGGTCGTCGCATTTGATGCCCAGGGCCGTGTAGTCAAGAGGCTCATTTGCTCCGGTTCGGAAGCCCGCTGGGACGGTCGCGACGAATCCGGCCGACGGCTGGCGGCGGGGGTGTACTACCTCAGGCCGGAAGGTCTGGATAGCGGAGCACGAACACAGGTGCTCGTACTGCGGTAGTTGGCGCTAGAGCTCTTGGACGGTCATGCTACCGCCCCAAGAGGAAGTGGTGTGCCGCAGCAAATGGGACTCCTGCTGGCGCTGCTCATAGCCTATCCGGATTCGGCTCGCTTTGTCGACCGAACCGCTTGGGAGTACGCGCCCGGATACGCTACTCTGCGGTGTTCCGCACGCGACAGCACGGGCGCTCTCCATGTGGTCTATTCCAACAACTTCGGCAACGGGCCCGGCCAAATCAGCGACATCTACTACAAGCGCTCGACAGACAATGGGCTCACGTGGAGCGACACGTTCAACGTGAGCGAAACCGGCAGGCCCAGGTCAGTCTACCCGGCACTGGCAATTGACCGCCGGGGCCGGCTGCACTGCTCTTGGTGGGAAGACGAGGTGGAGGGTGAGTACGAAGAGGTTTTCTACCGCTGTCGTGACAGCATCGGCTGGCAGCCGGTGGAACGAGTGTCGTACTTGCGGCAGAGAGCCGGTGACCCTTACTCCTCGCTCGTCTGCGATACCATGAACCGCGCGCATTTGGTCTGGAATCTGCCACCGAGCCCTGTGGAACCGCGTGAAGTCTGGTACAGCGTCCGAGACGATTCCGGCTGGACAACTCCCGAGAACCTCACCCGGAACCCCGCTGACGACTGCGCGCCGCTAGTCACGATGGACCGGTTTGACAACATTCTCCTAACATGGAACGAGCGTGCCGACCGGGACCGGGTGGCATATCGTCTCAAGCGCGGCGGCCAGTGGTCGTCAAGGCAGATCTTGGATACAACCTGGGAGACAGGCAGCGCCAGCACGGCAGCAGACACTGCGGGCCGCTTCCATGCGACGTGGTGCCGCGGATATCTGCGGACGACGGATACGTTGGTTCTGCTCTACTACGCGGCATACGACACGGCCTGGTCGCAGCCGGTCCTGGTCAGCGAGTCAATCCACGGTAGCGGGATGGTACGCCCCCACAGCATGACCGTTGACAGTGCTGGCAAAGTCTACGTGGCCTGGCCCCGGAAGTTCCTCCGGCCCCACGACAAGGTCCAGTACGATATACTATACCGGACGTTCAATGGTCAGAAGTGGTCGCCAATTGTGAACCTGACCAGCGACACAGTCTACTCCTATTGCCCGCATCTCGGCTATCCGGTAACCGATGCCGGGGTCGATTTGTTCTGGACCAGCCAGGTGCCGAACGCGCCAAACCGCTGGGACGTGATGTTCTTGCAGCTCTCGCCTGCTTCTTCTGCGGTCATGGCGCCCTGGCGGGCCCGGGACCCAATCTCCGATATGCGGGTATGGCCCAGCATCACGGCCGGCCAGCTTCATCTTGAGGGCACCGAACCGGCCGCGGTATATGACCTTTCCGGCCGGAGGCTGCTTGACCTCATGCCGGGCGCAAACGCCGTCGGGCACCTGGCCCCCGGTGTGTATTTCCTGCGGCCCGAAACCGCCCAGACCACCAAGTTCATCATCCAGAGATAGGTAGGCTGCATGTCGAGAATGCTCGGAGTCCTATTCTGCACCGCCGGCTTGGCCGTGGGACAGGTTGGCAGGATTGACACGGTCGGCACTACGACCTATGACTGGCAGACAGGTGGGCCGGCCTATCGGATGCTCGTCAACGCGGCGGTCAGCGGGCTTCACGCCGGCTGGATTTACTCTATCGACAGCATCCCGTTTCCGGACCGCAACATGCGCTACAACTTCTACGACTACCAGTCCGGTTCATGGCGTTGGTCCCTGGACGGCATCTCAGTGTTCGCCGAACGTAGCGGGTTTGGCAATCTTGACTGCGACCCGACAACGGGCGCGGCATTGGTGTCGGCGCATGCTGGCAGGCCCATTGTGGTAGCGCGCGACACGGCGCCGGGGGCCGGGGTTTTTGAGTACTGCACCGGACCGAGCGAGTCACCCGAGCGCGCGGCCCTTGCAGTAGGCGCAAATCGTCGGCTGCACGCGGCCGCGATTGACGACTACGGCCAGTTGTGGTACAGCCGGTGCACGACCTGGGGCACTTGGAGTGTGCCGATGCACGTGCCACCGCCCGAGCCAGACCCCGGCTTCCCGAGCCACAGCATCACCGCCTCCAAGGTCAGCCCTAAGCTGACGCTGACCTGGGTGAAGTACTGGGTAGATTCGCCGCAGGAGGGTTTCTATCGGACGTCAAGCGATGGCGGCACAAGTTGGGACTCGTCCGCGCAGTTGCCGGCGCCGCCGGCATTTGGCGGGGACACTGCTCCGTCGTTTTATCTCGGCGTGTTTCCCTACTATGACCGGCATGACCGGTTGCACGTCGTGGCTGAAGTAGTGCCCCTCCGCGGCGGCCAACAATACGTGATGCCGGCCGAAATCTGGCACTGGTGTGAGGAGAATAATCCGCAATGGAGTCGGGTTCACCGAGCCGGAACCGCACTGAGCACCACGTCGAGACTGGGATACAATGCGGTTCTCGCCGGCCGACCGAGCATTGGCGAGGACCGGAATGGCGGGCTCTACGTCGCGTGGGAGCAGTTCGACACCGCGAATATCGAGCCTTCGACTGACCGGGCGCGCGCCGACGTCTGGTATGCCAGTGACAATTATGACAACGGCGCTAGCTGGGTCTCGGCTGTCAGAACCACGGTCCCGGACTTGAGTTCCAAGCGGTTCCCTTCTGTCGTTGACCTGCTGGCCCGCGACACCCTGTGCGTTCTCTACACGGTTGACTCGGTCGCAGGTTTCTTCGTACACGGCGAGGGGCCCGCGACCCAGAATCCGGTTGTTGTGCAGTTTGTGCCGGTTGAAGTCGGCGGGCTTGAGACTAGACAGGACCAGAGCGGGGACTGCGGATTGGAGGTTTGGCCTAATCCGTCCCTGGGACATGTTCGTCTCAGGTTCAGTCTGATTGCTCCCTCCCAAGCTCGATTGGAGGTCTTTGACTTCGCCGGCCGGCTGGTCAAGACCGCTGTCCAGGCTCGGCTGCATTCGGGTTCCCATGTAGTCGACTGGGACGGGACTGACAGCCGCGGTCATTACGTGCCAGCAGGCGTCTACTTCTGCAACCTCGTCGCTGAGGACAGGCGCTTCAGCCGCAAGGTGGTGCTGACCGACTAGTTTTTACGCGGGTCTGCCGCAAGGAACCTGCCCGCGACAGCGCGGGCAGTCTTTCTCCCAGTCGGGCCACTTGAGGTGGATGGGCTGCGGTCCAGAGCAAACCCGGCGCGGGCCGCTAACCCGGTGCTTGACCGGCCGGGTGGCGGCTGTAGATTGAGGCGTGGCCGAGAAGAGTCTGGCCGATGTGCTCACGAAAGAGGCGCTTGAGCGTGTCGCATACGGGCAGTCGTTTGAGCGGGGGAGGCGGTATTTCGAGCAGGGCCGCGTGAAGGCGCTGAAGGAGAGCGACGGCGTCGTCACGGCGCGAGTGCGCGGGTCGCGCTGGTATGACGTAGAGTTGCGGGCCGAACCCGTGGGGCTACGCGGCAGGTGTTCGTGTCCTGTGGGTCAGGACGGCCTGTTCTGCAAGCACTGCGTGGCGACCGGCGCGGCGTGGCTGGTGCGGCAGGCGTTGACCGATACCCCGCAGTCGCTTTCCGCCAGCCCCGAGGCGGTGAAGGGCTACCTAACTGGTCTCGCAAAGGAAAAGCTCGTGGACATGGTCATGGAGCAGGCGCAGACCGACGAGCGGCTGAGACAGCGACTCGTTCTTGCTACTGCGCGTACGCGCCGGGACGGACCTGACGTGGCCGCGATTAGGCTCGCCATCGACGATGCGACCCGCAGCGGTGAGGCATGGTCGGACCGCCGCGATTCGGGTCGGGTGGAGAAGCTCACCGCCGTGCTCGACACTCTGCATGAGCTGCTGAAGGCCGGCCACGCCGGAGCAGTTGCGGAGCTGGCTGCGTTCGGCCTTGAGCGTGCGGACAGTGTCGCCGGCCGGTCGTACTACCCAGGGGCAGAGCTGCAGCAGGTCGTCGGCCAGTTCGTCTCTTTGCACGCGAAGGCGTGCGCCGAGTCACACCATGACCCGGAGAAGCTGGCCCGGTGGCTTTTCGAGTTCGAGTTGAGTTCCGACCAGGCGACCCGCGATGGTATCTACGCGCGGTATGTCGGGTTGATTGGGGAGAAGGGGCTGGCGGTCTATCACAGGCTGGCCGTGGCCGAGTTGCGGGGAAGGGCGGCCGCGCGCGGCAAGACCGCGGCTGACTATCGAGTGCGTGAGATTGCCCGCCACGCCGCGCTGCTGACGGTCAACCTGGATCTGATGGCCGAAGTCTGCAGGCAGGACATGCGTATCCTGTGGGCCTACCTTTTCGCCGCACGCGAGTGCATGGACATGGGCCAGCCGGACAAGGCGGTCGCGTGGGCCGAGGCAGGCCTGAAATCGTCGGCGGTCGGCGGCGCGGCCGAACTCCACGAGCTCCTGGCCGAAGAGTACGCGCGACGCGGACAAACGACCGAGGCCCTGAATCACGCCTGGGCCCTGTTCACCGAAAGGTCGGGAATCGACACCTACGCGCGGCTGCGCGCCGTCGCGAAGAAGGCGGGACAGCCGTCGGTCTTTAGGGACGAGGCCCTCGAGTACCTCAAGGAGCGGGTAGCCCGCGCTCCGAAACCGGCGCCCGGCTATGAGTTCGCTGACGAGCGGCTGCGCTGCGGGTCATTGATAGTCGAGATACTGCTGAAGGAGAAGAACGTTGACGCCGCCTGGCGAGAGGCTCAGGCCGGCGGATGCCACGAGGAGACGTGGCTCAAGCTGGCGCGCGCGAGAGAGGCGCAGCATCCGGCCGACGCGATAGGCGTCTACCAGCGGCTCGCCGAAGATGTCGTGCAGGGGGCGGACAACGAGGCGTACAAGGCGGCGGTGCGGTGTCTGCGCCGCGCCGAGGGCGTCATCGCCGGGCTTGGGCAGAGCCGGAAGTTCCGCGAGTACCTGGCCGGTTTCCGCGAACGGCACAGGCGGAAGAAGAACCTGCTCTGGCTGCTGGACCGGGAGTTCGGGGAGTAGGAACAGGTCAAGGCCAAGGCCAAGGCCAAGGCCAAGGCTAAGGTCGAGTTAGCGGCCTTCCCGTCTGAACCTTGACCTCAACCTGAACGTGGATCCCGGCGGCTTCCTCAGGCCGGGTCTGGAATCGCCAGTGTGTCCTTCCGCAGGTGGTCAAGCACCTCGCGCTTCAACTCTCGCGCCACCCATTTGTCCTCGATGATCATTACCTCTCGGTTCAGGGTCTCGCCGCTGAAACGCTTCGACTTTTTCCACACCTCCCGACAGAAGTTCAGATAGGCGGGGTAGGTGTACGTTGGCACCCCATGTGTGCCGATGACGACCTTGGCCTGCTCCTCAAGGTTGGCCAGCTCGACCTGCGCCGTATGCTGCTTGGACAGCATCCGGTCCCGTCGCTTGTCCGTCTGCTTCTTGATGACCTCGGTATCGTGCTTCAGGGTGTAGTTGTACAGCCTGTCATCTGACGACCTCACGCTCATCCTGACCTCCAGTTCTCCGTTTTCACCAGCATGCTCCCCGCATAGTCTCGTGTTCGTGAGCTTACAGCGCACTCCGTTCTGAACTGCGGAAAGCGGCAAGCGCTTCTACGCGTGAAAGAGCATAACCAAGAACAGACATCTTGGCAAGGGTAGATACTCTGCACGAGACTCAGCGGGCAACTTGGAGGGCCGATTGTCGGTCAGCTACTACAACTGCCGTGTTAGCAGGATATTACGCTAGCTACCACGCTAGCCCCAGGGCTAGCCCCCCGGCTACATACCGAGTGGCCCACAGGCTAGCCTAGAACACGTCCCAACATACAGCCATGTGTATGGCCCATAAGATAGCATAGACCCCTGATGGTTATTCGGCTTATCCGGTAGATATCACTGTCGCCTAATCCATTCCCCAGTCTACAACAGGGTGAGTCTTATGCGAAGTCACTGTTCGGAGCGCCGTTGCCGGCTCTACTGGAGAGGCAGGTAGTGGGGCGTATGAGGTTGAATCGGCCGTCTTGCCGACGGGCTAGTGCGAGGCAGCGCTGAGAACTTCGGCAGGCAGCGCAGGCGAGGGCCGGCCGTCTGCTAGGCAGTTCGTGCCGGCTGGCGGCGCGTCTCCGTGCGCGTTCTCGGTCTTAGTCGGCGGACGCCCAGATGTCGCGGCTGGAGATCAATGCCCAGGCGCAATCCGGTCTTCTCCTGCCGGAGCGGACCCAGGCAAAACCTAGCGGTTGGTAATGGCGAGCTTGCGGGAAGGCTTCTAGCTCGCAGCTCTCTCGACAAGGGCGGCGATTCGCGTTTCTTCGGCCGGGGTCAACTCTGTCAGCGCGAAGGCGACTGGCCACATGTTGCCGTCGTCGAGGTTCGCCGAGTCGTTGAAGCCGAGAGTCATGTACCTCTCTTTGAACTTGTCCGCGCCGCGGAAGAAGCAGATGACCTTGCCGTTCTTGGCATAGGCGGGCATGCCGTACCAGACTCGCGGCGTCAGGGTCGGCGCGCCGGCCTTGATGATGGCATGTAGTCGCTCGCCCATGGCGCGATACGGGTGTTCCATCTTGGATATTGCCGCGAGCACCGCGTTCTCGCCATCGACTTTCGCGACTGCCGCTACGGGCTTTGGTCGTCTGGGCGCTGCTGTCTTTCTGGTCTCTCTCATCGTTTGCTCCTTGCGTTTCTCCATTTGACCCGGCGATTCCTGGTTCCGTTGCGGTCGAGGCGGGCCTGAAGTTGACTTGAAGGCGGGCGGCTCTATGATTCGCGAGCGGAAATGAACACGCCCACGAACGGACACGGACGAGCAGGTATGGAGTCAAGCCGTGCGTTAGCTGTCTCGCTTTCAGTAGAGTTATCTTCCGACGGTCCTGCTTCGCCTGACCGCCAGTTCTGTCGGTCTCGCCAGTGGGTTGCCCCCACTTTCGGGCGCTCGC
>Ga0194113_10000763_pt1 | contig 43226 bp, 38 predicted proteins | sample TA2MahC200mmetaG_FD_146193 | JGI IMG/M metagenome (GOLD analysis project Ga0194113, IMG submission 146193) | Freshwater microbial communities from Lake Tanganyika, Tanzania - TA2015017 Mahale Deep Cast 200m | ecosystem: Environmental > Aquatic > Freshwater > Lake | place: Tanzania: Lake... | reverse complement strand
TGTTTATTGTTCAGATCTAATTCAGTTTTGTCAGCCCGTGAAATGATCATTTTTCAATACCTACATTTTAAACATTGTGGGATAAAAAAGCATAAAACGCAATAAATTTTTTAGCTGGCGTCAACCCTCCGTGCGACCATTCCGCTTGGCGGAACCCTTCGCGCTCCAATGCCGCAATCGCCGCCCAGAAAAAAGAGGCGTAGCAACAAAGGGCGCAAGCGTTGTAAAATCCGTCGTTCAAGCACATCTCTGCGGCATTCAATAGTTCCTTCGCTTTTTGTAATGGCATAAAACCCTCTCTCACAAGATCTGAAATCTACTTCACCTTACGCTTTCGTTCATAGAACCGCAAGAGGCAACTCCACTTGCTCTCCTGTGGCTTCGTTGATTACCACAAACTTTCCTTCGCCCTCACGTCTCAGAAACTATCTCAATCAAGAGTAAAGAATATCGAACTCCTGAACGCGGTTCAGAACCGCGTTCAGGCGGAAGTGCCGTCGTGGTGAATCCATACTTTATCGCCCCGTATATCTATATGGATGACGCACCCGTAAATTCTTGTGTCTTTATACCAGCCAATACGTATCATCTCATAATGTCCTTTTTCTCTGTCGAAAATAGTCTCCGTTTCAACCTCGCCATAAGCTGGCTTGAACTGGGCATATTCGCTAATCAATCGCTCAATTATCTCTCCATACCGGTTTATCGTATCCATCGCAGAATCACCTCTGATTCTCTGTCGAATACAATAAATTTTATGTCTTTATCAAGCAAAAACAGATTTCCCAACGGTTCACTGAAAATGCCCGAAAAGGTTCCTTAGGCGTTTCCAACTTAATAACCCTTCCAATTTCAAACTCTATCCGCTAATCGGCGCGAATTTACGCGAATATTTTTTCTTCGTGAATATTCGCGTGAATTAGCGGATAAAAAAGTGGAAGGTTTTATTTTCTGCAACAGCCTTACAAGCATTCAGCGTAAAGGCGCTCATCCACCATACGTAATATGCGTTGCGTGATACGTGAAAAATCTTACGCATTACGTATCACGCATAACTGTGGGGCAATTATCCTTTTGTTTAGTATTTCAGCATAATGCCCCAGTTTCCAACCACCCAAAGCTCATCGCCTTTTTTACAGATGCTATACAAATCATTATTGACTAAGCGTTTTTCGGCCAGCCAGGTCACTCCGCCGTCTGTGGTATGCAGAATCGTGCCTTCATCTCCAATAACCCAACCTTCTTTTGGGTTATTGAAATATGCGCCGCGTAGAGCGACTTTAGTGCCGCTTCTCTGAATGCGCCATGTTGCGCCGCCATCTTTAGTATGGATGATGGTACCAGTATCGCCTGTAATCCAGCCTGTGTTAGCATCAGCGAAGAATATCCCATATAATTCGTTGCTAACAGTTCCATCCTGAAGCGTCCAGGTTTGGCCAGCATCCGTTGTTTTCATGATGGTGCCGTTGACGCCGATAACCCAGCCAGTTTGGTTGTTGACGAAAAATACACCAAGTAGATTGTTGAATCCTACGGTATAGTCTTTAAGTTCTTGTCCAATCCAGGTAGCGCCGCCATCGCCGGTGTGCATCACTTTGCCGACTTCCCCAACACCCCAACCAGCATCAGGTGTTGGAAAATGAAGACCGTAAAAACCAACCCCTGCTTTCCATGACTGTGTTGGGTCTTCAAAGGTCATGCGTTGAGCGCTTCTGCCACCTTCATCGCGCGGATTGGTGACGGATTGCCATTTTTTACCGCCGTCCGCCGTTTCGAGAAGTGTCCCATTGCTACCAACTACCCAACCCTTTGTCGGACTGGCGAAGTATACTCCATACAATTCAAAGAATGAACCGCTCTGGTAAGTCCAGGTTCTACCGCCATCGGCGGTATGCAAAATAGCGCCGCCCATTCCTACAGCCCATCCCTCATCGGGGTTTACAAAACAGACTGCTCGAAGGTCATTATTACTGGATTTAATCTCCCACGTATTGCCGGCGTCATTAGAGTGTATGAGTGTTCCATACCGCCCGGTAGCCCATACTTCGGTATCAGACACGAATTCTACATCCAGTAATCGGTTTCCGGTTGGGCGTGGTTCCAGGGGTGTCCAAGTGACACCGCCATCTTCCGTTTTGAGAATGACGCCGAACTCCGCCATCGCCAATCCACGTTTGTTATTGATAAAGTGAACGCCCCAGATTGGCTCTGGCATGCCATTCGTATTTGGAACTCTGCTCTCCTGAACTTCCCAGGTACTTCCATCGGCAGTATGAGCAAGCACGCCATTTGCGCCCACAAGCCAACCGTCATGGTCGTTGACGAAACATAGCGCCGTAAATATTGAGCCCAATTCAACTCGCTGTGAAACCCAGGTTTTTCCGCCATCTTCAGAATATAGAATGGTGCCCGCTCCACCAACAGCCCAGCCCTTGTTAGCATTCACAAACTGAATATCATTAATCTCATTATTCGTACCGCTGGTCTGCTTGGCCCAATTTATGCCACCATCTGTTGTGTGGATAATAATTCCACCATTGCCCCCAGCCCAGCCAATCTTGTCATCGACGAAAAAGATAGTTGACAGGGCGGCTTCGGTACTGCTTGGCTGCCTGAGCCAGGTTTGACCGCCGTTAGAACTGTGAAGAATTAAACCGTTGTCTCCCGCAATCCAGCCTAATTCTCGATTGATGAAACAAACCTGGTTCAGGTCGTTAGAGAGGCTGGATTTCTGTGGAAGCCAATTTTGCCCACCGTCAGAAGTGTGCAAAATTGCTCCTTTCGTACCGACTATCCAACCATAGTCGTGGTCTACAAAGTATATATCTAAAAGATCCGCTTTTAATTCCGATTGTCTGGTTATTGTCCAGGTCCTATCCGCTGTGAACCCATCATTTACAAGGATGACCAAAGCCAGACAAATACCCCATATTATTGGGGCGGTAAACGTTTTCCGAAACATAATATTTCCTCCCCTTTATTATTAGTGAACATTTCTTAGAGCCTATACAAAAGTCGATGCCCGAACTTGTTCGAGTTTAGTGGTAATTAGGTAATTGGGTATATTTCCCAATTACCATTTTACCAAATTTCCAAATTATCTTTTTTCCTCAAAAAGTTGAGGTATCCTCGGGTTCTTCGGATAGGCGCTTAGAATCTAAATTTTCATCGGTGATTTTTATATTATACACTGAGCGTATATATCCGTCAATAAAATTTTACAATTTGTACAAATTCCCTATGTGGTAGCATAAAGTTGTTGGTCTATGTAACGCAAACTGTTAGTTTGCGACTTCCCGTAACACAATCTAACAGATTGTGTTACATATGGGGAATTTCTATACACTTTGTCCAAAAGCAAAAAGGCTGCCAACTTTCCCTATTGAACGCAACATCCGCTATGACAGCACCTATTGTAGCGTTGCATAACTATTTAGGAGTTGCTATCCAATAGAGTCGGAATATAATCGTTCGTATCTATTATACAACAGTTCATGTATTTATGCAACATTGTATCCCTTGAAAAAATAAAAAAGCGTGTATAAAATGAAAGATGAGCGAATAAAAAAAAATTCTGCGATTGTTAATCGCCGAGTTAAAGTGACGATGTCGAACTAATTTTGAATATTAAAGTGGCATATCAAACTTTCTAAGTGAGATAAACTTTCTGCCTTATACTTCGTCTTTAAAAAGAGTTTTCGGAAAATTGGAAGCCCGAACTGGTTCGGGAATTTCCCTCAACAAGTTGAGGCATCCGTCGATTTTCTCTCGCTTATGGGGTGTTTTTATAAAAATCCGAACATTTGTTTATAAGATGTGTCTAAAGAAACAAAGCCCAAAAGGGGGGAGTATGAAATTATCGAATTTCAATGTGCTTGGGGTTTTATGTATTTTGACAACAATCATTGCTTTATTTGGATGTAAGGAAGAACTGCCTACGGAAATCATTCATGAAAAAGATGGTTCTGTGATGGTGTTGATACCCGCCGGAGATTTCATCATGGGCAGCAGCGATGAACAGGTTGAACGATATGTCAAACAATTCAACTGGGACTATAATTGGTATGAAGATGAAAGGCCACAACATATAGTTTATCTGGATGCTTACTATATTGATAAATTTGAAATAACAAATGCACAATACAAAAAATTTGTGGACGAGACAAACCATCCCGTGCCAACGGAATCAATCGAAGATATAAAAGAAATTTTTCGCGAGGTTTTCCAGAGCACAGGTCAATTAGATGTGCCAGAGGCTTATATTGATGCAGTTATGGATACCTGCGAACCCTATATTTGGAAAAACGGCACTTATCCACCAGGCAAGGCAGACCACCCGGTGGTACTCATCGGGTGGGAAGATGCGAATGCCTACGCTAAATGGGCGGGGAAGCGATTGCCCACGGAAGCAGAATGGGAAAAAGCTGCCAGAGGTACAGATGGTAGGACATATCCATGGGGCGAAGAGATTGACGCAACGAAATTGAATTATGACGAACACGCCGGCGGAACAACAAAAGTAGGAGCCTATCCGATGGGCGTTAGTCCCTTCGGAGTCTACGATATGGCTGGAAATGTGTGGGAATGGGTTGCCGATTGGTATGGTAAAGATTATTATAAATACAGCCCTAAAAAAAATCCCAAGGGGCCGAAATCCGGCGCTTCCCACGTTATACGCGGTGGTTCATGGAAGTTTGATGGTTATGACGCGAGAGTTGCTGATAGAAATTACCATCTCGGAAATCCCAGCTATATCTACAATATCAACGGCTTCCGTTGCGCCAAAGATGCACGATAATTATTATTCCTCGGTATGTTTCAGAAAATAGGTTACATTTCGGCGGATGGTAATTGGGTAAGACGGCAAGGTGGCAAGATCGCAAGACGGCAAGACGGCAACTAATTTTTGAGAAAATTTGAAACATGCCATGCAAAGGGGGTAAAATGAACCAAACTTTTCTTCCAAACTTTTCTTTAAGAAAGAAGAGTTTGATCAAAAGAAATAAAAGGAAGGAAAAGTTCCATCATAAGAAACGAAGAGGAAGAATATGAATATACTAAATGAGTTGAAAGTAAATATTGGGATAAGTGCTTTAGTAGGGCTAATAGGAGGCATCCTTTTGGGCGTTAGAAATAGTATTACTGCCATTCTTGACCACGCACCTCATCCTTTTCCTTTTTCCAAAATGCTGTCTTTTTCTCTATATCCAATAGCATTGTATGCTTTAATAGGATGCCTTGGCATGACAGTGATTGGTATTTTGATAATTATGCTTGTGCGCGTAGGGGGATATACCATAAACAGAAATCAAGTAGCAGGCTTATATGTTGGGGTTTTTGTTGCGTTAGTATTATCTGTGGTTGGCTCTAATATAGCAGGTTTAACAACGATTAAAGAAAATCCCTCCACCGTCATTGAAATTTCCCTGATTAGCATACTCTGTGGCGTCGCATTTGGAGGTTTAACTATATATATATTGGATAAAACAAGAAAAAACAGGCTAATCGCTCTTTGTCTTTCACTATCCATTTCATTGTTAGTCTTTTCGTATGGCGTGGCATGGATGAATATGAATTTACTTCCTGGATTTTGGAAACCTGTAAGCCTATTAAGCGACGTTGGCCTTTTTTGGCTTATAAGCCTTTTAGCACTCGCTCTTTATCTTTTATTTCTTTCCGTTTTGCAAAGGGACAAACCTGAAGCAAAAATTGAAAGGATTGGTGCTTTTAGCTCATTGGGTGTTGTAGCCTTTGTTTTTATAATTGTATCGCTGATTGTGTATTTTAGCGGCAATAATGTTAAAAGCTTGGAAGTGAAAAATGCACTGGTGAGCAATGAGAAAAAAACGTTAGCGGATTTGAAAGATAAACCCAATATTCTTTGGATTGTCATGGATGCTGTAAGGGCAGACAGCTTATCCTGCTACGGCTACCACCGCAAGACGACACCGAACATCGACAGGATGTCGAGTGAAGGGGTTTTATTTGAGAATGCGATTTCAGCATCGCCGTGGACTCTGCCATCGCACGCGTCGCTGTTTACAGGAATGTATCCAGACAAACATGGCACAGATGCAGAACATAGATATTTAACGGATAATTTTTACACTATAGCAGAACTGTTGCAGTCGTATGGATATAAAACGTTTGGATATTCTAATAATCCCTGGGTTGGTCCTGATACGAATCTGCATCAAGGCTTTGATATTTATGAAGTGAATGAAGAGGGTCCTGTGCACTCTCCGTTGGTAAATGTCGCTATGCGGCGCATTCCAAACCCTATTGGCGCAGAAGACGCTGGGGCGCGCCAAACCAATGAATTGGTAGAAAAGTGGATAGCAAACTGTTATAATGCAAAGATGCCTTTTTTTATTTTTATAAATTACATGGAAGCGCATGACCCTTATGGCAATACGCCTTATTTCAGACGTTACCTTGATGCGAATATAAGTACAGCAAAAGCTAAAGGGGTTAATCAAAATCCCGTTGACTATATATCTGGGAACGTAAAAATGAGCCATGAAGACTTCGAAATTCTTCGCACTCTTTATGATGGAGATATATCATATTTGGATGTTAAAATGAACCAGCTTTTGGATTATCTTAGACAGTTAAACATCATGGATAACACTGTATTGATAATCACTTCCGACCACGGTGAGAGTTTTGGCGAACATCATTTGATGTCCCACATGCTTGGTGTCTATGATACCTTACTGCATGTTCCCTTAGTCATCAGATATCCAAAGTTATTTAAGGCTGGCTCAAGAGTAGTGAGACAAGTGCGTACAATTGATATATTTCCAACAATATTGGACATCCTTGGTATTAACTGGAGCGGAGCAGAAGAGCTTCAGGGGCGAACTCTGGTTCAAGAAACACAGCAACGCGAATTGCCATTTGCCATTGCAGAACAAGAAATCTTGCAGGATGTCTTGAACGAGCTAATAAAGGCGAATCCATCTTTTGATATTTCGACATACTCTCGTAGATTAAAAGCTATTCGAACTAACAAATACAAATATATCTGGGCATCCGATGGTAGAGATGAGTTTTATAATATACGCGAAGATACGGGAGAACTGAATAATTTGAATAAAAATTCAGCCCGAAAAAGCGCAGGAATTAAGAACGTTTTTGAGGCATACTGATTATATCAAAAGCAGTGCTTTTCAATGCAGTTCGCCAGAAGCCCGTTTTCTCGGAGAAAACGGGCTTCTGGCGAAATTATCCGAAAGGTAGGCTATCAATATGTCAAAATATTGGAAATTAAGAAATTTTATATTCCTTACATCTCTATTGTTGCTCTTATTTTCTTACAACTCTTATGGATACATCGACCCTGGTACAACCTCTGCTATCTTTGGGATACTGGCGCCTTTGCTTTCAATATTGCTTATTATTCTTGGTTTTTTGCTTCAACCTTTCAGAAGGTTTTTCAGGTTCGTTATTGCTAAGTTTAGAGGAAGCACAAAATCTAAAACCAATATGAATAAATTCCTCTTTTTTTCTTTTTGATCAAACTTTTTCTTTTAGGAAAAGAAAAAGTTTGGTGAGCAATTGTGATTAGAAGCGTTGTCCTTTTCTCCAGAAATTCCCCATACGTAACACAATCTGTTAGATTGTGTTCACTTCGTTCAGTAGTCCCCCTTACCAAAGGGGGGCAGGGGGGTTGTTACTTCGTAAACTACCTACGGGAAGGCGCAAACTAACCGAAAGCCTTTGGCGTCGGTGAGCGAAGCGAACAGTTTGCGTTACATCGCCCAACAACTTTAAACACTGACATGGGGAATTTCTGCTTTTCTCAATTTTTCTCGACAATCATTAAAAAATATGGTATCATTTAACAATATCGAAATCCGATAAAAAATGCGATATCAACATACTTCACTTTCCACCTACAGGGAAAACAATTTATGATTAGAGATTTCTTCCTTGGTTTCATCAAAATTCACATTTTGTATCATGCCGGCAAAAAACCAGTTTACGGAGTTTGGTTAATCGAAGAGCTTACGCGGCATGGTTACCAAATTAGTCCGGGTACGCTCTATCCGACGCTTCATGCCCTGACGCAGAAAGGATATCTTCGTTGCTATGAATCGGTAGTTTCTGGCAAAGTGCGCAAGTATTACGAATTAACAGATAAAGGGCTTGTTATGCTCAAAGAGGCGCGTGCAAAGATATCAGAATTAGTTCGGGAAGTGCTATTGGAAGAAGACGAATAGACAGAGTACAGAAAAAAGTAACCATCATAAGAAACTCTGAGGAAGAAGTAAAGAAGGGGAGAGATGCAGATGAGACGACTTTTATCAGCAATAGCGCTTATCTGTATAGCGATGTTCATTGTGATTATAGTCACCGAAGCGAGTGTCATCCAGGTTCCAAAGGAACACAAGATGATTCAAGCAGCGCTGGACATTGCTAAAAAGGGTGATACAATTATAGTCGCCCCAGGCAAATATCAAGAGGAACTCTCACTCAAAGACGGTGTCACTCTGCAAGGCTCTGGCGAAACATCTGCTTTGAATTTGACCGTCAAGGCATTGAACGTAAAAAATGCTGTGATTTCAGATTTTGCTTTGACAGGCGGGACTAAAGATAGTCACTTTGGAATTTTTTGCCGCAATGCAGAGGTAACCATTAAAAATATGACGATTGTGGGTTTCCATCATGGCATCAGTTCTGAGACCTCCAAGATTATCGTGCAGAATAACACCATCACCGACAGCTTCAATATTGGGATATATGTCACGACAGATTCGGAGGCATTGATTGAAGATAATCAGGTGATAAGCAATACAGGACCAGGTATGATTATTTCCAGCAGCGATAGGCAAATTCTCATTGTGGGCAACACGTTGAAAAGAAATGATGCCGCGGGCATCGAGTGTACTAACGCATCACCTACTATTCGACGAAACTTTATTATGCAGAATACATTTGGAATTCTACTTGATGACGCCAAACCGGATATCGGAACAACGACAGACCCTGGATTGAATCTCATCTATGACAACAAAGAGGGTGATTTGGTAAATTTGGGTAGGGAAGTTGTTTCCGCCCAACAAAACTATTGGGGCAAGCCAGAAGGTCCATGCGCAAATTGTATTGTCGGAAAGATAGAATATAAACCCTATTTGCGACAGCAACCTAAGGAAAATTATCAGTTTGTCGATAAAAAAGCCAGGATTCCAATTGTCTGGGGATTGTTGAAAAAAGCAGGTTTGGTTTCTCTGCAGATACATAGAAACCGAGTTTTGTGGAAAAACTCGGTTTCTTATTCTTTTTCTGACTAAGGAATTTTTTATGCAAAGCAAAGCTTTTCTATTCGCTCTCGTAGCTTCGATATTTTGGGGTTTAGCGCCAATATTTGGCAAATTAGGTTTAGTCAAAGTTGAACCCACTGTAGCTCTAACTCTCAGGAGTTTCGTGATAAGTTTTGTTCTTTTAGTATGGGTAATAACGACAGGCAATCTCAATGACCTATACTCTCTGGTTACAAGCAAATCTGGCATATTCATAGCGGCGGAAGGGATATTCGCTTCTCTGCTGGGACATCTTGCTTACTATTATGCCGTCAAATATGGCGATGTTTCGAAAATGACTCCTGTGGTGTCGTCATTTCCCTTGATTACAGTAATATTAGCGATTCTTTTTTTGGGAGAAAAATTCACGTTTACCAAATTGATAGGCGCTATACTTATCATCGCAGGCGTATTATTCATAAAAAAATGAACGTAATAAATCTGAAACACTAAGGAGTATAAAATGTTACAACAAACAAAGCGACCAAAGAAACGAAACGTCATGGTTAACCCCAAATACTTAAAAATAGCTCAAACGCTCGCTATTGCTTTGAGCGTTTTATTCAGCTTATCATCAATTACATTTGGCGCGCCGCTTCCTGATTTTAGCATTGCTTCGGTAGATATTCGATTCTCAACCGAAAATCCCGTAGAGGGCGAATCTGTCACAATCACAGCTTCTGTGTCCAACAAAGGCGGAGAAGCGAAAGATGACATCGAAGTGCGCTTTTTTGAAGGAACTCCCGATGAATGGGGATTGCAAATTGAAAAAGGCGATATCATAATCGGGTTGGGAAGCGGACGAAAAGACACAGCAGACGTCAAATGGCGCGCCAAAGCGGGAAGCCAGGAAATCTATGTTGTCGTTGACCCGGACAATGCCATCGCCGAAGCCAACGAAAACAATAATCAGGCGAGTTGCACAATTACCAGCAAAGCATTGACATTCCCTAAACCTAACCAAACGGAGATAAAAAAGGCTATCCAAAAGGGATTAGATTGGTTACGCACCCAACAAGGAGAATTATACGTGCTTTGCCCGGATGGACATGAGAATCCCGCCCTTCTTGCTTCCTCTCTTGGCCGCTGCATCATCTGTGAAAAGCCCTTGACGGATAAGAAAGTGTTGAAGAAGGACAACCCCGATACTAAAGGTGGTTGGAATCCGCTTGTCGGGCCTGGGGCAACCGCGTTAGTGTTGCTGGCATTTCTCCATGCGGGAGTGCCGGAATCCGACCAGACAGTGGCAGATGGCATAGACTATCTGCTCTATCATACGCCAGTTCCCAGTTGGGAAAATTGGACTGATTCCTACGACTTTGCCGCGGGAATTTTGGCGCTGCAAGCGACGGGCAACAAAGAAAAATACTTCGAAAAGGTAACTTATGTCACCGAACGTCTGCTCAAAATGCAAACCTACGGCGGCTGGGGCTATGGCGCTTACCCAGACATGGCGCACATGCAGTATGTATTGTTCGCGCTGTATGCCGCGCAAAAGTGGGAAATCCAGATTCCAGAAGATACGTTCAAGCAGGTCATTGATTGGGTAAGAAGTCAGCAACGCAAAGATGGCGGCTGGGGCTATGGTGGACTCGAAGTCGGCCCCTGGGCGGCGAGTTCTTATGGTAGCATGACTGCGACAGCGTTGATGATTTTCAAGATTTGCGGGATTCCTACAACTGACCCACAATTTCAGAAAGGTTTAGAATGGCTCAAACGCCACTACACCGTTACCAGCAACCCAGGCGCTTATGATTGGGAGTACTACTATCTTCTTGCCATCCAGCGGGCGATGACAATTCCGCCCGAACAGCCTTTGATTGGCGAACGTAACTGGTATGAGGAAGCCGCGGCTTACCTGCTTAGCCGACAGCGGCCAGATGGAAGTTGGGCGGCCGGAGCTCAAGAAGCGGATATCATGGCAACTCCCTTTGTAATTTTGTTCCTCACAAAGGCTTTGCCATAGTCCAGACTTCCGAAGTCTTGGAGACTTCGGAAGTAATAATAGACGGAATTTTTCCCGTCTAATAACAAGTTGGGCGGTTGTATCGCTTCCGTTATATGTGAGGTTAAAAGAATGGCTAATCGGCGTTCTTTCAAATCAGACGAGAGTTTCTTGGAGAAGATTTCCATAGGTGCTGTTGGTACTCATCGGGTCTTTGAGGACTTGAAAAAGCAAGGGCATAACCCGATTGAACTCGAACGAGGCTCGATGAGTTTCAAGATATGGAAGACTATCAAGATTAAGCGCATCAGAGTTCCTGACCTTTTGTGTGTAAGCTGTGGCCGACGTATTGAGTCCAGAGCAAAAACTGCTCTTGAGATTTCAATGTCTCATTCATTCTCGGACCCTGACCGTAGTTGGGACTTTGGTTTGGATGATGATGACCTTGTGGCTTTTGTAGCGTGTCAAAAAGTCGGAGAAAGGCCGATAGACTGGCAAGCCGTTGAGCTTATCCAGTATATTTCAGTTGGTGCGTTACGCGATGCTCAAAATAGTGAAAGGGCGATTTTGGTGAAACCCAAAGGAGCAGAGGAAGGTTTTGAGGTACGAATCAATTGGCCTGCTGTAATTGCTCATGCTCCTGGTATTGTCACTGAAGTTACCCCGGATCGAGTCAAATATAAAAGACAGGCTGATAATCGGACTATCAGCCTCAACCTTTGCCGGAAAGGACTAAACTTACTTCCATTGGTCAATGTTGGTGAAAGCATTATGGAAAATCAGCTTGTTGGGGCTGTCGTTCCAGTTTCCCGCTTCTTCGCTTGTAGGCAAACTGTCTCAGAAATGTATTATCTTGGTCTACTGACAACACTTGCTTTGAGCAAAAGATATGCTGCTGCAAAAGCTTTGTGTCACTTCACTTCAGGCAATGTAACGCACGCTCTTACAAACACGTTAACCAACGCTGATGAGCATATCTATGTCAGATTAGAAGCAGCAGCAAGTTTAGTTCGGCAACAGAATGAGGCGGGCATTGAGTTTATCAAGTCTTGCCTGGCAGATGACTATCTTCAGAATCGCTTTGAGGCAGTGATTGTCTTGGGAGAGATAGCAACAGATACAGCCAATCGGGTTCTTATAGACACATTGTTAGATGAAACACAACACTCAGAAATACGAGCTGGTGCAGCCTGGGCTTTGGGTGAATTGCGTAACAAATTAGCAATTGGCGCTTTAATTGACAGTTTTATGGCTGTTGATAATGAAATCCGAATTGAAGCTGCCAGAGCATTGGCTAAACTATCATTGAGGTTTACTCCCGAAATTATCAAGCAGTTTCCCGAAAGTCCTCCAGACAAACGACATGGTATCGCTTGGGCTTTGAGTAAATCAGGACAGTTTGCCTTGCAAGACATGATAGACGCCCTTGTTGATGATGATGCTCGCCAATGGGTGGCTTACATGCTTGGGACACAAAACCAGAAACGATTTTTGAATGAGATAGAGCTTTTGAAAGCAAAAGACCCTGAAGTTTATTTTGCTGTTACGGTTCTGTGGAAGATTATGACCAGTTGGGTATATAGCTTGGAGGAATATTGAATGTTATTGCCCATTCCTTTGTATTCAACTCAATATGGTAAAGCTTATTTAGGTGATGCGATAGACCTACTAAAATGTTTACCGGCTGACACGATTAATCTTGTGCTAACTTCACCTCCATTTGCACTTCAACGGCAAAAGGAATATGGTAATTGCGATGAGAGCAAGTACGTAGATTGGCTATTGTCTTTTACACTCGAAGTAAAACGAGTTTTGAAGGATAACGGCAGTTTTGTCCTCGACCTGGGCGGAGCTTATCTGAAGGGCCGTCCAATTCGTTCTCTGTATAACTACCGTGTTCTTTTGCGACTATGCGATGAGCAAGGCTGGAACTTGGCGGAGGAGTTTTTCTGGTTTAATCCTGCAAAGTTGCCATCTCCTATTGAATGGGTGAACAAACGCAAAATCCGGACTAAGGATGCAGTCAATACCATTTGGTGGCTGTCAAAGTCAGACTTTCCGAAAGCTGATGTTTCCCGTGTATTGGTTCCCTATTCAGAAAGAATGAAACGCCTGCTTGAAAATGGAGAAAAGTATTATTTACCAAAGAAGCGGCCATCTGGTCACAACATTAGCAAAGGATTTATGGATGACAAAGGGGGCGCGCTTCCCTCAAATTTTTTGCCAATTTCCAACACTGAAAGTAATTCTCAATACTTACGGTGCTGCAAGTTGCTGAACATTAAGGGGCATCCAGCGAGATTCCCTCAAGCTTTACCAGAGTTCTTTATCAGGTTCTTAACCGAACCAGGGGACATTGTGCTTGACTTTTTTGCAGGTTCAAATACCACAGGCGCTGCCGCAGAGAGTATAGAACGAAAGTGGGTCGCCTTTGAGATTGAACGAGATTATTTGGTCGCATCAGCTTTTCGGTTCCTAGAAAATATGGACGAAACATTGGTAAAGTCTTTATATGAGGAACTAAAAACTTCTGTGGATGTTACCATACCCCAAGGCAATGCTCATCCAGGCATCCTTTACTCAAGATAGTGATACAACCATTATAGAGAGAAATGCCGCCCAACCTTCGCTGCTGCCGATGCAGTTTTCATGGCGATTTGCGGAATAGTTTTGCCTTTCACCTTTTCCGATTCCTGGGAAAATTTGGCGGATTTCGGTATCAAGTTTTTTACCACATTCATATAAGACTCATAGAAGGCAGCCCACCGCATCACGTCACGGCTATCGCCCACCTTACCGGCGCAATACTGGCGGTAAAATTCGACAGTGCTCATTGAAAATTTCTGCTCAAACTGCTTCAACTCTTTTAGTAGTTCATCAAGCACAACTTCCGGTGTTGCTTGCTCTACAGCTTCGCGAAACATCCTTCGGGCTTCTTCTCTGGTAATCTCTTTGCCCCTGATAGTTACTTTTGGCATCTTAGAACACCTCTTTAAAAATTGAAGTCATTTTGCAAAACTCCTGCTTCTTGAGGAAGAATAAGAACTCGGTTGTTTTTAGTATACCATAGTTTTCCTGTAAAAGGGAAGTATTTTATTTAGCGCTCTTATTTGCGTATGTTGTTGGTGAAGTCAAAATAGCCGCTGATTGGGTGGTTTACGAAGTAAACAACCCCCTGTGCCACTGGCAGCCTAAAAATTGATTGAGGATGCAACTTTTTTCTTTTTTTTGACTCCTATCTACTGAACTCATGAAAATCCTATCCAGGAGGAATGTATTATGCCACAAAGTGATGTAGAATTTGTTCAAGAAGCATTAGCAGGAGACTTAGATGCCTTTGGACAACTGGTCAACAAGTACCAGGGCGCGGTTTATGGTCTGGCATTCCATCTTGTCGGAAATTTTGCGGATGCGCAAGACCTGGCTCAAGAAGCTTTTATCAAAGCATTCCAGAATTTGAGCCAATTGAAAGATTACACAAAATTTGCGCACTGGCTCAAGCAGATAACAGCCAACACCTGTCATCGCTGGCTGCGCCAACGCCAAAGGGAAATAAGCCGCATAGGATTCCTGCATGAAATCGACGAACAATCAGAAGGAGTTCATATTGCGACACCTGATGAAATTGTCGAATCCAAAGAAAGAATTCAGATGGTTCGGCAGGCGATGAATACTCTCCCCAAGAACAATCGCATAGTGCTTACCCTTTTCTACATGGATGGGCTTTCATACGGAGATATCAGTGAATTCCTCGGACTGCCGGTTTCAACTATCAAAAGCCGGTTGCATCATGCGAGGAAAAAGTTAAAGGAGGAAATGATTGCAATGGTAGGTGAGACATTTAAACAGGTCAAACCTGAAAGAGATTTTGCAGATTTCATCAAATATTTGAAGCAGAAAACACCAACCATTATGCCCGGACTCGGACAGGTTGTCGATATTGAACGTGTCGAAGGGCCATATGGTATGCCTGTTCGATGGAAAGTTACCCTTGATAATGGACAAGTGTTACAAACCAAACAATCGCGTAGCGAAGAAGAATTTTCTTGTGAACGGCGGCTGCTGGAACTTTTGAACGAAGAGAAATTTCCAGTTCCCAAGCTATACCACGCGGATGCGTCCCAACTTATGCTCTTTACTGAACTGTGTGAAGGGTGTTCCCTTGAAGATATTGTCGAATCTGGCAAGGAAGGGGAAATTCAGCGGTATGTCAAGTTAGCCGCAGAGCATCTTGCGATACTCGAAGATATTCATATCCGACGTATCGATGACTTGGAACCGTTGACGAAAGGGTATAAGCATCAACTAATCGACGAAACTCCAGTAGCCACGAAGTATCAACGCTTAATTGAATATTGGCGCAAGGTCATTGGAGAAACTGCAGAATTTCGTGGGCATATTCTCTCCGAAGCGGATTTGAGTGCATTAGATGAATTTTCCACTAAGATTGCCACAGACATTCACTATGACACTGGGATATTGGGGTTGTGGGAAGTCTTTCCATTGTCCGTGGTGGTAAAAGAAGGTGAACTAAGGTATACAGGGCTTTTGAATCATATCGGTCTACTGACTCGCGAAAGCCGTTTAGTTTGGTTGTTTACTACTGGGCTTTTCTGGCGCGGCGGGGCATATAGCTTTTTTCTTACCCACAAGGCTATCGACGCCTATCTGGACACGTCCCACCAACTTGGATATGAACTTGACCCCGAAATGCTCCGACGCCGTGTGGATGCGCATCATCTATTCTGGTTTATCGAAAATTATAGTTGGCTTCTGCATCAAGCGAAAGAGCCAGAGAGGGACAAACGTTTTGTCGAATGGGCAAAACTTCATGGCCACGCTAAAGATAGAATAGAAGCTATGAAGGCAAGTTTTATGGAAAGTCCGTTATTCTCCAACGATGAAGTTTATGCTTCTTTTCGGAGACTTTTGGAACATTATCTGTAGCTTCGTAGTTCAACTTAGAGTCTCCACAGAAGAATGTACTATCGCTAAATATTTGAGAATCCGTATGGTGACTGGATTTTCGTCCCGATTCTCGGGACAGGTCTGAAATGTGAAACGTGATGCGTGATGCGTGATTAATCTTCACTCTTCACGTTTCACGTATTACGCCAGCGACCCACCACACCGTTTTGGCCCATAATTCTCACGCATTTAGTGATAGCACAGCTACTTTAATTTACCAAAGCCAAACTAAGCCAAAAGGGGGATTACTATGGAAGAAATCATCAATTTCAAACTAAATGGTAAGCCGGTGAGTTTGACTGGAGATAATGAGCGAATGCTTTTATGGGTCTTACGCTCACAGTTAAATCTTACAGGAACCAAGTATGGTTGTGGTTCAGGATTTTGTGGCGCCTGTACTGTTATCGTGAACGAGGAGGCTATCAGGTCTTGCCAATTGCCGGTAAAAGAGGTTAAAGGAAAAGAAGTTCTCACTATTGAAGGTTTAGCCCAAAATGGCAACTTCCATCCTCTACAGGAAGCATTCATTAAACACAATGCTTTTCAATGCGGATTTTGTACTTCAGGTATGATTCTCAATGCCTATAGCTTGTTATTGAAAAACCCTCAACCTACCCGTACAGAAATCATTCAGAGCATGGAGGGAAACTTGTGTCGCTGTAGTTCGTACTTTCGTATTGTCCAGGCCATCCAAACCGCATCGCGTGAGATGAAAGGAGTGAGATAGGAGTCAACATACTCCTCCTGATTCATAGAATCAGGAGAGGCTTGTAGTAATAGCTCTGTTCGCTACGTTCAGCCGTTTACTTCGTAAACCGCCAAGCCCTATGTTGACAGCTTGAGAATATTACACTACGTTATCCAGTTACCAGACCCTGTGGGTGCTTCACCAGCCCCGATTCCGCAAACTTTCGGAACAAGGTTCTCTGATGGCTCTGTAAACAGTTCCAAGAAGTAGGAACAGTCAACCATGGGACGATTCACCATTGTGGACAAGCTGGATAACATTAGCGGGGTGGAATCTCACTCCCGATTTTCGGGAAGGGTGATACTTTATGTTAGTTCACGTCCTTTCAAAGGATGGCAAGGCTCTAATGCCTTGTCATCCTGCGAAAGCAAGAATATTACTTAAAGAAGGAAAAGCTAAGCCAGTCAGCAGACGAGGGTGTAACACTCCATTCCGCGAAGGAAAGACTGGATACTTCACTATTCAATTACTATACGGCAGTAGTGGTTACAAGCAGAAGGTAATTGTAGGTATAGATATTGGCGCCAAGAGAGTACCAATTGTGGCAGTTGGTAATGGTAAAGTCTATTATGCTAAAGAAAAGATTCTTAGGACAGACGTAAAGAAGCAATTATCAGACAGAGCAAGTTACAGGCGCACAAGGCGCCAAAGAAAAACACGATATCGCAAGCCACGATTCCAAAATAGGGTAAAGACGAAATGTGCAAGGTGCGGCGTCAATAATGTTCCTAAGGTATGGAAGAAGGTAAAACGTAAGACGGGTAAAAGTCTAAAGAAAGTATGTAATGGTAGAGCGCAACTTTGTAGGAAATGTCAAGGTAAGAAAGGTGAGCATAATCGTCCTCATATACTTCCGCCATCTTTGAAGAATCGTGCAGAGAGTATTAAAAATGACATTCATAAGTTATCGCAGACGCTACCTATCTCTAAGATAGTTTTAGAGATAGCATCATTCGATACGCAAAAGATGGCGAATGCGCTGATAGAAGGTGTAGAATATCAGCATGGGACGCTTTTTGGATACGAAGTTAAGCAGTATCTTTTAACCTTAAATAAGCATAAATGTGCTTATTGTGGGGGATTATCCTTAGATAATGTCCTTGAAATTGAACATATCATCCCACGATCCAAAGGCGGAACAGACAAGATAAGTAATTTGACAGTCTCTTGTCGGGTATGTAATGTCGAAAGTAAGGGAAGTATGACATTAGAGCAATGGGAGAAAGTATTACGCGCTAATCCTTCTGAGATAAACAAAGAACGACTAAAGAATATTCGAAAACTAAAGAAGCAAAGTAGATTAAAGAAGGGATTCCAGTACAGCGCATTGACGCAAAGTTACAAGAATCACTTGTTATCCGAGTTGCACAAAGACTTTACAGTGGAAGTAACTTTTGGTGCAATCACTAAGTATTATCGGACTAAGTTGGGATTACCTAAATCTCAAATAAACGATGCTTTGGCGATAGCCTCAGAAGGGAAACAGTTTGAGATGCCTAAGTATTACATCCTTGAGAGGCAGGTTAAGAAACGTTATCCCCACGACTACATCTTGCCACCGAAGAAGGGACAACCGATAGTCAAGCATAAGCGCGAGGTAGAGATGTTTGGTTTTAGATTATGGGACAAAGTGCGCTGTAATCATTGCTCTTTTTCAGATGTAGTAGGTTACATTCAAGGTCGTAGGAGCAGTGGTAGTTTTTCCATTGCGTCTCTTGATGGTAATTTAAAAATTGGTGGAATATCTTATAAGAAGCTTACCTTACTCAAGAAAGCAGATACTAATTATATCAGAGAAAGGAGAAACGGCTTCTCCCCTACTGATTTCTCCAATCAGTAGGGGTATCCGCCGTAAGAAAAGATGAAAGAAGTTAAAGATAAGGAGCTTAATTTGAATGATAACACAGCCTCCACTGTTCTTAACCGCCGAGACTTTCTCAAGCTCTTAGGCGGCGGAATCATTATCACTTTCCCTGTGTGGGACGTTTTTGCACAGGAAGGAGAACGCCGTAGAGGTTCTCGCCAGGATTCTCCCACCGATTTCAATGCTTATCTTAGAATTGGAGAGGATGGCCGGGTCTCCTGTTTCACGGGCAAAATTGAGATGGGACAGGGAATCATCACCTCTCTTGCCCAGATGTTAGCTGAAGAACTTGATGTACCTTTAAGTTCTGTTGACATGGTTATGGGCGATACCGAACTCTGTCCCTGGGACATGGGGACATTCGGTTCCAGAAGCATCAAATTCTTTGGGCCTCAATTGAGGGAAGCGGCAGCAGAAGCTAAAGCGGTTCTAATTCAGTTAGCGTCGGAGCATCTGAAGTTGCCGGAAGAACAACTGAAGGTAAAGGATGGTGTTGTTATAGATAAAAACAACTCTGATAACCAGGTATCTTATGCACGCTTGACAAAGGGGAAAAGAATTGAGAGACCGTTAGCCGAAGGCGTCGGTGAGCGAAGCGAACATCTTGAGAAGAAACCTCCGTTAAAACCAGCCTCAACATTCACTATCTCTGGCGAATCGGTCGGCCGCACGGATGGTTTAGAGAAAGTTACTGGCAAAGCCAAATATGCGGGGGACATTCGCTTACCTGAAATGTTGTACGCCAGAATTTTAAGACCACCGGTTCATGGCGCAAAACTAAAAAGCGTGGATACCTCTTCTTTTCTTTTTGATCAAACTTTTTCTTTTGGGAAAAGAAAAAGTTTGGAAATGAAGGATATTCAAATAGTTCGCGAGGGTGATTTAATCGCCGTTCTTCACCCCTTCCCCGATGGGGCAGAAACAACTCTGGCTAAGATAAAAGCTGAATTTGACCTGCCGGAAGCGAAGGTGGACGACCAAACCATCTTTGAACATTTATTAAATGTCGCGCCCCAAGGTGATGTCGTCGCGCAAGAGGGCGATGTGGAAAAAGGAAGAAGGCTTGCTTCCATAACATTTGAAGAAACTTATCTTAATCAGTATGTTGCTCACGCGCCTATTGAGACTCATACTGCCATAGCAAAAGTAGAAGGTAATAAGGCTACTGTCTGGGCATCCACCCAGAGGCCTTTTGGCGCACAAGAAGAGGTTGCCAATGCCCTTGGTTTCCCCTCCAAAGACGTGCGCATCATAACTCCTTTTGTGGGTGGAGGTTTTGGCGGAAAAAACCAGAACCGGCAAGTGGTAGAAGCGGCTCGACTGGCAAAGCTGTCAGGAAAACCTGTACAGGTTGCTTTCAGCCGGGAAGAAGAGTTCTTTTACGATACCTTCCGGCCCGCGGCCATCGTAAAAATAAGTTCTGGGCTAAATGAGTCAAATCAAATTGTATTCTGGGATTATCAGGTTTACTTTGCTGGGGACAGAAGCTCTCAGCCGTTTTACGATATTCCTCATCATCGAACAGTTTCAGGCGGAGGGTGGGGCGCATCTGGCGCCCATCCCTTCGGAACAGGCGCCTGGCGGGCACCCGGCTCCAACACCAATACGTTTGCCAGAGAATCGCACATAGATGTTATGGCTTCTAAAGCAGGAATTGACCCACTGGAATTTCGCTTGAAGAATTTGAAGGATGAACGAATGAAGCGAGTTCTTGAAACGGCAGCGGAGAAATTCGGCTGGACTTCATCCAGAACGCCCGGTGGCCGAGGCTATGGTATAGCCTGTGTTGATTATTTAGACACTTATGTCGCAACTATGGCTGAAGTCGAGGTCAATAAGAACATAGGAAGTGTCCAGGTTAAGCGCGTAGTATCTGCCCAGGACATGGGGCAGGTGATTAACCCTGAAGGAGCGAAGATGCAGATGGAGGGTGGTATCACTATGGGATTAGGCTATGCTCTGACCGAAGAAATCCATTTTAAAGGCGGGGAAATTCGCGACCTTAACTTTGGCACTTATGAAATACCTCGTTTCTCCTGGCTACCGAATATCGAGACCGTGCTGATTGATAATCCCGAAATGCCTCCTCAAGGGGGTGGAGAACCCGCTATTACATGTATGGGTGGTGTGATAGCCAATGCAATTTACGATGCAATCGGTGTAAGGTTGTTTCAACTCCCAATGACGCCGGAGCGAATCAAAGGAGCAATGAAGCAAGACTAAACCTGGTACACGTGGGCGCAAATCTTTGACCCGATATAGACTTATGTTCTCCAAGTAAGTGGGTAAGTGAGTAAGTGGGAACATTAAAATACCCACTTACTCACTGTATTAGTCAATAACTTTAGGCACTTCAGGAATTTTAGGCACTTTAGGCACTTAGACAAGAATAAAACATCTCACATCAAAGTACCCTGGGTTTGTGGAGGTCACTATCTGAGACTGACATTCTGTTTGCTTTTGGGTGTATATTGATGCAATTCGATGCGATTGCCATCCGGGTCTGATAACCATGCCTGCCAACTATTATCAGACCCCATCTTAATTTCAGATATATCTACACCACGTGTTCTTAGTTCAGACGCTATTGATTGAATATCATCCACTTCCAGACAGAAATGGCGATATGCTTGTTTTTGATTAAAGTGTTCCGGATTGCCCTTGAAAAGCTCAATGAAATTGCGTCTTCCAACGTGAAGGTAAATTCCGAACCTTTCCCCTTTGTCGTTAATAAAGTCAAAAGCTGGTAACAATCCTAATTTATCCTGATAAAAAGCGATTGATTCCTCAAGATTAGAAACCGTAAAACAGATATGTGCTAAACCTACTATCATGACGATTGTTTTCCCTCCTGATTAATTTTCCCTTGCACGAATTCTTTAGGTAATTTTGACGAATAACCTTTTGTATAATCAAAGAATAGCACAACCCAATAGGAAAGTCAATTTAAAAATCAGATAATCAAATTTTACCAATTTTTCCATTGATTTTAAAACCATAATCTTTTATAATTTGACTTTAGAATATTAAACGGTTTGACTGGCGAACAAAGTTTGGAGGTGAATCTAAAATCCTGAAAGTTGAATGAACAGAGAAGACAACTTTTTCAGTTAGCGTTCTTTGGCGGTAACCATTAGGGCAAAGGGTAAAAAGGGCTAAAGGCGTTACTATAAGTGAAAAACTCGTCTGAACAATTACAGTATAAGGAGAACGAAATGAAGAAACATAGAGTTGCACAAGTCGGAGTAGGTGGACGCGGAAAGATACATGCTAATGCGTTTTTGAAACTATTGGAACGCTTTGAACTGGTTGGGTTGTGCGACCTTGACCGGGATAAGCTGAACGCGTATGCAGGCGAAAAAGGCTTGCCACCGAATATCCTTTATGGTGACGCCGAAGAAATGCTGGCTGAAACAAAGCCGGACGTTTTCTGCTTTGTAACCCAACCGAATCTGCGACTGCCGATGGTTGAATTGGCAGGAAAGTATGGCGTGAAAGGATTGGCATTTGAAAAACCTATGGCCACGTCATTGAAAGAGGCATGGGCCATCACGAAGCTGTGCAGAGAACACAATATCAAAGCAGTCGTGTCTCATCAGCATAAATATCTTACCTCCTTGCAAAAAGCGAAAGCGATAGTTGACGCCGGTGATATTGGCGAGATTAGCTATATTAATGCTACATGCCAGGCCTGGTTATCTCAGTTGGGAACACACTATATGGATTACCTTCTGTGGTTCAATAACGGCAACCATGCTAAGTGGGCTGTGGGACATGTTCACGGCAAGGAATTGCTCCGTGACAGTCATCCATCCCCGAACTATACTATGGGACAGGTCGAGTTTGAAAATGGTGTACGTTCGTTCTTCGAGTTCGGAAAACTTTCCGCCTCGCACATGCCCAAAGAGTTTTTCTGGCTGGACGATAGGCTAACTGTTTATGGAACGCATGGTTATGTCTGGGCCGACCCTAACGGGCGTTGGGGAGCATTCACGAAATCATCCAAAGGCGAAATACTTGCTGAAGAAGGTGATAGTTGGGAGATACAGCAGTCAACCCGGCTTCAACCACTGTACCTGGCTGAGTTCGCCGACTGGCTTGATGATGACAGCAAAGTGCATCCCTGCAACATTGATATATCTTACCACGGCTATGAAATCCTGGAAGCAGTTTGTATTAGCGCCATGGAGCGCATCCGGGTCGATTTGCCGCTGGACCCAAAAAAGTGCGAGGATATTTTAGAGAGAATGAGGAAGGAATTGCCGGAATGTCCGGAACGAGGTTCGGCTAAACGGCTAGACGGCTAGACGGCAAGAGGGTTACCCACCCATACCCCTTCAAAGGAGGGGACGGCTAAACGGCAAGGGGGCAAAACGGCAAAACGGCTAGAGGGCTAAATGGTTAAAAGCCGTCTTGCCATCTTGCCATCTTGCCACCTTGCCATCTTGCCCTTTAGCCATTACTCTCTTTGTTATAACTAGCAACTCAGGTTAAATTAGGAGAAAATCTAATGAACAATGAAGAAAATTCCATTAGAAGATACGCCCTTTTTTCGACGACGCTTGCCTCTTTTCTGACGCCCTTTGCGGTAAGCGCAATGAACATCGCTATTCCTGTCATAGGGCAAGAGTTTAAGAGTACGGCGATAGGCTTAACATGGATTCCAACATCCTACCTTCTGGCTTCTGCGGTGTTCCTTGTGCCGTTTGGCAGGATAGCGGATATCTATGGGAGGAAAAAGTTATTCCTTGTGGGAATGGTTCTTTATGCGATTTCATCGCTGCTATGCGGGCTGGCGAACTCCATTGAGCTTCTCATCATCTTCAGGGTGTTCCAAGGTATCGCAGGCGCAATGATTTTTGGAACAGGTGTCGCCATACTGATGTCAGTATTTCCGCCGAACGAGAGTGGAAAGGTTTTGGGGATAAACGTCGCAGCTGTCTATATAGGCATCTCCGTAGGGCCTGTTTTAGGTGGGTTTCTCACGCAGCACCTTGGCTGGGAGTCGATATTTTTCTTCATAGCCCTCTTAGGGGTTATCACCAGCGCGTTAGTCGCCCTTAAGCTTAAGGGGGAATGGGCTGGCGCTGAAGGTGAAAAGTTTGATATTATAGGCTCATTGCTTTATGGTAGTGCTGTTTTCCTGGTTGTCTATGGGGTTTCAGCCTGGGGAACTAACCAGTTCGCCCGATGGCTATTGCTTCCCGGAGCACTTGTCCTCATAGGGTTCATCCTGACTGAGATAAAAATTGTATCTCCGGTTTTGAACCTGAAGCTTTTCAGCAGTAATGTTACCTTTACGTTTTCCAATATTGCCGCTTTCCTCAATTATAGCGCGACAGCGGGGACAGGATTTTTACTTTCGCTCTATCTTCAGGTAGCGAGGGGATTAAGCCCACAAACGGCTGGGCTGATACTATTCTTTCAGCCGCTCGCTCACCCAGGCAATTTTATCTCCTGTCGCTGGGAGGCTTTCAGATAAGGTTGAGCCGAGAATTGTGGCGTCTTTGGGGATGGGGCTGAATACAGTTGGACTTGCGGTGTTTTACTTCCTCGGCAGTGAGTCTCCTTTTCAGTTGGTCATAGCCAACCTCATCCTCTTAGGGGTAGGGTTTGCGTTCTTCTCCTCTCCAAACACAAACGCTGTGATGAGCTCGGTGGAGAAAAGATATTACGGAGTCGCATCCGCCATCATCGGCACGATGCGCCTCATCGGGGGGACTTTCAGCATGTCCATCGTTACACTGCTATTCTCAATCTACATGGGCAAAAAGGGCGTTACGCCGGAAATAGCGCCGGTGCTCATTAAGAATATGAAGATTGCGTTCGCAACCTTTGCGGCGCTTTGCCTGCTCGGGGTTTTCGCTTCCCTTGCAAGAGGAAGGGTGAGAAAATGAAATGGGTAACAGGACAAGGGGGGATTTTTTGAGGGGGATTTCAGTGTAACAAATCCCCCCGGCCCCCCCTTTCATCCCCCCGAGTCTCATAGATTTCCAAAGTCTCAAAGACTTTGGAAATCTGCCTTTTAACCTCCTCTATTTCTGTTCGACGAGTTGTCATTCTGAACCCTTCGTTTCACTCAGGATAAACTTCGTGAATAATCTCACTTTGCTCAGACGCCGCCTGTTCCTTCACATAGCTTGCCCCTGAATGTAGTGAAGGGTTCAGGATCTTCGCTCAGGGCAAGCTCTGAGCCTGGCGAAGAGATGACAAAAACCGAATTCATAGTTTCTCCCCTGAGGAATTACTTGAGGCCATTAATTTATCTTGACATCATTCAAAGAAGATGCTACAATATCTTATAAAGAACGTCACAAAGGAGTGACAAATCAAATGTGTTCGCTACGCTCACCGACGACTTCGTCTTACGGTAAAACAGACGAACGCGCGAAATGGCGCAAATACCCCCGCATTCTGGAGGCCATGGAAAAAAAAGGTTACTTTGACATGACACCAGAAGAGCGTATTAAGAAAGCGTTGGAAATCAATCAAAAACTGGTTGGCAGCGGCATTGGGGATTATGAAGCAGGAAAAGAAGCTCTCAATGAGATGCGAGGCGGAGGAATTGCATGAGCGCACGAATTTTTCCGTTTGTCGGTTCCTCACTTCCCGAAATTGTTTATCTGGATACCTCTTTCGTTTGGGAGATTTATAACCCACACGCTTCTCCAATTAGACAGGCTCAATGTACGGCATTTTTGGATCGGCTAACTCAAGCAGGGATTCTGATGGTTATCAATTCTTGGGTAATCCAAGAATTACGACACGTTATCCTTCCAAACTTTTTCTTTTCCTAAAAGAAAAAGTTTGATCAAAAAGAAAAAAAGAGGAATTTATTTCTTGTGGGAGTTTATCGCCAAGAGGCACAAAGTAGACGGATGGGTTGGCTTGAACTGTTCCGCCATGATAAAAGCTTCATGCCAACCGCCATCCAGTTAATCCAACAGGTTGAAGCCATTGTGGATGCTCAACCATTAATCATGCGTCTCCCCGTTCAGCTTGATTTGGCGACTGACGCCGTTGCGCTTGGCCTCATGAGAGCTTACAACCTTGATGCTGGTAACGCTTACCATATCGCTCTGGCTCGTGCAGAGCAGGTAAATTCTTTTGTCACACTTGACCAGGGCTTCGGAGCCGTGGATGCCCTCAATCTTTACACATGCCATCCTACCTTGCTTCAAGCTCAAACGACCGCAACAGAAATTTTGCCTTTTGCTACCCCAACCCTCCCCTAACCCCTCCCGTCAAGGGAAGGGAATTATGGAAAATTATTCGCCAGGCGTTGGGGGTTATTCCCGTCCATCATCGGGCATATTTGAGTTTCGCCCAGGTTATGGGTAATTTACCTTTGAGATTAACTGGTGTAACATCCGGCACATCGTCGCTGGTGAGGACGAAGTTGTCAAGATGAAGTTCCATTCCCCAACCACCTAAATAGAACCCACCCGATTCAGGCAACCAGGCTGGTTGGTCTTTCCAGTCAGCTTGCCACATTAGCTTTTTATCAACCCAGGCCTTTGCCTGGGACCCTTTCATCGAAAGTTCGATGTGATACCATTTGTCTATCTCAAATACAAATGGACTCTCCACAATTCCGATGTAGTTTGGATTCGGGAAATTCGTCCTTATCTCGGATATTGCGAACCCTGCGGTACCTCCTACGACCGTATAAAAATTAATCGCAAAAGAATCGCTACCACTTCGGAACTGTATAAACCACCAACAATCCTCCGGGATGGTGACTTTAGCAATTTGGGCGTCAACAGTTAGAGTGAAATCCTTGGTATTCTGTCCATTGTTAAAACCAGCGAAGGTAGGAAACCCCCCATTGGGAATACCAACATCAGCATTATCTGTCACTATAAGTTTGCCTTCTTTCTCCTCCACTTTTCCGGTTCCTTCCTTTACGACCCCCAAGTCCACCGCTATGTCAGCCTTTTGCCAACCATCTAAATTCCCATCATTGAAATCATCCATCCATGTCCCTGCCCATGCTGATGTAGCAAGGCAGAAAATCATGGTTAATAAAGCTCCCGTTACAATTCTCTTATCCATATCTTTACCTCTTGGTAGATTGTTGATTGTCGATTGATGATTGATGATTGGAAGATTTTCAATCAACAATCAACAATCATCAATCCTTTTTGTCTGATAGATACTTTATTTCTCCCCATTTGCTTGGCAGTTTACCTTTTGCCTCAACAATTTGTGCTCATTTTTTTAATTTCGGGGGTAAACACCAATTTGTCCCCTCTTTTATTAGTGTAACCTATAATTAATTTCGATTGAATTTTTTTTACTTATTTTGATCATTTTTTTAACTTGACTTTGGTAGATTTCACCGTAGAATCTAAAATTCTATCTTGGTTTAGTGGTAGATGTAATCAATCAGTGCCACACAATATAGGTTGGCATTTTCATGATGATACCGATGATGCTCCAAAGACAGCCAAGAATGTAATCGCCTAAGACGAGGCCGAGGAATAGTGGCGCAACCTTACGGAAAAGTTTTGCTCCTCCGAATCTGAGGACGATTGATTTTATTGCCCAACTGATGAACGCAGGGAACCATAAAATCCCTAAACTGCCGCTGGCGGTGAGCACATATCCCGCCGGATGAAGCGGCCACCATAGAAATCGGATTTTCATAATCATCAGAAATATGGCGAATATGAATCCGCCGGCGATTCCCGACATCTCACTATAATTTTGCGCCCTCGGGTTTGTCAGCCATGACTGCAGACGGTTGTAAATTTCCCATCCCATGACGATAAGCCATCCTCGCGCTTTACTGGAGGCGCCCATTTGATAAAGAACATGAAGGTAAATCCAGAAGGTCACCAGTACGCCTACGACAATCGCTATCATCATGCCAATTATCAATTTTCGGCTGTCTATCCCGGTGCGTTCAGCCATTCTTAGACCCTCCAGTTGGCTCGGCAGCGGATGAGCGCGGTAACAGCGATTGAATGGATAAAGCAAGGTGATAGCAGCGAGGGTGGAGCTCCCTAAATGTCGCGTGCCTAATGCTGTCACCAGTGCCCTACCTGGGTCAGTGTAGATGACGTTGTGCAAAGGCGGGCCAACCTCGGCGCGGGCGCGGGCTATTCCCAGCACCATGGGAAAATAAACGAGAAGATACAATATTAGACCCCACAGTGACATTCCCATCTGAGCGCAGAAGAAAGCCAGAAACAGCAGTCCTCCTAATATGCCCAATGTAGCGGTTCGATATCTCACAGGTTCCGATGAATCGTCTATGGTGCTACTAAAACCCATGATTTTACGAATCATTTGCCAAAAGTAATTGCGACCTATCCAGAGAGGGATAAGCCCTAAAGCAATCCACGCCCCGATGGACTGTTCGTATTGGTAGACACTCCTGAGACCCAGAGCATCAGCCAAAACGAACTGTAACATGACCATGAGATGGAAGAACCAGAGCGAGAAGGATAGGTCTAAAGGAGTGAAGAAAATCAACCCAATGGTAAACGGATAGAGGGAAATGTAGATGTTTCCCATGGCGCTCCAGGGGCGTTCACTGAAACGGCCAATGGCGTGGCCCCGTATCGGAAGCATGGGGAGGGATGGATAGATGAAGCTAAAACCGTTCCAGAGTTCAACGGCAGCCGCGATGCCGAAGCCCGCCCACAGCCATTTATTCCTGAAGAACATCGCCGGCTCAGTGGTCATAGCTACTGGCAGTCGGACTATGGGATAGCTGAGCTTTTCGTTCTCCATCCACTGCTTGCGCAGAAGCATGCTGACCAGCATCAGCACTGTCCACAACGCGATTATAAACGTTGACCACGACAACACCGGCCAAAGCCAGGCTTGCAAATGTTCTGCCACATAGAGCGATGAGTCTCCCTCAAAATACCCCTCCAGAACATTGCGGTCATGCACAACCAGCCATGTGGGAAGATAGTGTCCGAAGAGTTCCTCCCATTCGTTTTCTGCGGTGGCAAACCAGAACGGATGCTCGACGGCTGGAAGTAGATAGCCCATCATCGTATGGCCGCTGATGGTCGTTAGCATAACGACCATGACGTATATCATCAACAGGTCAGCCTGTGAGAGTGCAAATCTTTTCAGAAATCGTTGCAGAGCAAGATTGATAAACACCAACACAAACAGCGTAAAGACAGCATTGAAGAAGAGCGAAGCAATGGTGAGTTGAGTCGAATGCCAGACCTCGCTGGCCATAAATACCCAATAGCTGTTAACCAAAAGAAGGAGCAGTCCGATGGCGATTACATACCATCGGACACGCTCTGCGGTTGTTATTTCATTAGATGATGGTGATGTAACATGGTTCATTGTTTGCCTGAAGTTGACAAAGTGGCAAAGTGGCAAGAGGGCAAGACGGCAAGACGGAGAAATGGCAAGACGGCAAGATGGCAATTTTTATTTAGCCGTCTTTCCGTTTTGCCATCTTTCCGTTTAGCCGTTTAGCCGTTTTGCCCTTTAGCCCTCTTGCCCTCTACCCCATTTATTAAGGGGGACTATTTTCTGAAACATGCCACTAATGTCAATACGTCCCAATTTCCAAGCCGCGGTCGACAAAATACCGATAGGTTTGATAGTCTACCGAGTGAGGTATACTATGGTCGCTATGGAGGATGTAGCCGCTGTTTTCCATTGCAATTGGCAACTTCTGTTGCAGCTCCGCTTCTACCTTTGACAGGTCATTGGTTTCCAGAACTCGAATGTCCATTCCGCCACAGAAGGCGATTTGCTTACCATAGTTCCGTTTCAAGCGAACCAGGTCCATCCCTGCCTTTACCTCCATTGCCTGCAGGCAGTCCATGCCAGCCTCAATGAGACCTGGAACCAGTGGTTCAACGTAACCACACGAATGCACGACGACTGGAAGGTCATAGCTGTGGGCAAAATCAAACGTCTTTTTATGCGCCGGCCAGACTATTTCTTTATACATCCTGGGTGACATGAATGGCTGCCCCTTGAATCCCATATCCTCATAGAAGAAGACACCATCCGGTTTGCCGCCCTCTGAGAGTAGGATTTCGTAGCACCGGATTATCAGTTCTGCGTAGACGTTACACATATCGCGAACCCAGTCAGGATTAAGCGCCATTCCGACCAGCATGTGTTCATGCCCACAGACCGGATGCATACACTCGAAAACGTTTATTCCATTGATGAAGAAAAACAGATTCTTAGAGTGAGCATCTTGTAGCTGGTTACGATATCCCTCCACGTCTATTCGTTTTCTCAGTAGCCTGTCATCCAGTAACTTAGGGCGGATATGTTCTTGCCAACCAGAACTATCCTGCACCTCAAAGAAGACGTGTTCGGGGGTCCCGGCTTTGTGCTTCCACCACTTTAAATGAGCGCCGTTAGCGTTGCGAACCACTTGCCATTCCTCTGTTTCTTCTAATACCTGATTCTTATACTCAGGGTCAGCCGAACAATTAGGCCATCCTGCCTGTCTGTAGTCATATCCGAAATGATTTTCGAGAGATTCGCCTTCAGCGAGATGGCCTTCCTTTTGCCAGCGGCTTACCGTTTCTCCCCAGAAACTTTCATTCAAACCGACACGGTCCACTGGTTTTCGTCTAAGAATGTTATCTATTCGTTCAATACTCGTCATTCTATCCATTTTATCCTCCTCGTCGTGTGCCTTGTACTCGTTGTTTGTGCGTTGTGCTCATCAATACTTGAACTTGAATTCAAGCTATTGTGAGCACAAGGCACAAAATACGCTTCCATTAGTTGATGCCTTGATGAGTCCAACGCACACAAAACAAAGTTAAAGTTGTGAAATCAAGGCATGCCGTCTTGCCGTCTTGCCGTCTTGCCCTCTTGCCGTCTTGCCGTTTTGCCGCCTTGCCCAATTACCATCCGCCGAAATCAAACCTAATTTACTCTCTCCTATACTGGGTTTGGATGTAGAATCGCTTTTACCCTTTCATCCAAAGGAATTAAATCTTCATGCTTATATCCTACTGTCTTTTGGTACCAATAGTAGGTTGTAGCATAGTCAATCCATCCTCGACCTTTGTTTTGTAATTCAGCAATTTCCTTTTGGAAGTTCTCATGTCCTGTCCATTCATGAGACCAGTCGATGCGCAAGTCGAAGCTTTTTAAGAAGCGGATTACATTCGTACTGCGAAAGCGGTAGATGCTTAACATGGATGGGTTTTCCTGCTGAATGAAGTTCATACCATTGTATATTCCAGTAAAGGGTTGTCGAAATCCCCAACTAAATCCGAAAGAATCTTCGGTGCCTAAGTAGTCAGCCCTTGGGTTTTCTTCACCATCAAGCCAAATCTCGTTATTGCCTTCCATTACAAAGTGAAATCCCTTGAAAAAGGGTTCATCAGTACAAACACTCCATGCACGCCCGATAAGATGCCCGCATCCATCAATGTGGAAGAAATCCTGGTCGGTATTCCCATGCAATTGAAACGCAAAACGTTTCCATGTCGCATGAAAATATCCCAGTTCGTCTTCCCAGGTTGGCAACCGTTCGAACTCAACAAAACTATAGTTGGCTAAATTGTACTCAGTTGTATTTCTCAGCATCACACGCGCAGACTCCTCAAACGGCATGGGAATGAAACAATTATAGGATTCTGGGGCTTTTTCCACAAACGGGGTGCTAAAATGCCTGGCTTTTCCACCGCAGCCATCTCCGAAAAAATCCCCCAGAGGTACTTGCACCGCAGGAGTAGCAGTGTTATTGTAATAGATTTCCAGTATAACGCCGCGGGCGCTCAGGGATTTACACTCATCTTCAGATAAGCCGTTATTTCTTATGAAATGTTGGGTGGAATGGATGTTAGTTATAACGGCTGGGCCCTTTATATTCGCAATGGTTATACCTCGACCAGCATCAAGCGTTTCAAGCTCAGGATATGCGTCATAAGCCCACCCTCCATTACATGAACCAAAAGTACGTTGATTGTTTAACTTAGTCATATCAAAGTTAGTAATCATATTCTCTCCTGCATTGTTAAATATATTTTGATTGGTGCATTATTTGTTTATAAGTTCCAGCAAAAATGTGACATTTCCAAATCGCACTAACGAGCCATTTTTGAGCGCGTTTTGGGTAACGCGCCGCTCTTTTGTTAAATCTCCAGTGTAACTGACGAACGTGCCGTTGGTGCTGCCCAGGTCATACACAACATAACGTCCCTGCTCTTGTTTAATCTGAGCATGTCGTCGGGAAACGGATTCATGGTTAATCACTAAGTCGTTGCCAGTTTCCCTGCCGATGTTGATAATTGCTTTGGATAGTGGAAATCTGTCCACGGAGAAGTGATGTCCCGAAGCGATAAGAGCGGCGGCTGTCGGAGTTGTTGGTGCGACGCTTTGTTGGGCGCTTTCCCTCCTATCCACTCCTGGCTCCTCCCACCCACCCCCGGCCCCTCCCAAGAGAGGAGAGGGGAGAGGTGTAGGGGTGGGTACCTGGGAGGCAGGCGTGGAAGCCACCCCTGAGTTCAGTGGTTTAGAAACTAAACCACTAATCTGTTGCACCGGAGGCGTTGCGGTAACTGCCGTAGCAGTTTGAGCTGGCGCAAGTTTATGATGCACGATAAGCTTTTTGATAATCGTGGGCAAGAATAGGAGAAAAATCAATGGCAATAACAACGCGAGAAAGACCCACCATTGCGCCCCAAAGCCGCTGCCGATGACTCCCGGTACCAGGTATGAGTTTTCTGCCTTTTTTTCGACGGCATTATACGTAACGGTGACTGTGACTCTGCGGCGTGTCCCATCTTTTTGTGGGCGCGGGCTGGTGTAAGTGATTTGATATTCGTTTTGAATCTGCGTCATAATCAGCTTGTATAAATTCTCTAATTCCGCAGCCGAGGGGCTGTAGAAATACCTCCCACCTGTTTGATTAGCCATCTGCTTGAGGGAGGCTTCGTCAATACCCGCATCACCGGTAGCCGATAACGTTCCCAAGCCTACAATGTAGAGAGGGGTGCTATTTTCTTGAGCAAATTGGATGACAGTGTTCATTGAAACGTGACTTTTGTTATCCTTTCCATCGGTTAATGCAACCACTGCCTTTCTCCCTTCAATGGCGCTGAGATTTTCAATTGCTTTGTAAACGGCGTCATAGTATGCCGTTCCACTCCCTTTTTGGATGTTCTGGATGCGTTGTTGTAGAAGTCCATTTGGAATTGTGATATCTTGAATAACTTTCACCGAATCGCTGAATACTATCAGTCCTATTTTATCTGTTTGCCTCGCTAAAATAACAAACTTTATTGCAGCTTGCTTGGCGCCAGTGAGCTTTCCTGCATTTGCCATACTGCCACTTTTGTCTATCACTAACACCGTCGTGATGGGCACTTCAACGCCTGTCCCCCAAAAGGCGCTTATGTGAACCGGTCTATCATCTTCCGTGATGCTAAATGCCTCTTGCTCTAAATGCTGGATTGGCTGTCCTGAAGGGTCTGTTACTGAGACATGCAAGATGATGGATGGAAAGTTCGACCTATGGTCTATCTGGCTAATGGTAACGGTGAACGAAAAACTAATAGGAGCACTCAAAATGAACAATGCGAATATGATGGCCAAAAATGATAAGTGTCGTGGTTTTACTTTCATATTTATATTCTCCTTCACCTCACCCCCCCTTCCCCCCTCTCCAAAAGCTTTTGGAGAGGGGGGTGAGAGGGGTGAGGTGCCCTTTGGATAATTGAATAGCACTTTTGTCTGTCCTAACTGAATTGTATCTCCGTGATTCAACATTTGTGGGGCGGTTATCAACTGTTGATTGACAAAACTATTGTTTTGGGTTGAAATCTCTTCTAACCAGAACTCTTTTTTATCCTGGCAAATTTGAGCATGATGTTGCGCTATTTGTGCATCTCCGAACAATGGGATATCGGACTGCTCTGCCGCGCCAATAACTGTAACCTTCTTTGTAATGGTAAATTCTTTCCCTTCGTGCTTGCCACTTGTAACTTTCAGCCACGCGACTTTCAAAATATCCTCTACCAGCCCGATGAGTGCGCCGATGCTTGCGCCAAGAACAATCAAGCCGACCGCGCGGCTGAGAGTCTGGTTCATAAGATTTTGCGCTTGATGGGCGAAGGCGCGGCTTAAAGCATCAAAGACGCTGCCGCCGATGAGTCCTCCGATTGCGCCCCCGATAGTGCCATAGCTCACCTTTTGCGGAGAACGGTTTACCAGGCCCTCGCTTGTCCCTACGAGCAATCCAAATATTGCCCATCCCAAAGACCGTCCTACGATGCCTCCGCCGCCGAGTAGAAATAGGCCCTCCCCAATGGTTAAACCGACCATGCCACCAACAGCACCCATCAGCGCGCCGCCAGAACAGCCGACAAGGATGCGATATAAGTTTTGGCTCAACGAACCATCTACGGCTCCGATAAACGCACCAATGAGAAATCCCATCACCACGCCCCAGATGGCATCGCTGAGGAAAATATTGATATTGTCTAAAGAAAAGAAGGACTCGATGATAAACCAACCTATAAGTCCTCCGATCGCGCCAAAGATGGCGTTATAGTAGATGCGAAGTTTGAGTGACATTGCTAATCTCCCTATTTTATGGATATTTACACCAACCCATACGCATTAAGTTAAGGGTTTTCTTCCAATGCTCCTTGACGTTGTGATTAATCACCACGCTTAATCGAAAAAAGCGGTCTAAAGCCCGCTGTCACCCGAATGTAGCCCAAGCCACCAGCAATTTTGCAGAAGTAGGGTGGGCATTGCCCACAAAAACTCACTTCGATATGGTGGGCATTGCCCACCATACCACTATGAAATTAATTCCTGTCATCTTAAGCACTTTTTGTCAATTCCCCTCCCTTGATGGGAGGGGTTAGGGGAGGGTGAACATAAATGAGAACAACGGTTTCACCCCCACCTAACCTCCCCCATCAAGGGGGAGGAACAGCGTGATACCTGCAAAATGGGTCTTAAGTTGATACGTATGGGGAATTATGGATTACCCCAAAAATCCGATTCCCGTCCTTCGGACGGCTATGCCCCTTAGGGGCAGATACCTCTTGCATCGCAAATCCAAATAAAACCGGCGCAAAGGGTAAAAGAGTAAAAGGGCTAAAGGATTACGGATCCTGCGCGCAACGAAAACCGTCGTGCTTGACCATAGCCGTCGGTTCGTTGTTGCCGCGGGCAGCGCACCGCAGGCCGTCCGAAGTGAGGTTGTAGTTCCAACGACCACCACGCAACACGCGTTCGGATTTAACATTTGTGAAGTCATTATTTCTGAATGTTATAGTAGTGCCAGGGCCCTTTGGATTATCCCTCGGGCTTCGGCTGTAGTAGCCATAACCGTATTCGTCAGCGCACCACTCCCAGACGTTTCCGGCCATGTCGTATAAGCCGTAGCCGTTGGGAGCAAAACTACCGACGGGCTTGAGGTACTTCAACATATCCGCACCGGAATAACCTCGGGAACTATTATTGTAGTTTGCTTTAGTAGAGAAAATTTCATTCCCCCATGGATAACACTTTCCGACCAATCCGCCTCTGGCGGCTTTCTCCCACTCCGCTTCAGTTGGCAAGCGCGCTTCTACCCACTGCGCGTAAGCCGCCGCGCCGTACCAACTGACTTCAACAACAGGATGTTTTTCGTAGCCAGATTTGGGCTTGTAGGTATTTCCGACTTTTTCTATCAAACAATCGTCCCAACTAACATTAAGTAATCTATGTCCAGCGGTATCTACTATGTTGCCATAGTTGTTAAGGAAAATGCAATACTGCTCGTTGGTTACCTCAGTTTCGTCGATGTAGTAGGCGTCAAGATAGACAGTGTGGACAGGCTTTTCGTCACCATAATCGTTGCTACCCATCTGAAACTCGCCTGCTGGAATTAACCTCATCTTCATGCCGTCTTTCTGGCGGATGATGTTTCTGGTGCCTAAATTTCGTAAAAACTTCTCTAACCCGATATTCTCGTTCTTTTCGTTAGCGATTATATCTTGAGCATTGGTTGCTAAATCAGCGCGCCCGATTATTCCTAACCAGTTGGCAATATCGCCAGCATAGAGATGATATACCCCGTCCGTCCAATTTCCATCTATCAGCGTGACTAACTCCTGCAAGGTTGTGGCTTGCTTGCCGCTACGAAACCTGAACGGGTTCATCATTGTACCAGTAAATGGAGTTTGACAGGCTAAACAGACAGGCGCGCCGACGGGATTGGAGGTTTGACATTTTGGACAGGGAAACGTGGGGTATGTCCGACCCAACAAGGTGTCTTTCATCTCTGATGCCTTTTGAAATCTGTCTTCGGGTCGAATTGCCATCGCTTTGAGGATGACTTGCTCGCAATTGGCAGATATGTTCGGATTACTCTTGCGCGGTGGGATAAAAATAGTAGGTTGAACCACCCTATCATTTGCATCCGGCGGCCGCTGCGCCGTTAGCAGGTGATACAGCGTTGCCCCAAGCGCGTAAATATCTGACCGTGCGTCTGTATGCCCGCCTGTGCCGTACTGTTCCAAAGGCGCATACCCAGGCGTGGCAGCGCGCTTTATAGTATCTGTTTTGGGATTGCTTGGGTCAAAACGCTTGGCGATGCCGAAATCTACCAATTTTATTTGCCCTTCGGGGGTGAAACGGATATTGGCGGGCTTGATGTCACGGTGGATAATGTTGTTGCTATGCAAATACTCAAGCGCATCGCAAATCTGAATCATCCACCCTATCACCTGGCTTTCTATGATACCACCTTTGTCGATAATATCTTTCAAGTTTTGTCCTGTGACAAATTCCATCACAAAATACTGTTTGCCGCCGTCCGCAAAAACATCGGTGACTTTGGGCAAGTTCTGATGGGAGAGAGAACGCAAAAGACTAGCTTCCTCCTGAAAACTTTGGATATTCCTGGCACGTTCAGTGAAAGTCCAGTTAGGATTATCAAACATTGACTTCACTGCACAAAAGGCATTATTCTGTTTAGTATCTTCTGCTAAATACACCGCGCCGAACCCTCCATAGCCCAATACTTTTGTCACCCTGTATCTGCTATGAAGTATCTCGCCTTTGCCCAAAAGTCCTATCAATTCTGTACCACACATATTGCAAAATTTCGCCGCAGCAGGATTATCATGATTACACTTTGGACACATTTGCATATCGGAAAACTCCTTTCTTCAAAAACAATCTCGTAGTAGAACGGGCAATGCTCGTCCGAGAATCGGACCCTGCCCGTTTAAATCGTCGGGTAGAACGAGCAAAGCTGCACGTTCTACTTACTTCAATCTTTTGAATTTCAAGATTGCAAAATTCGCTTGCTTATCCTATAATTATTAGTGACTATTTTCAGATTATTCTAATGTTCGTCAACGTATCAACAAAAGGTGAGTTTAAACCCATAGGCGTCAAGTTAAGGCCACATTCGCGGCCCCCCTCCTTCCTCCCCCTTGACGGGGGAGGTTAGGTGGGGGTGAAACCGTTTCTTCGCTTCCTTTCACCCTCCCCTAGCCCCTCCCATCAAGGGAGGGGAACTGATAAACTCGCTTAGCTTGACGCGCATGGGGTTTAAACCCGCCAAAGCGAATATAACATCATTCGCTGTAAGAATTCACAGCGAAGTCGGAGGGAATTAAAATGCCACAAATCGCAGTAAAAGGAATTTATCGCAATGGTGTTGTTGTACCTTCAGAGGCAATTCCTTGCAAAGATGAAACGCCCGTTTTTATTGTACTTTTAGAAGAGCCGGCGTCGGAAGAAGCAAAGAAAGTCGAGATGTTCTTATCTAATTTGACGCCTTCCACTCTCGTTCCGAAAAATTTGATAGGGTGCGCTAAAAGCGGAAAAGGAGACATTTCTTCTAATAAATACAAGTATTTAGGAAAAATAAAGTGAGAACCCCACCCAAACTTTTTCTTTTCCTAAAAGAAAAAGTTTGATCAAAAAGAAAAGAAAAGGAATTTATTTCTTGTAGTATCAGAGAAAAAACCATTTTTGTCGATTCGGGCGCTTTTTTAGCTCTTTTAGATGCCGACGATAGCAATCATGCTAAAGCGGTCAAACTGTTGGAAAAAATTGAACGAGAAGGTTATCCAACGATTACTACAAATTTTGTTGTCGCCGAGGCACATGCTTTAATCTTATCAAATCTCGGCGCCAATGTTGCCAGAGAATGGCTAACGGAACTTTCTATTCCCATCTGGCAAGTGGATAAGAGCGAAGAAGATTCCGCTAAGGAAATTATTTTCAAGTTCAAAGATAAAGAATACTCTTTGACAGATGCAATTAGCTTTGTGGTTATGAAGAAAATCGGGACCAAAAAAGCATTCGCTTTTGATAGACACTTTAAGCAGTTTGGATATCAGTTTTTTGAATAAGCTAACCTTGACTTTGGTAAATTAAAATGAAATACCATTGTAGCCCAAATTTCTAATTTGGCTGTATTTCGTAAAAGCCAAGATAGAATCTTAGGCTACGCGAAAATCTACCAAAGGTTAATCAAACTTTTTTACTAAAAAGTTTGGATGGTATCTCCTATTGCCCACAATAGGAGCAATATGAACAGAAGCCCTCCAATTACGACGGGATACATGAGGGGCTTACGGATTTTTCTCAGCCATTTTAGAAATCCAATCGACGAGCCAATGAGTAGCCCGATTATGCCTCCACGGATGGAAGCAACTATCATTGATTCGACGATGTCTTTACGATAATCTGGAACAAGGTGAAGCAGAGGTAGATTTAATCCCCAAGAAATATAAAATAGAATGGGAGTTGTAATAATTCCCAGCACACTACCAGAGAGTGCCAACGTCCACCAAATAACTTTTTGCCATTTTAAAGCGCGGGGGGTCTTTCCTATATTGTATATCTTACATCCAATCGCTCCAACGATGGCAATCATTGGACCCATAACTGCTCCGATTTTCATATTTTGGACGAACATCTGAAATGCTACTAACAATGAGCCAGGGGCGGAATAATGAAAGAGCTCGATAAATATGGTATATGTGATGAACTGATAGAGAGCAAAAAGAATGATACCCCCAAAACCCGCCTTGAGAACAGGTTTATACCATGTATGCACAGGATTCATTTCGACTGGAATCTTGATATTTCCACCATTCGACCGAATCTCAATCTCTGCTTTACGCCCAGCGCTACTCGCTTTGGCGGTAATGGTCATGTTATTGACACTAAAATTATTGTCGCTCACTTGTAGCCATGATGCTGAACTTTTAATCGTTCCATACAAATGCCCTCTTGAAGCGTTGATGATTCGTAACGTTTTCGCATATTGTTTTTTGGGGATTCGCTCGACGTCCACATTCCCAAAAGTTACCTTCGCCTTATCCACTTTTAATTTTGGGGCAGGTGGAGCATCGGGACCTAAACTTTGTAAGAACTTTTCTAACCCTATATTCTCATCCTTTTCGTTAGCGATTATATTTCGAGCAGTGGTTGCTAAATCAGCGCGCCCGATTCCTCCTAACCAGTTGGTAATATCGCCAGCATAGAAATGATATATCCCATCCGTCCAATTTCCATCTATCAGCGTGACTAATTCCTGCAAGGTTGTGGCTTGCTTGCCGCTACGAAACCTGAACGGGTTCATCATTGTTCCGGTAAACGGGGTTTGACAGGCTAAACAGACAGGCGCGCCGACGGGATTGGATGTCTGACATTTTGGACAGGGAAACGTGGGGTATGTCCGCCCCAATAAGGTGTCCTTCATCTCTGATGCCTTTTGAAATCTATCTTCGGGTCGAATCGCCATCGCTTTGAGGATGACTTGCTCGCAATTGGCAGATATGCTCGGATTACTCTTGCGCGGTGGGATAAAAATAGTAGGTTGAACCACCCTATCATTAGCATCCGGCGGACGCTGCGCCGTTAGCAGGTGATACAGCGTTGCCCCAAGCGCGTAAATATCTGAACGCGCGTCTGTATGTTCGCCGCCGCCATACTGTTCCACCGGCGCATACCCAGGCGTGGCTGCGCGCTTCATCGTAGCGGTCTTTGGATTACTTGGGTCAAACCGCTTGGCGATGCCGAAATCTACCAGTTTTATTTGCCCTTCGGGGGTAAAGCGGATATTGGCTGGCTTGATGTCCCGGTGGATAATGTTTTTGTTGTGCAAATATTCAAGCGCGTCGCAAATCTGAATCATCCACCCTATCACCTGGTTTTCTATAATGCCTCCGATGGTGCTTTTCCCCACAATCTCCTCTAAGGTTTGTCCTGCTACAAATTCCATCACAAAATACTGTTTCCCACCATCTGCGAAGACATCGAAGACCCTGGGTAGATTGGGATGAGAAAGAGAGCGTAACAGACGAGCTTCATCCTGAAAACTCTGGATATTCTGAGCTCGTTCACTGACCGTCCAATGGGGATTATCAAACATCACTTTTACCGCACAAAGGGCCTTGTTCTTTTGAATATCTTCTGCTAAGTACACCGCGCCAAAACCGCCATAGCCTAATACTTTCGTCACCCTGTATCGACTATGGAGCATTTCGCCTTTGCCCAAAAGCCCTATCAGTTCTGTGCCACACTCATTGCAGAACTTCGCGGTATCACGATTATCATGACTACACTTTGGACACATTTGCATGATAGAAAAACTCCTTCTTCAAAAACGTTGTACTTAAAAAATAACCTTTGACAAACCATCCTTTTGATGATATTATCTTAATTTTGGTAAATTAAAATGAGATGCAATCGTAGCCCAACTTTCTAAGTTGGCTCTTTGGCTATCAACCAAGATCGAATCTTAGGCTCTACGAGCCAATCTACCAAAGTCAAATTATTCTTATAAGAATAATTCTTTGGAGAATAATAATGCGATTTTATAATAGAAATACAGAACTGGCGTTGCTTTTAGAGCTTTCTCAACGAGCCGAAAATTTTGCCCAATTTACCTCCATCATCGGAAGACGTCGGGTGGGCAAAACAGAATTAGTGCGCCAACATCTAAAAAATGTTGACCACGGACTATATTTCTTTGTAGAAAAACGCCCATCGCAAGCACTGCTTATCGAGTTCTCGGAACGTCTCAAGCAAGTTATTCCTCATGCCCCAATTTTTTCGGACTGGAAAGATTTCTTTGTCTTTCTCTTTGCTGAATCCACCTCACCCCCTGTCCCCCTCTCCAAAAATTGGAGAGGGAGGAGTGGACCCATTGTAGCGGTTTTTGATGAGTTCCAGAATTTTCTTTCAGTCGAACCAGCCGTTTATTCTATTCTGCAAGGCGTCTGGGATGAATGGCACAAACGTTGTAAAATTCATCTCATCGTCATTGGCTCCGTTGTCGGTTTGATGAAAAAAGTGTTCCAGGATACCAAGGAACCGCTCTATGGTAGATTAACCCAGGAGATGAACCTTGCTCCATTGCCAATAGAATCCGTGTTTCAAATCTGCTCTGAGCTTGGTTTCACTTCTACGGAAGATATTCTCACTCTCTACGGCATTTTTGGTGGAATGCCGCGGTATTACGAGATTATTGAAAGTGTGGGATTAGGCGGAAAATCAGTCAAAGAGATTCTTCAAAAAGCGTTGTTTTCCTCTTTTGCGCCTTTCCGTAACGAGGTGCGTGAAATCATCCTTTCTGAATTTGGAGGCAACTCGTATACTTACATCGCCATTTTGGAAGCCATTGCGACGGGTAAGACCCGATTGTCTGAGATAGCCGGCCCTGCAGGTATCCCTGCCACAAGCCTCTCGAAATACATGAGAGAGCTGTCTGAGATTTTTGATTTAGTAGAACGTGAAGTTCCTGTCACAGAAAAATCATGGAAATCCAAGAAAGGCCGCTATAAAATCTGCGACCCTTTTTTAGCCTTTTGGATGCGGTTTGTCTATCGTCAATTGAGCATTTATGAAGCTGGGAACTACCAATATTTCCTTGAAAAGCTTGATACATACTTAGCCGATCGTTTACAACAAGCTCAAGACGCTCATACGTTCTTGTGGGATGTGCCCTCTATAACAACGCTGATGCGTGAGGACTAATACGTAATACGTGAAACGTGAAGAGTGAAACGTGAAACGTGAAGAGTGATAAAACTTCATATCACGTATCACGCATCACGTATCACGCAACACGCAATACGTATCACGCATCACGCATCACGTTTCACGCATTATCTTTACCATAAGAGTACAATATCTGAAAAAGTCGTAAAAAGAAAGCTTTTTACGCATTACTTAACTCACCAGAAATGTAAATACGACCTTGCCCAGCACGATTTGAGCGCCGTTTTGCAAAGGCGTTGGCGTATTTGCTGCTAACTGAGTTCCATCGACAAAAGTGCCATTTGTGCTGTTGAGGTCATCAATAGAGTATTGGTCTCCTTGCACGGTGATTTTGCAGTGACGACGAGAGACACCGCCGGGATGCCCGCCGAATGGCGTAGTGTCGATATCAACAACGATGCCCACATCAGTGCGTCCAATTATGATTTCTGCTTTGTCCGGCAACGCAATTTCCTGTCCTGTCGCTGTAACTAACGTCGCTACGGAAGGCTTTGGAGTGGGCGTTGGGGGTGGAGTGGGCGTCGGAGTGGGAACCGTTGGTTCAGACACTGGCGCTTCTCTTAGCTTCGCGCCACACTCCGAACAAAATTTGCTGTCCGCAGGATTGGACACCCCGCATTTAGGACATTTTATTTCTTCCGCCGGCGCTGGCGGCGCTACTGGTTGCTCTGGTTGTGGTTGTGGAGCAACTTCCGCCGGTGCTGGCGGTACTATTGGTGACACTGGTTGTGGTTGTGGAGCAATTTCCTCTTCAGCTAAACTCGCGCCACAATCTTCACAAAACAAGGACCCGTCTGGGTTCTCTTTTCCGCAAGAGGGATTTGGACATTTTATCATTGATACATTCCTCCTTTTAGGTAGTTTTGATTAGGTTATAGTAAAACGTAATAAGTAATAAGCAAGTTCTAAAAAAGATTGTAAACTTTTCCTACATCGTTTTTTCCAACCGCAGAGGTCGCAGAGGACGTTTGCCTTGTGCTCATCAATGCGGACTTGAGTCTCACTATCATCTGGATGAGTCCAACGCAAACAAAAGAGGAGGCTCAGAGAACGCAGAGAAAAGATTATCTCTGTATCCTCTGCGTCTTCTCTGTGTTCTCTGCGGTTTAAAAAGTAAAAAAACTTTTTTGGAAGTAAGTTAGTTATCAGAAATAAACTTTCACTTTTGTCATCCTGAACGAAGTGAAGGATCTCTATTTCCCAACAGCGAGAGATTCTTCGCTTCGCTCAGAATGACAAGAAAATTATTGATAATTACTTAATAAGTGGTAATGTGGTTTAGTAACCTTCAGTTTCCCTATCGTTCTGAACGGAGATTTGATGGGGGATTTCGACTCATTGACGTAACGGCGAGAAAAGCAGTTTTTCGCTTTCGCCGAAACGGGGTAAGACATAATGAGCAAC
>Ga0194113_10000758_pt1 | contig 43354 bp, 48 predicted proteins | sample TA2MahC200mmetaG_FD_146193 | JGI IMG/M metagenome (GOLD analysis project Ga0194113, IMG submission 146193) | Freshwater microbial communities from Lake Tanganyika, Tanzania - TA2015017 Mahale Deep Cast 200m | ecosystem: Environmental > Aquatic > Freshwater > Lake | place: Tanzania: Lake... | reverse complement strand
GGGGAGGGGGCAGGGGCGTCGGCCCTTGGCCCCCTCCCCAAAATCATTCCCACCGCTCAATTAGCCACCTTGGCCGGCTCCCAGGGCCGTTCCGGCAAAAGCTTGAACCTGTAGCCGGAATCCGCGGACGGGATGGGCGCCACCGGCTGGGTGAGGAGGAACCGGCCTTGCGTGATCCACTGCTTCAGGACCTGGGCCACCTCCCGGGCAAAGGCGTAGGAAGACAGGCCGGCAGTGACCACCTTCTTGCCGTTGACGGTGATTTCCCCTGACTTAAGCTGGGCAATGGACACTTCCGCCAGAATCTCCGGCTTGCAGTTGGGGTAAGCCTGGCTGTAATCCACCACCGGCCCGGTGATGTCCGCGTCGGTCACCGCGGTGAACTCCAGGATTTCCTCATCCAGGATGGGGATGGGCACCCCCAGCCCCAGGGTCAGGGTGACGCCGTAGCCCGTGAAGGACGCGCCTTTGAGCCAGCGATGGCTCATCTGCTTCAGGTCGCCGGTTACCGCCAGAGTGCCGGCGGGCACCTGGGGCACCCCCCGGTCATTGCGGCGCACTCCGGGGTTGTGCTGAGTGCCGTGGCTCACCACGTAGCCTTCCCCGCCCCCCAGGAAGATGCGGGTCCCCACCCCGATGGTGCGGTACCGGGGGTCGTTGAGCAAGGGGCTGAGCTGGCCCGCGGTGCAGTAATTGGCATTGCGCATCTTCGGCTGGAGCACACCCATATAGGTATAGATAACGCGGTCCCCCAAGTTCACGGCCACGTTGTAATTCTGGTAGGCATTGCGCATGTTGAAAAGCACCGCTTCGTTGAGGTCTTCCAGGCGGATCAAGGTGTCCAGGTTTTTGCGGGGGTAGCAGTCGGTGCCATAGGCTGAGGCCACCAGACGCACGTCCCGGCCGGCTACCAAATCTTCGATGACATGCGCCCCGCCATAAACGAATTTGCCGGGAAAGACCTTGTTCCGGGGGTCGTCGTCGGGGACCATGGTGGCGCCGATGAGCAAGTCCACCGCGGCGAACCCGGCATAGACGGGCACGTCGTTCAGGGTGACTTTGCCCCCGCCCATCTTGATCCGGGGATTGGAGTGGCCCGTGTTGATGTAGGCCCCGGAAGAGCACATGGGCGCGAAGGTGCCGGTGGTGACCACGTCCACCTCCGCCGCGGCCCTCTTCAACCCTTTGGCCTTGACCACTTCAATGATCTCTTCCGCGGTGAATACCACCGCCTTCCCCTGCCGGATCTTGTCGTTGATTTCTGCGATTGTTTTTGCCATGAGTGACTCCGCTGTGGTTTAATGAACCTCGGGGACATTAAAAAGAGCAGGAACTTAAGAGCGGGAGGTTTCCGGGGGTCCCCTTATTAATCATAGCTTAATTATCTATACGATATTGATATAGTACAAACCCTTCCCTGTCAAGGTTTGGAAGATATTTTTTTCCGAAAAAAATTTTTGTAGTCCGGGATATCTAACGGAGTATTTTGGAGAAGTTTGTTTTTCCTGGGGCAACTATGATATTCTAAGGCCAAGCTGTTTTTAGGGAGGTGCGCGATGTTACGGTGCCTAGTTTCGGGTGGAGCGGCCCTGATCCTGGCTCTGGCCCTGATGGCCCCCCTGGCTCACGGCGGAGATGCCACTCACATGGGCCAGATTGCCAGCAAACATGTGCTGCTTTCCGGAATTTATGACCTTGAGACGGAAAATCTGAAATTTTATCGGGTGCATTATGATACCAGGCTGGAAACCAAAAACTACCGGGTTCCGCCCAAAGAGGTGCTGGTTATAACCGACGTCACCTGGACTTTCGCCGGGAGTTCTGCCGACGCCGGCCGCACCGCGGTGGTGAGCCTGAGCATCTATCGTCCCGGAAAAAAGAACTATGCGGAAACTTTCCTGTCCTCCGCCACCCTGGACGCCACCGGCTGGTGCTTAAAAAATGAAAAAGTGGTAAGCGGCGTAATAGTGGGAGCAGATATGGAAGTGCGCCTGACCCCGCCCTCTCCCGCTTTGACCAGCGACATTCCCCAAACGATTTTCCTTCGGGGTTACCTGGCGCCCAGGAAATAGTGATTAGGTGGCCAGGGTTTGAAATTAGGGGTCAGCATGGGATAGTTCCAGGCGCACCATTTCTCAATGCTGGCCCTATCTCCGGATTTAGCCAGGATATTTAGCCCCCAGGAACCTCTCTTCGGTTCACCGCAAGATCCACATTCCTTTAAGCCCACTTGAGCAATGAAAGAAAAAGCAAGAATGACGCCAGGCTGATAAGGCAGCGGATCCGGTGCATCCTCCCCCATTGGGCCAGCAGTTCCACGGGCCAGGCCGTATCTATCTCCAACGCAGGGTCGTTCAGCCGGTTATTGGTCGGTAACATCCAGATGATGGTAAAAGGGAAAAGAAAGCCCATACCGGCTCCGCCTATCAGCCACCAGATGGTTGCTCCGGACAGCCAGGAGAGGATGCCGGCTAAAAACCCCGCGAAGGCCAGGGATGGCTGCATAATTGCCGCCCGTTTGTAACTGGCGGTGAATTCTTTTACCGCCAGAGGCGGGCCGTATTCCATCCGGGCGGGATGCTCGACGAAATGGATATAAAAAGCGGCCCCGGTAAATAAACCGGTGGCCAGGGTCGCGGCCAGTTCATAAATTATCTGCATGGCTCGCCCTCATATCTTACGGATTTTTCTGGCAAATATCCTGTCAAAAATCCCAGGCTTATTTTCCTGTTACCGAAAATGGCAGGCCACCCAGTGGCCGGGGGCGGTCTCCCGGTAGTCAGGCACCACATCCCGGCAGACCGGGAACTGGGCCTCGGGGCAGCGGGGATGGAAGGGGCAGCCCGAAGGAATGGCCAGGGGGCTGGGCGGCTCACCCTTGAGGGCCGGAGGGTTAAAGGCGCGGTCCGGGTCCGGCAGGGGCACCGCGGCCAACAGGGCCTCGGTGTAAGGGTGGAGGCGGGCGGTGTCAAAGACCTCCCGGGAGGCCAGTTCCATGAGGCGGCCCACATACATCACCGCGATGCGGGTGCTGATCCGGGAAATGACGCTCAGGTCGTGGGAAATGAAGAGATAGGTGAGCCCGTGGCGGGCCTGAAGTTCGGCCAGCAGGTTGAGAATCTGGGCCTGGATGGAGACGTCCAGGGCCGAAACCGGTTCGTCGGCCACTACCAAAAGGGGCTTGAGGGCCAATGCCCGGGCAATGCCGATGCGCTGGCGCTGGCCGCCGCTGAATTCATGGGGATAGCGGTCCAGGTGCTCGGGACTCAAACCCACTTCGTGCAGCAATTGGGCCGCCCACTCCCGGCGCTTCCCCCGGGTCCCCATCCCATGAATGACATAAGGCTCCGCCAGGATCTGGCCCACGGTCATGCGGGGATTAAGCGACGAGTATGGATCCTGGAAGATGATCTGGAGCTTCTTCCGGGCTTCTTTGAGGCGGGCCTTGGGGAGCCGGTGCAAGTCCTCCCCCTGGAACCTTACTTCGCCCCGGGTGGGGGCCAGCAGGGCCAGGACCAATCGCCCCAAAGTGGACTTGCCGCAGCCTGACTCCCCCACCAGACCCAGGGTTTCCCCGGCAGGGAGGGTGAAGCTCACCCCGTCCACCGCCTGGAGCGCCGGCCCCCGGCCCCAGGGCCCGGCCAGGCGGAAGTGGCGGGAGAGGTTTTGGGCTTGTAATAAAATTTCAGTCATTTACAAAACCGCCAAAATGGTTCGCAGTGTGCATCCTACTTTTCTGAAAAAACCGTCTTCCCCCGAATCCATTCTTCCATGGGGCCGGGGGATTGGACAAAATCCCGCACCGCCCGGGCCAGGTCCAGGGCCCGGGATTGGCAGCCAAGGGCCCGGCAGCCCGCGTCCAGACCGGCGATTACCGAGAGGATGATCTCATAGCGGTGGGAGTAAAATTCAAAATGGGACAACGGGGAGAGGATCTCCTGACGGCAATGCTCCGCGTTCAAGGAATGCATGGCCCGGCACAACAGGGGCCGCGCCGGATAAACCGAGCACTTCTTCGCCCGGAGAAAGGGGCAGGGGAGCTTATGCCGGATGGCCGCGATCTCCTTTTTGTCTTTGCCCGCCTTTAATTTCAGGTTCCGGTCGATCCGGGCCAGCAACCGGGTTTTCTCCTCGGGAGAGAAATAACGGTCCACATAATCCCCCAGGAACAGGGCCTCCGCGGGCGTCAGTTCCACCTGGTTGAAACAGCAGACATGGCAGCCGGACTGGCAGGCGATGGCTTGAGGCAAGGCATTGGCCCCTTCAAAGGCCGCTACCAGGTAGTCCGCCAGGAACATGGCGCTGTGCGCCATTTCCAGGGCGCTTTCCCTGGTTTTGCCTCCCCGGGCGATTTCCACCACGGCCTCTTTTTGCCGGGCCGCCAGGTCTTCATTAATGGGGCACCATTGCAGCCAGTGGCGGTATATGGACAAGATATCCTCAGGCATGGCAGCTCTCTGCTATTGGCTATAAAAAGTTCATTATTACTCGGATCATTAAAGAAGTTCCTTCCTTTTGCCCCCTCCCCCTTGAGGGGGGAGGGCTGGGGTGGGGGTGAAGGTAATCCATTTTCCGCTCCGAGTAATAATAAGGCGTTCAGTTATAAGATTTTTTTCAGGCAGAAAATCCGTTTCATCCTTTTTGGCTCCGGCATGTCCAGTTAGAACGTTCAAAATGAATTTTTTAAAGCTGACAGCTAATTAACCAAAATTCCAGCATCTCACCCAATGCTCCGGGCTTACTTCCACCCAAGGCGGCTCTTCCAGGCAAACCTCCCGGGCGTCGGGGCAGCGGTCCCGGAACAGGCAACCCGGAGGCGGCTCCGTGGGGATTTGCCCGGCGATGGCGGCCAGTTCCTTGCCCGGGGGATGATGAAAGTCCAGGCGGGGCACGGAATTGAGCAGCCCGATGGTATAGGGGTGGCCGGGATTTTTGAATAGCTCTCTTCTAAGGGCCTGCTCCGCGATGACCCCGGCGTACATCACCGCCACCCGGTCCGCGGTCTGGGCCACGATCCCCAAGTTGTGGGTGATGAACAGCACCGCCAGGCCCAACTGGTCCTTGAGCCCGGCCAGGAGGGCCAGGATCTGCGCCTGGATGGTGACGTCCAGCGCGGTGGTGGGCTCATCCGCGATGAGCAGTTGGGGCTCACAGGCCAGGGCCATGGCGATCATGGCCCGCTGCCGCAGACCCCCGGAGAGTTGGTGGGGATACTGCGTGAGGCGCCGGGGGGCGTCGGACAGACCCACCCGGGTCAGGGCCTGGGCCGCCTCCCGCCAGGCCGCGCCGTGGCTCAGGCCCCGATGGAGCCTGAGCGCCTCGGCTATTTGCTCGCCGATGGTGAACACCGGGTTGAGCGCGGTCATGGGCTCCTGGAAGACCATGGCGATGCGGTCCCCCCGGATTTCCTGGAGGCGGCTTTCCCGCGCCGCTATGAGATCTTCCCCGGCGAAGCGCACTTCTCCCGCCACGTTCGCGGTATGGGGCAGCAGCCTCAGGATGGAGAGCGCAGTGACGGTTTTCCCACACCCCGATTCCCCCACCAGACCCAAAGTTTCCCCGGCCCGCAACTCAAAGCTCACCCCGGCCACGGCCCGCACCGCGCCCCCAGGAGTAAAGAAATTGACCCGAAGATCGCGCACTTCCAACAGGAGCGGGGCGGAAAACTCAGGGGAGGGGAGATTTTTCATCAGTTTATTTTATCCTTTATTCCTCGGGGAGAAAAGGTGGATTGTTAATGGAATGCGGTCTGGAAAAACCCTAGCGATTGCCTTGACATATTATTGCTTAGAATAAATAAAATCCAAAAAATCAGCTTGACAATTGATTAAAATTATATAAGTGCAGAATTTACTTTGACGTCTTTGATGACAAGTCGAATCTTTAACTAGGCCCATACTAACTAGCTGGAATGCTGGGAATATTGTAATATTGGCAACGAGCCGCGGACGGACCCGCCTCTTCCAATCCGAAATCATCCAAGCTGAACCTCTATCCATGATTTGGAAAGGTGAACCCATGAAACGGAAGAGCTTATTCATCGTCTTGGCGGCCTTGGGAGCCCTCCTCGTTGGACTCGCGGCCAACCTCAACGCCGCCGACAAGTATCTTTACACCGCCCTGCCCTTTTTAAGCAGCGAACACTCAGGCACAGCCTACGACATCAATAATTTCAATAAGATTGTGGGTTCTGTGGGCGGCGCGGCGGTTAATCCCCGGCCGACCCTCTGGGAGTTTAGCGGCGGCGCCTGGACCGTCACCAACCTAGGCACCCTCCCCGGCGGAGATTACTACTCGGCCCGGTCCATTAATGACGCCGGCAAGGTGGTGGGCATCTATGAAAAAGGTTACTACTCCGGCGCCTTTTACGTCAACCCCGGGGGGGCGATTGCCGACCTGCCTTCTCCCGGCGGCGCCGGCACTAACATTGATGCTTACGGGGTCAACACTGCCGGGGTGATGACCGGCATGGCCAATGGTAGCCCCTATACGTATGATGGCATCGCCTTTAGTTACCTTCCCAAACCCGCGGGAAGTCCCTGGTGGTTCAATGCCTTCGCGATTAACAATGCCGGACAGGTGGCAGGGAAGGGGCAAATGGGCATTGCCACCTCGACTCCCTTTTTATATACCCCCGGCAGCGGGACCTTAGCAATGCAACTTTTAGGCGCGCATGGTGGCGCAATTGGCCTCAACGACAATGGCGTATCGGTGGGTTGGTCTAATGTGACAACCGACGGCGGCCTCGGCCATCCCGTCATGTGGAATGCGGCCGGGCAGATCTTTGACCTGGGCACCCTGGGTCATGGCTCCGGACAGACTAACCGCGGCGCCAACGCCATCAATAACCAGGGTACGATTGTAGGGTCTTCTGTTACCACAAACTATCAAGACCACGCCTTTGTCTATACTGCCGCGGCTGGCATCCAGGACCTGAACAATTTGCTGCTGAACCCTGGGGACCTGGGCACTGAATTTCTCACGGAGGCTTATGGCATCAACGAGAACGGCTACATCGTGGGAGTAACCAACGCCAACCACCCCTTCCTCCTCACCCCCGAACAGTTCGTAGAACCACCCTCGTTGACCCCCATCCCCGGCGGCCTGCTCCTATTGGGCAGCGGCCTCCTGGGCCTGGTGGGCTGGAAGGGCCGGAAACTGCTCCGCCGCGATTGATGGCGGTAGGGGCGAACCTTGCGTTCGCCCCCCGGGACCAATCCAGATTCGTCAAGGAGGGCGGATACAAGATTCGCCCCTACGTAAAAAATCGGATATATGAAAAACAGGGCCGCTTCCCCGGCCCTGTTTTTTTTTACCGGGTTGTGGCGGGCCATACCCTTTCATCCTCATTGCCAAGCTGGGCTGGGGAACGCCTTTGCAGCCAAGCTAAGCTTGGCGCCATTGCCTTTCCCAAGTACAACTTGGGAACGAGAAAAGATAGCTTAACCAACCGAACCGCCGGATACGGACCCGTACGCCCGTCGGTGTGACAGGGAAAGCCCGAGAGGGCCTACCTATGTTAATTGTGCCGGCCACGGCCAGCGACCTGGAGGCAGTTTCGATATTTTCGGGTTCCTCAAAATCACTTTTTATGGTTTTTAAGTTCAAGCTGGTTTACCACCCACGGGGGTTATGGAAAGTTTGAGCCGGAATACGGCGCCCGGTCCGCCACTAGCATGAGAATGATTATAGGCCCCTGAAATATTTAGGCTTTTGCTTTTTTCTTGACAAGTGATTGTTTCACCATTCTAATGAATAGAATGTTTCAAGTAAGGGGGGAGATAACATGGGGAGGAGGACTTATAAACTTCTGACGTGGTTGGGCCTGGCGCTGACCTTGGTATTGCTGGCGGGACCGGTCCAGGCCCGGCTGTGGGTGGGGGCCCAAGTGGGGGCAAATTTCCCCGCCTCCACGGACGTGGGTCTTAATGAACCGGGGATTTTCACCACTTTCCAGGGGGTGAAGGTGGAGCCGGCAGTCATTGCCGGCCTGACCATCGGCTACGATTTCGTCCGGGAAGGTTTCCTGGGGTACAACTGGCCCGATTGGATGAAATACTTCAGTTTTGCCACGGATTTCACTTTCAACCGCTTCGACATGCGGGAGCAGTTTGTCAACACCGTCTTCCAAGGCTTTAACGTGGGTCCCTCCATCTTCCCGCCTAACGCTTTCGGGCCTCTGAGCAATATCGGCACCGGGGCCCGGGTGGAAGGCACTATGGCCGTGTGGTCCTTCCTGTTTATAGGGAAGTATGGCTTTTTCCCCGATGCGGAAGTGCCTTTTGGCCGCTTTCAACCATATATCGGGGTGGGCCCGGGCATCATGTTCAGCAGTATTGATGGAGCCACGGAATTCTTCGGCTTTCCCTTGGGAAGCCAGAGTTCGGTGGACATCGCCCTGGTCACCGAGGCCGGGGTGCGGTACATGGCATTGAAGAATGTCTCTCTGGACGTCGGCTTCCGCTACCGGTACGGCTCCCCGACTTATTCCTTTACCAGTCCCATCACCGGGCAAACGGTGGACTTGACATTTGACGCCCATCAATTCAGCGCCATGTTCCGGGCGTCGTATCATTTCTAACATCGGCTGGGCGAGAAAAAACCGGGGGTCACGAAGGTCATTTTGAGATTGACATCTCAATTACTTATAATGAGGCTGTTGCAAAAGGTCGCCAAGTGGGAATAGTAGGTTATTTGTTGTCATTCTGAGCCACCATAGGTGGCGAAGAATCTAGACCCTTCGCTTCGCTCAGGGTGACAATTTGGGATTATTCGGGTAATTGCAGCAGTCTCATTTGCAACTACAGGGTCGGGGTAGGCCTTAGATCTCGGATTACGATTAAGGGGGGATAAACTTATGACAAGGTCAAGGATTCCCAAGTCGGTTGGATTGGCCCTTTTATGCATTCTGGCGCTCCTGCCGGGTTCGTCCGATGCCCGGCTTTGGATAGGAGCCCAGATCGGGGCAAATTTTGCCGCCAATACCGATGTTGACGTCAACGAGGGGGGTACCCTTACCACTTTTCAAAGCGTTAAAGTGGAGCCTTCGGTAATCGGAGGGCTGACTCTCGGATATGACTTCGTCCGGGAAGGCTTCCTGGGCTACAACTGGCCGGACTGGATGAAATATTTCAGCTTTGCCACCGACTTTACTTTCAACCGCTTTGACATGCGGGAGCAATTTGTTACTACTGTCCGGGAGGGAGAGGTGGAGATGAGGTTTTTCCCCACCCGAAACTCGGGGGATGAACCCACCGGAACCCGGGTGGAAGGAACCATGGCCGTGTGGTCTTTACTGTTCATCGGGAAATACGGCTTCTTCCCCGATTCCGACGTGCCTTTCGGACGTTTGCAGCCTTATGTGGCAGTAGGCCCGGGCATTATGTTCAGCTCTTTGCAAGGGAAATTTATGGGAGAAAACCTGGGCAGCGACAGCTCGGTGGACATTGCCCTGATCACCGAGGCAGGGGTGCGCTACATGGCCCTGAAGAATGTTTCCCTGGATGTGGCTTTCCGTTATCGCTTCGGTTCGCCTAAATATTCCTACCAAGTAGAGGGGGAACCCTTAACGGTAAAGCTGGACGCCAACCAGTTCACCGCCCTATTCCGGGCGGCGTATCATTTTTAACCTTTGGAACTGACTATGGCAAAAGGCGGCCCCAGGCCGCCTTTTTTGTGGATTGGTTGCTTATACCAATTTTACTTTCAAATGAAACAAATTCGCTAACTTAACACAAAGAGATTATTTATCTTTATTAACAGAAAACTGAAAACCGAAAACCGAAAACAGTATTAGTGTCTATTGCACCAGGGTCTCGGCTCCGGCCTCCACCTGGAACTTCAGGGCCGGGGGGCGGCCTGTGCCGTCAATGAAGCGATTCCAGATGTCCCGCAGGTCCTGGATGGCCTGTTTGGGTTCCAGTTCCACGCCTCGGGCCCGGAGTTGACCCAGGCAGAAGTAAAGCTCGTTGAGCAGCCGGATTTGGGTGATGCCCACCACCTGGTCGAAATCTTCCGGGGCCAGGGTGCTGAGGTCCAGCTTTTCCAGTTCCGCCAGTTCTCCCAGGATTTCCTGGGCGATTCCAGTGAGCATGTCCTGGTAGTAATGGGGGCCTCGCAAATCGATGCGGCGCCCCCGGCTCATGACGATAAATGGCGGGATCTCTTCCATCAGCAGGCCAGGGCCTTCTCCAGGTAGCGGCTGATGGCGCCGTCATACTCGTGGGTCACCTGGAAGACTTTCCGGGCCAGTTGAAATCTCAGACCCACGGTGGTCATTCCTTTGTGGTGCTTCATCTCCTCCATCACCCGGTGATAATCCTGGGGGTCCACCACCACCGTCACCGCTTTATAGTTCTTGGCCGCGGCTCGAAGGAGGGTAGGGCCGCCGATGTCGATGTTTTCGATGGCGTCATCCAGGGTGCAGCCGGGTTGGACCACGGCCTTTTCAAATTGATAGAGATTTACCACCACCAAATCGATGGGCCCGATGCCGTGCTTGGCCATCTGCTCCTTATGGGAAGCGAGATCCCGGCGTCCCAGGATGCCGCCGTGAACCTTGGGGTGCAGAGTCTTCACCCGGCCGTCCAGCATTTCCGGAAACCCGGTGTAATCGGAGACCTCCATCACCGGCACCCCGCCCTCCCGCAGCATTTTGGCGGTGCCGCCGGTGGATAATATTTCCACGTTGTGTTTAGCCAGGAACTGGCCGAATTCCACTATGCCGGTCTTATCGGTGACGCTGATCAAGGCCCGCTTGATGGGCTGCATTGTATCCCCTCCTTTGGTTGAACTGCTGCTATTCCTCTACTACAGTAAGGAATAAGTTTCAAGTTTCAAGTTGAGGCTTTGTAAAGCAAGCTGGTGGGGTGAGACTCCTTTTTGTCATTCGCGCCGCGAGCCATTTCAGTATTGGTGGGGCGGGCCTCCGTGCCCGCCATAACTTTCCATACCCGGGGGTTAATAGATTGAGTGGCATAGGCTTCCAGCCTGTGACCAACTTTAAGAACCTCAAAGGCTTGGCTACAGGCCGGAGGCCTGTGCCACTCAAAAATTTCCGGTGTACAGTCCCCGCTCAAGATAAGAACCTTAATAATCCAAAACTTTTAGCCTAACGAGTGAAAATCTGGGCAATTCGGTTTAAATATGTTAAAAATTAGTGGTTTAAGAGCATTCCACAAAGGTCTAACGCGCCATGTCAGAGATTTTATCGGGTCAAGCGGGAGAACGCCGCCTCTATTTAGGCAATGAGGCTATTGTCCGGGGCGCCCTGGAAGCGGGAGTGGCCCTGGTGAGCACCTATCCGGGGACCCCGGCCTCGGAGATCGGCGATCGCTCCTACGAGATTTCCCGCCAGATTCCCCTTCAATTTGAATACTCGGTAAATGAAAAGGCTGCCCTGGAAGTGGCCGCGGGGGCTGCGGCCACCGGTTGGCGGACCCTTTGCGCCATGAAGCACGTGGGCCTCAACGTGGCCGCGGACGCGCTCATGACCCTGGCCTACGTGGGGGTCAAAGGGGGCATGGTCATCGTCAGCGCCGACGACCCCTCCCTCTTCTCCAGCCAGAACGAACAGGACAACCGCTATTACGCCCGCCTGGCGGGCCTGCCCATGCTGGAGCCGGCCACTCCCCAGGAGGCCAAGGACATGACCCTGGCCGGCTTTGCCCTTTCCGAAGAACTGGGCCTGCCGATAATACTGCGCACCACCACCCGGGTGAACCATACCCGGGGGCCGGTGACCCTGGGGGAAATGGCCCCCCGGCCCGGCCCCGGCCGTTTCGTCAAGGACCCTTTCCGCCTGGTCATGGTCCCCGCGGTGGCCCGCCAGGCCCATGTGCGGCTTCTGGAGGCCCAGGCCCGAGCCCGGGCCTTGGCGGAGACTTCCCCTTTCAACTACACGGCGGGTAGCGGCCCCTTAGGGGTGATCGCCAGCGGGGTGAGCAAAAATTACGCGGCCGACGCGCTCAATGATTTAGGGCTTAACGAGAAGGTCACGGTCCTAAACCTGGGCTTCACCCACCCCCTGCCGGAAGACTTCATCGCTGAGTTCCTAAGCCGGGTGGAACGGGTCCTGGTGGTGGAAGAACTGGAGCCGTATCTGGAAGAAGCCATTCGGGCCATCGCTCAGGCCTGGGGGCTGACTCTCCCCATCCAGGGTAAGGCGCCCCACTTGTTCTCCCGCCTGTACGAATACACTCCCGGCCTGGTGCGGGAGGTGACGGCCCGCTGTTTTGAAATCTCCTATGAGGCCCCCTTGGCTCCGGCGCCGGAGCAGGTCCTGGGCCGGCCGCTGCCGGATCGCCCCCCCAACCTCTGCCCGGGGTGCCCCCACCGGGCCATGTACTACGCGGTGAAGATCGCGCTCAAGGACCTGGGGGTGGAGGGCGTCTTTCCCACGGACATCGGCTGCTATACCCTGGGACTGCTGCCGCCGCTCTCCATGGCCGACTATTTAATCTGCATGGGCTCCAGCATCAGCACCGCCGCGGGCATCTCCCGGGCCACGGGCCAGGAAGTGGTGGCCTTCATCGGCGACTCCACCTTCTTCCACGCCGGCCTGCCGGGGCTGGCCAACGCGGTGCACAACCGCCACGACTTTCTCCTGGCGATCCTGGACAACGGCACCACCGCCATGACCGGCCAGCAGCCCCACCCCGGAGTGAGCCTGCCGCCGCCGGGCTACCCCGGGGAACACGTGCCCATCCACCGGGTGGTGAAGGCCCTGGGCGTGGAGCAATGCTGGGTGGTGAATCCCTTTAAATATAAGGAAACTCTGGCGGCCACCAAAGAGGCCCTCAGCGCTTCCGGGGTGCGGGTGATCATTGCCCAGGCCCCCTGTTATCTTTACGAGCAGCGGATCACCCGCAAAAAGCGCCAGGCCCGCTTCCAAGTCACCGGGGAGTGCGGGGAGTGCCGCCACTGCCTGGATTATTTCGGCTGCCCCGCCATGTACGTGAAACCGAACTCGGGGGTGAGCCAGATGCTCATCGACCCGGACATCTGCACCGGCTGCGCCTTCTGCGTCCAATGGTGCGAGTGTATCAGGCCGGTGAAGAAGTGAGCAGTGAGCAGTGAGCAGTTAGCAGTTAGCAGTTAGCAAATGGTTCAGTTAAGACCTCGATATCATGGATATGAATAAACCGAAAACCGAAAACCGAAAACCGAAAACCGCGCTCCGCATCTTCTTAACCGGCGTGGGCGGGCAGGGGACCCTGCTGGCCAGCCGCCTCCTGGGGGAGGCGGCCCTAGTGGCGGGGCTCAATCCCCTGGTGAGCGAAACCCACGGCATGGCCCAGCGGGGCGGGGTGGTGGTGTCCACCGTGGTCCTGGGGGCCCAAAGCCCCCTCATCTCCCCCGGCGAGGCCGACGTGGTTTTGGGGTTCGAGGCCCTGGAAGCCTTCCGGGCCCTGGACCGCTGCCATCCCCGGACCCTGGTGATTGCCAACACCGCGGCCATTGTCCCTTATCCCGTGGCCGTCGGCCAGGCGAAATATCCGGAGATTTCGGAAATAATGGCCCTGCTGGCCGGGCAGGTGGGCGGTTTGCTGGCCTTTGACGCCGGGGCTTTGGCCCGGCAAGCCGGCAGCCCCCTGGCGGTGAACATGGTTCTTTTGGGCGCCTTGGCCGCCACCGATTATCTTCCCTTTCCTTCGGCGGGACTGGTTGACCTCATCCGCACCCGCACCAATCCCAAATACTTGGAAGCCAACCTCCAGGCGTTTCAACTGGGACAGGGCGCGGCCCGGGACGCGGCCAACTGGCTTAAAAAGCTGAAAGATTAAAGGCCGGCCCCCGGGGCCTCGTACCGATTCGCATTCTAATGTTTATTTATTGTAGCCGCAGGCTTTAGCCTGCGCGGCACAGGCTGGAAAGCCTGTGCCACCGTTGACTGCAATTCGGTATCAGCCCCCTGTACCTCAATCAGCGGAAAGCCGTTTCCGCGCAAGGAGGCCGCAGATGAGAACGATTCCCTGGAAGGCAATGGCTGTCAAATCCTTATGGCTGGTCCTGGCTGCGGCGGTTGCCTGGCTGCCGGCGGCTCCGGCTGGCGCCCAGGCCCCTCGGGACCCCAAGCTGGGTCTGGTCTTCGATATGGCCAAAGGGACCCAACGCTATCTGGTGATCCTGGTGAACTTCCCCGATGTTGAACCCCGGCAGCCCCTGGAGGCGGTAAAGGAGCGGGCCACTAACATGGTGACCCAGTGGTATCAGGCCGCATCCTACGGCCAGACCCATTTTCAGCCCACGGTCAAAGGCCCTTACACCTTGCCGAAACCCCTGGAGACTTACCGGGTCAGTCCCTATAATTTTCAGGTGGACCCGAAGAGGGTCATGGCCCTGGTGCGCGACGCCCTTTCTCTGGCCGGGACGACGGCACGCCCCTGAATCAGTTCGACGTGGTGGCTGTCATTCACCGCTGCCATACCGGGCCCGGTCTGGGTTACGGCATGGTGTGCTACTGCGCCAATCCGGGCATGCTCAGCAGAGGGCGCGGAAGGTCTGATTACGTCCCCATTCGGACGCGGCGCGGCACCGTATTTCAAAAGGGCGTGGTGGTGATGGCCGAGAACTTTCACCTGGGCTTTATGGTCCACGACCTGGCCCACGCCATCGGCGGCGTGGACCGGGGCCGGCGGCTGGTGCCGGACCTCTATGATTTCCCGGCCCAGAGCCGGCCGCGGCAGCAGTTTCACATCCACGACGCGTCGACCTACATGGGGCCATGGGACATCATGAGCCAGCACTTTTTGGAGTGGCGGCAGACCCCGCCGGGATTTTCCCTTTTCTCCATGATCCGCCTGGGTTACCTGCGACCCGACCAGGTGACCCTGGTGCAGCCGGGGGTAACCGCGCTGGTGCGCCTCTCCGCCCTGGCCGCCGGCGGCCCCATGCTGGGAGTTAAGATCCCCCTGTCCCCGGAGCGCTACCTCCTGGTGGAGAACCGGCAGCAGCTCAAGCATGACCAGGTCCTCCCCGCGTCCGGCGTCATGATCTATGAAGTGGATGAGTCCCGGCGGGAGGGATGGGGCCAGGTGAAGGCCATGAACGCCGACCCCGGGGCGCCTAACTTTTCTCGGGCCCCCTATGGGGTGGAGGGCCAGGCCCGCCTCACCTGGACGGACCCCCGGCTCAATGTGGCGGTGGTGCCCATCTCAAAGGAGGGCGCCGATTACCTGGTTTTGGTCACCGACGCCCGCCAGGCCAGGCCGGGGAGACGGTGGCCCGGAACCTGGCGCGTTTGCCCAAAAGTCCGGATTATGACAAGCGGCGCTCTCAGGTCCTGGAATTGCTCCGGGGCGGACAGATAAGCGCGGCCGCAGCCGCCAGTTCAAAGTAACCAAATTGAGACTGGATAGGCTGTGGGATGGAGGGGAGCAGGGTCCCCGGGGCGCCGTTCGGTATAGCTGGATGGCCCCGCCGCTGGCGACAAGCTTTAGGGTAGGGCGGGCCTCCGCGCCCGCCCAAGTTAGCTGTTCCGGCTGGCCGGGTTCGGCGGGCGCGGAGGCCCGCCCCACCATTTAAACGCTTTAAGGGCAACGCTGAAACTGCTTTACATTCTCATAGCAATCGCCCATAAGCCTGCGGCTTACCCCTATAGGATTAAAAATCTCGGTGGCACAGGCTTTCCAGCCTGTGTTGCCCATAACTTTTCGGACCAGTCCCTCAGATTTTTCCAATAATTACTTGCACATTCCGTAGAAAAATGTAAGTTGAATTGTTCTTTTCAGGTCTTTGCCACAGAAAACGGAAAACGGAAAACGTGAAAAAGAGCCGCCGCGTCCCATATTACCAGCTTTCCCATACCGCGGACGCGGCCTGGCGCATCCGGGGGGAGTCCCTGGCGGAGCTGTTTGCCAACGCGGCCGCGGCCCTCACCGCCACCCTTACCGACCGGCGGTATGTGCGAAGCCGGGAAATCCGGGAAGTGGTGATAGAGGCCCCGGACCGGGAGGCCCTGCTGGTTGACTGGCTCAACCACCTGCTTTATCTTTTTGATACCGAGGGTTTTTTGGCCCGGGACGTGATAATTTTATCTTTGAGCGACCATCGTCTGGAGACGCGGGTTCTGGGAGAGATATATGACCCGCACCGGCATCCCCAGAAAACCGCGGTGAAGGCCGCCACGTACCATCACCTGGAAATTATTCCCAAAAACCGCGGCTGGCAGGCCACGGTGATTTTGGATTTGTGATTTAGCTGTCAGCTTTCAGCCATCAGCTATCAGCCTCAAAAAAAGAGCTTTCTGATTCGGCAGGGGTGGGGTATCGCTTTTATAAAAAGCTTAAAGCTGACCGCTGAAAGCTGAAAGCCAGCTACTAACCACTGGCAACTGACAACCAACCTATGGCTTCGCCTATAAAGCTCCGCCAAATCGACGAGTACCGCTGGGAGATTCCCCGGGAGGGGAAGATGCGCACCCGGGGGCTGATCTTTGCCTCCAAAGAGATGATCCCCAAGATCCAGGAGGACCAGAGCCTCCAGCAGGTGGCCAACGTGGCCACTTTGCCCGGCATCGAAGGCCCCTCCATGGCCATGCCCGACATCCATTGGGGCTACGGCTTCCCCATCGGCGGGGTGGCGGCCTTCAACCTGGAAGAGGGGGTGGTGTCGCCGGGGGGCGTGGGCTATGACATCAACTGCGGGGTGAGGCTGCTCCGCACCAACCTTCCCAAAGAAGAGGTGCAGCCCCGCGTCGCCGAATTGGTGGACGCCCTCTTTTACCACATTCCCTCGGGGCTGGGGTCGCGGCGCAAGGATTTTAAGCTCTCCATGCCCACCCTCAAAGAGGTGATGCGCTATGGCGCGGCCTGGGCGGTGAAAAACGGCTTCGGCGGCCCGGAGGACCTGGACCTCATCGAGGCCGGGGGCCGGATTGACGGGGCCAACCCGGAGTTGGTGTCCCAGTTCGCCATGGACCGGGGCAAAGACCAGTTGGGCACCCTGGGCTCGGGCAACCATTTCGTGGAAGTGGGTTACGTGGAAGAAGTTTATGATGATGAGGTGGCTTACAAACTGGGGCTGAGCCGGGGGCAAATCACCGTCATCGTCCACACCGGCTCCCGGGGGCTGGGGCACCAGGTGTGCGACGACTACATCAAGGTGATGCTCAAGGCCTCGGCCAAGTACGGCATCGAGCTGCCGGATAAACAGCTCTGCTGCGCCCCTCTGAACTCCACCGAAGGCAGGCAGTACCTGGCGGCCATGGCCGCGGCGGCCAACTTCGCGTTCGGCAACCGCCAGGTGATTACCCACTGGGTCCGGGAGAGCTTCGAGCAGGTCTTTAAGATGGGGCCCAAGCATTTGGGGCTGGAACTGATTTATGACGTGGCCCACAACATCGCCAAGATGGAAACCCATATCATTGATGGGAAACCCAAGAAGCTTTGCCTCCACCGCAAGGGCGCGACGAGGGCTTTCCCCCCCGGCCACCCGGAAACGCCCGCGGCCTACCAGGAAACGGGCCAGCCGGTGCTCATCCCCGGGGACATGGGCCGTTACTCATTTGTATTAGTCGGAACGCAAAAGGCCCTTACCGAAACCTTCGGCAGCACCTGCCACGGCGCCGGGCGGGAGATGAGCCGGCACCAGGCCATGAAGGTCGCCAAGGGAAGGTTCATCGAAAAGGAGCTGGCCGCCAAGGGCATCATCGTCCGGGGCGCCGGCCGGGCCACGGTGGCCGAAGAAATCCCCGAGGCTTACAAGGACGTGGCCCACGTGGTGGATGTGGTCCACGGCGCCGGAATCGCCAAGAAAGTGGCGAAGCTTAAGCCGTTGGGGGTGATTAAGGGGTAGTTTTCGGTTTTCGGTGAAAATATAGTGAAGCAGGGTTAGCGTTAAAAGGGGAGCACAATGAACTCGGCCGATGAGAAAGGACGGGTAATGGCATTGGAGGAGGGGGTCATTGAAGAAGTAGTCGCCAAGGTCAAGGCCATTGTCAAAGGCCCCCACGGCGAATTATTTTCCCAGGTGGTGGAAACTTTTTTCCAACAGACTGAGCCGGAAATTTTCACTGACGAGGACCTGGCGGACATCGAGGGGGGCATGGAAGATATCCGGCAAGGCCGATACCTTACCCTGGAGGAGTACCGGAAAGGAAAGCGGTTGTGAGTTATACCACCGTTCTTTCCGCCAAAGCGATGCGGGAACTTGATCGGTTGGATCGTAAAATAGAACAACGGGTCCAATCAAGGCTGGATGAATTAGCCGCCAATCCCCTTGATCCCCGCATCTCCAACAACTTGGAAATGTCAGAGGGGAAGCGGTATTCCAGAGTAGGCGATTGGCGCATTGTGTATGACATAAAAGAGAGCGAAAAAACCTTGTTTGTTATTACCATTCAACATCGAAGCCGGGTTTATAAGGAATTAACGAAATAGGAATAATTCATCGTCCGGGGCGCGGGCCGGGCCACGGTGGCCGAAGAAATCCCCGAAGCGTACAAAGACGTGGCCAACGTGGTTGACGTGGTCCACGGCGCCGGCATCGCCAAAAAGGTGGCGAAGCTGCGGCCGTTGGGGGTGATTAAGGGATAACTCATCAATTTTTCAATCAAACAGACGAATATGTTCAAGGGCTTCTTCAAAGATAAAGTAAAAGCGCATGACGCCGGTTTATTGCTGTTTTATGTAATATATAAAGGTTTGTTTGAAGATGATGAAGCAATTTCAGCTAATTGGTTGTTAAATAAATTAGAGTTAGATACTAAGGAATTGGTTGATGGCTATCAGATTGAAATAATCTTAGGAGTTATGTATCAGGCAATGTTAATAGTTAATAATAATTATAAACAGCCAACTAACTATTTAATTTTTAATGGTCTAACAGAAGCTTACTTAGAAGTATTGAAAGAAAAAGGAGTGATAGCTGACAATATAGATTACAATTATTATTTATCTTTATGGGAAAAAAGATTCAAAGAGTATGCCGAGGCGGAAAAAAAGACTACTTTATGGGGTCCAGCTTATTGGATTGGGAAACTATTTCTTGAGAATATTATAAAAAAAGATCAGGATATATTAAATTTGACAACGAATATTAGAATTGCTACATGTGCCCAATTCTTAACTGCTAAATTAAAAGGATTTGAAGGTACGCTAAAGAGTATAACTGTTGTTAATTGATAAAACAACCTCGTCCCCAAGTTGCACTTGGGGACGCACCTGGGGCCCAAGCTGAGCTTGGGCAGCAATCCCGTTCCCAAGCCAAGCTTGGGAACGAGAACAGGATAAAGCTGACTGCTGATAGCTGAAAGCTGATAGCTATATGTTTGAACGATTATCCGACAAGCTGGCCGCGGTCTTTAAGAAGCTCAAAGGCCGGGGGACCTTGAATGAAGAGCAGGTGAACGAGGCCCTGCGGGAGGTGCGGCTTGCGCTTTTAGAGGCCGACGTCAACTACAAGGTCACCAAGGCTTTTATCGAGCGCATCCGCAGCCGGGCGGTGGGCGAAGAAGTCCTGAAATCCCTGACCCCGGCCCAGCAGGTTATCAAAATTGTTCATGAAGGATTGACGGGGCTCCTGGGCGGCGAGTCCCCCAAGCTGGACCTGGGCGGCCGGCCTCCCATCGCCATCATGCTGGTGGGGCTGCAAGGCTCGGGCAAAACCACCACTGCGGCGAAATTGGCCAAACGCCTGAAGTCCCAGGGCCGCCAGCCCTATCTGGTCCCCGCGGACGTGCAGCGCCCCGCGGCCATTGACCAGCTTAAAAAATTAGGGGCGGACATCAACGTGGACGTTTACCCCACCCAACCCGGCCAAAACCCGGTGGACATCTCCGCCGCGGCCATGGAAGCGGCCTACGCCCAGGGTTACGACACCGTGATCCTGGACACCGCCGGACGCCTCCACATCGACGCCCCCCTCATGGCGGAACTCAAGGCCATCAAGGAAAAGACCGACCCCAATGAAATCCTGTTGGTGGCCGACGCCATGACCGGCCAGGACGCGGTGCAGGTGGCCGACCGGTTCCACGATCTGCTCCATCTCACCGGGGTCATCCTCACCAAGATGGAAGGGGACGCCCGGGGCGGCGCGGCCCTCTCCATGCGGGAAGTCACGGGCAAACCCATCAAGTTCCTGGGGGTGGGGGAAAAGCTGGACGCCCTGGAGCCGTTCCACCCCGACCGCCTGGCCTCCCGCATCTTAGGGATGGGCGACGTCCTTACCCTCATCGAGAAGGCCCAGGAAGCCTTCGACGTGGAGCAGGTCCAGGCCCTGGAGCGCAAACTGCGCAAAGAAGCCTTCACCCTGGAAGATTTCCGCGACCAGTTGCGCCAAATCAAGAAAATGGGTACAATCGAACAATTGCTCAATCTCATCCCCGGACTGAAGGGCAAGGCCCTCCAAAACCTCCGGCCCGATGAGAAGGAGCTGAAGAAGACCGAGGCCATCATCGACTCCATGACCCCGGGGGAACGGGCGGAATACCGCGTCATCGACGGCAGCCGCCGCCGGCGCATCGCCCGGGGAAGCGGCACCTCGGTCCAGGACGTTAACCGGCTGCTGAAGAATTTCACCGCGACCCAGCAGATGATTAAGCAGATGACTCAATCGGGAAAAAAGGGGAAGATGCGGTTCCCTTTTAAGTTTTCTTGAAGTAGTTGACAGTTGACAGTTCAAAAATAGTTGACAGTTCACAGTTGACAGTAAAAACCTTGCTGACACCTGACAATTACTGAAAACTATTAACTGTCAATTGCCAACTGAAAGCAAAGCAGCTCACAGTTGACAGTAACGACATTCCTGTCAACCACCCAACTAACTGTTAACTAACAAAAGGAGGATAAAACAGCCTCATGTCCTTGCGAATCCGGTTGGCCCGTTATGGGGCCAAAAAGCGTCCCTTTTATCGCATCGTGGTATCCAACAGCGAATCCCCCCGGGATGGCAGGTTCCTGGAGATTATCGGCACTTATGATCCGCGCCAGGACCCGGCCCAGGTAACGGTGAAGGAGGAGCTTCTGTCCCAGTGGCTTCAGCGGGGCGCCAAACCCACCGATACCGTGGCCAGTCTTCTGAAGCAGTTCAAAGCGGCCGCCGCGTCATAATTTAACCGCGCGGTTCAAAGGGACCTGACATCAGGGAGATGAAACCCGCTCCACCCGGCAGCAGAGGTGACGACTATGAAGGAATTAGTAAAGTTCATCGCCCAGGCTCTCGTTGATCATCCGGATCAGGTCCAGGTCAAGGAAATTATGGGGGAGCAGACCTCGGTCATCGAACTCAAGGTGGCCAAAGAGGATTTAGGGAAAGTTATCGGCAAGCAGGGGAGGACGGCCCGGGCCATGCGCACCATCTTAAGCGCCGCCTCCACCAAAATCCGCAAGCGGTCGGTCCTGGAGATCATTGAGTAAGGAGGCCGGCCTCCGAACCGACCTGATGGGCCTGGGAAAAATCTCCGGCGTTCACGGCCTTAAGGGGACCCTGAAAATCCAGCCCGACGCGGATTCGGCCACCACCGACCCGGAAGTGATCCAGGCCCTGGGAGAGGTGGTGATCGCCGGGAAAGCCTATCCGGTGTTGAAGGCCGAGCGGTTTAAGAACCAGGTCTTGATCCAACTTCAGGGCATTTCCAACCGGGATCAGGCCGAAGCCCTGGTAGGGCGGAAGGTGGAGGCAGAACGGCGCCGGTTTCCACGGCTCCCGGAGGGCGAATATTACTGGTTCCAGGTGTTGGGGCTAACGGTGCTCAATGCCGCCGACGGTGGGGCGCTAGGGCAGCTGGCGGAAATCATCCCCACTCCGGCCCATGACGTTTACGTGGTGCGCCAGGGGGCCAGGGAAGTCCTGCTACCGGCCATAGAGGAGGTCATCGCCGAAATCAACCTGGAGGAGGGCTGGATTAAGGTCACGCCGCCTCCTGGTCTGCTGGATTAGCAGTCATTTAAAAGATCACCACAAAGACACCAAGTTCACCAAGGTTCACCAAGAAAAGTTATGGAGGGTTGGCGCCAGGCGCCAAACCCTGAAAAAATATCCTTGGTGTGTCTTGGTGTTCTTGGCGTCTTGGCGGTGAAATTCATTCATTACTGAGCGCGGTATGCGCATTGACATTCTGACCCTGTTCCCGGAATTTTTTCAAGCGCCCCTGGGTGTCAGTATGTTAAGCCGGGCCCAGGGAAAAGGGGCGGTGGCTTTCCGGGTCATCAATATCCGGGATTACACCGAAGGCCGCCACCAGGTGGCCGATGACCGGCCCTTCGGCGGGGGGCCGGGCATGGTCATGAAGCTGGAGCCCCTGGTGAAGGCCATCCGGGCCGGGCGAGCCGAAGACCCCCAGGTGCGGGTAATCTTGCTTTCCCCCTTGGGGACGGTCTTCAACCAGGACAAAGCCCGGGAGCTGGCCGAACGGGAGCACCTCCTGCTCATCTGCGGCCATTACGAAGGGGTGGATGACCGCATTCGATTTTACATTGACGAAGAATTGTCAATAGGCGATTATATTTTGACCGGGGGCGAGATTCCGGCCTTAGCGGTGGCCGACGCGGTGACCCGGCTCCTCCCTGGGGTCCTGGGGGGCGAAGGGGCCGCGGAGGAAGAATCCTTTCAAACGGGGCTGCTGGAATATCCCCATTACACCCGGCCCCGGGTCTTTGGGGGCCTTGAGGTCCCCCAGATTTTGCTGGAAGGAGACCACGCCCGCATCGCCAAGTGGCGGCGCGAGCAGGCCCTCAAGCGCACCCTGGCCCGGCGGCCGGATTTGCTGGCCCAAGCGCCCCTCACGGAAGAAGATAAAAAATTTTTACAACAACTGGCTGAGAAGCCGGTGGAAGAATAGGTGAGGCTCATGGAACGCGTAACTAATTTGGCCCGGGAGCAGATGCGGGCGGACCTGCCCGACTTCCGCCCCGGGGACACCGTGGAAGTGCACGTCAGGATTGTCGAGGGCGAAAAAGAGCGCATTCAGGTCTTCAAAGGCGTGGTTATCCGCAAAAGGGGCACCATGACGGGAGCCACCTTTACGGTGCGCAAGGTCTCTTACGGCGTGGGGGTGGAGCGCATCTTCCCCCAGCACTCTCCCAACATCGAGAAAGTCGTTATCCTTTTCCGGGGCAAAGTGGCCCGCAGCCGTCTCTACTACCTGCGTAAGCGGTCGGGCAAGGCGGCCCGGATTAAGGAAAAGCGGACGCCCACGGCATGAAAGAGCTCCGGGCCGGCAAGGAACTTTTTGCTGACCCGGAGTTTTTTTGGCGCCGTCAGGGACTTGAGCTCATCGCGGGGGCGGATGAGTCGGGCCGGGGGCCATTGGCCGGCCCGGTGGTGGCCGCCGCGGTGATCCTCCCTCCCGGCTTTGACCTCCCGGGCCTTAGGGATTCCAAGCGTCTCACGCCGGAAATCCGCGAGAATCTGGACCGGGAAATTCGCCGCCAGGCCCTAACCTTCGCCGTACAGGAGATGGGGCCTCGCCTGATTGAGCGCTTAGGGATTCTGGGCGCCAGCCTCCGGGCCATGGCCCGGGCGGTCCAGGATTTGACCCCTACCCCCCATCTGGTGCTGGTGGACGGCCACCTGCCCCTGCCCCTGGCTTATCCCCAACATCCGGTAATCAAGGGCGACGACCTCTGTCCCTCCATTTCCGCAGCCGCGATCCTGGCCAAGGTTCACCGGGACCGGCTGATGGCGGCCTTTCATAAGCGCTATCCCCAATATAACTTTGCCCAACATAAAGGCTACGCCACCCCGGAGCATCTAGAGGCCTTGCGCTGCTGGGGGCCGTGCGAAATTCATAGAAGGACGTTCAGGGGGGTGAAGGAGTGGTTAACCGCCGATGAACGCCGATGAACACGGATATTTTTTTGCCTAAGACCGAAGACCGGAGACCGAAGACGGAAGACTGCATTAAAGGCAAGGAAGCCTTATGATAAGCTGGTTCAAGCGCCGGGAACTGGGAGATCAGGGCGAGGACCTGGCCGCTGCGGCTCTAAAAAAACAGGGCTACAAAATCCTGGAGCGCAACTATAATACCCCTTTGGGTGAGATTGACCTCATTGCCCGGCACCAGGGCTGTTTGGTTTTTATTGAAGTAAAAACCCGCAAGAGCCTGCGCTTCGGCCGCCCCGAAGAGGGAGTGACCGCCGCCAAACAACGCCGCCTGCAACGCCTGGCGGATTATTATATGAAGCAAAAGCGGCTCAAGGAGCAGCCGATGCGATTTGATGTGGTGGCTATTACCATTCTGGATCACGGCCCGGACCTGGAAATCATCAAGGGTGCTTTTTGAAATGAAATCCTTTTGGATGGGGAGTTATTATTGGTGGGGCGGGCCTCCGTGCCTGCCGTAGGCTGCCTAACCCCATTATTTTTGTGTAGAACAGCCGCCCCCGGCTGTTCTTTGGCGGACCCTGGCAGGGAGTGAGTCGACCTTAAAGCGCCGGGCTTGCGGCTACATTTTTAAAACAGACTTCCAACGCCAGGGGAGGCGGGCACGGAGGCCCGCCCCACCAAATCCTTGCTTCTTCACGGGTAGCCATTACCCTTCTTCGGCCAAAAATAGATTTGATGATAATTTGGCCGATTTTAGAAAACCCCGGAACAATGCCCCTTGATCAGGACAAAACAGGCATCTTATACATCGTCGCCACGCCCATCGGCAACCTGGAGGATATTACCCTGCGGGCCTTGCGGGTGCTGAAAGAGGTGGACCTTATCGCCGCGGAGGACACCCGCCATACCCGGAAGCTCCTGGCCCATTACCAGATAAGCACCCCCTTAATCAGCTACCATGCCCACAACCAGGCCAGCCGGGGGCCGGAGCTTGTCCGACGGCTCCAGGAGGGCCAATCCATCGCCCTGGTGAGCGACGCCGGCACCCCGGGCTTTTCCGATCCCGGCGCGGACCTGGCGGCCCGGGCCTGGGACGCGGGCCTCAAAGTGGAGGCCGTGCCCGGCCCCGCCGCAGGGATCGCGGCCCTGTCCATGTCCGGGTTTAAGGGCGATGTCATCTTTGTGGGGTTTCTCCCCCGAGGCGAGGGCAAGCGCCGCCGTTTTTTCCAGGAATTGGCCGGAGAGAACCGGGTGCTCATCTTCTATGAATCCCCCAAGCGCCTGCCCCGCACCTTGAATGAGCTGGCCCAAGCCATGCCGGACCGTCAAGTCCTGGTGGTCCGGGAACTCACTAAAAAATTTGAGGAGTCCTGGCGAGGGCCGCTTCCGGAAGTGGCGGGCCGGCTGGACCATATTGAAATCAGAGGCGAATGCACCCTGATCTTATCCTGTCCCCGGGAGGCGGCTCAACCCGTCACCGCGCCTGACCTGGAAGCCTATCTAATGCAAGCCGCCCGGCAATACGGCCTCGCGGGCCGGCGCCTGGCGGACCAGGTGGCCGCGGACTTGAAGCTCCCCCGCCGCCGGGTGTACCAATTTTATTTAGATCTGAAGGGACAAGGAAAGATAGATTGACCCAAGGTTAAAAGGTTATTCGATTGTTTCTTTAACTCCGGAAAGGAGCTTTGAAACCAGCTGCTTCTTACTGAAAGGAAAAACAAAAGACAACATCATGAGTGGCACAGGCTTCCAGCCTGTGGAGCCTGTGGGAAGGTTTCCTGGCAGAGCAGACGGCGCCCACAGGCCAGAGGCCTGTGCCTCCTTTACTCCTTTCCCATTTTCCCCTTTTAACCCAAATCCCTATTTAAAACCGCCCTAGAATCCGATGAAACATACTAGCATCCCGGAAATCCATGTTATATTTGAATAGATATGGCTGCGAAAAAGACGGCCGTCCCCGCGGTGGTGAAAGAACTCTGGGTGGAAAACCGCCACGGGCTCCACGCCCGGCCCGTGGCCAAGATAACTTCTTTAGCCCAGCAGTTCGACGCGGAGATCACCCTGGAAAAAGACGGCCGCCGGGTGGACGCCCGAAACATGCTGGCGGTCCTGACTCTGGACTGCCCCCAGAGCACCCGGTTGGTGCTCAAGGCCACCGGCCCCCAGGCCCGGGAAGCCGCGTCCACCATTGCATCCCTTTTTGCCAGGAAATTTGAGGAACCATGAGTCTGAAAAACATTGTCCTTCAAGGGATTCCCGCCTCTCCCGGCGTAATCCTGGGCCGGGCCAAGGTGCTACGCGGCCGGGAAGGCTACCAGGTCTCTCCCCGCCTCCTGTACACCGAGGAAGAGGTGGCCCAGGAACTCCAGCGCTTCCGCCGGGCGGTGGATCAGACCGCGGAAGAGCTGAACAGTCACCTGAAGGACCTGCCCCCGGAGTTGAAGGAGCATTCCCATATCCTGGAGACCCACCTCATCATCCTCCGGGACCCCATGCTTTTCCAGGAGACCCAGCGCCTCATCCGGGAGCAGCAACTGAACAGCGAGCGGGCCCTATACCAGGCTTATCACAAGGTCAAAGAACTTTTTCAGAACATCAAGGACCCCTATATCAAGGCCCGCATCCAGGACGTGGACGAAGTTTACCGCCGCCTCCTGGGACACCTCACGGGGAACTACCGGAGCCGCACCCTCTCTTTCACCGAGCCGGTGATCATCATCGCCAAAGACCTGTCCCCCAACGAAACCACCCAGATGTCCGGGTCCCCGGTGTTGGGGTTTGTCACCGAACGAGGCGGCCGCACCTCCCACACCGCCATTATCGCCCAATCCCTGGAAATCCCCGCGGTGGTGGGTCTGGACAACGCCACCTTGGAGATCGCTTCCGGCGATCCCATCATCGTAGACGGCCTCACGGGCCGGATCATCCTGAACCCTGATGGCGCCACCCAGAAAAAATACCAGGCCCGCCAGGAGGAATTCGAGACCTTCCGGGCCGAAGTGGCCCAGGGCAGTTCCCTGCCGGCGGTGACCACCGACGGCCACGCCAACCGCGTTTACGCCAATATCGAACTTCCGGAAGAAGTTTCCCTGGCCCTCAAGTATGGCGCCGACGGCATCGGTTTGTACCGCACCGAATTCCTTTACCTCCGGCTGCGTCATTTGCCTAAGGAAGAGGAGCTGTTCGAGGACTACAAACAGGTGGTGGAGGCCATGGCTCCCCGGGAGGTGACCATCCGCACCCTGGACATCGGGGGGGACAAGTTCCTTTCTCACTTGCAGTACCCGGCGGAAATGAACCCGGCCCTGGGCCTTAGGGCCATCCGCTTTTGCCTCAAGGAACAGAATATTTTCCGGACCCAGCTCAAAGCCATTCTCAGGGCTTCGGCCTATGGCAAAACTCGGGTCATCTTTCCCCTTATCTCCAGCGTTCGGGAAATACGGGAAGCCCGCCGGCTCCTGGAGTCGGTGAAAGCAGATCTCAAGTCCCAGGGTGTCGCCTTTAATGAAAGCCTTCCCGTGGGAGCCATGATCGAAGTGCCCGCGGCCGTGACTTTGGCGTCGCTGTTGGCCCAGGAGGTGGACTTCTTCAGCATCGGCACCAACGACCTCATCCAGTACGCTCTGGCCATCGACCGGGGGAACAAGCAGGTGGCGGATATGTACCAACCGCTGCACCCCGCGGTATTGCGCATGATCCGGGACGTAGTCCAGGCTGGCCGGGCCGCCCGTATCTCCGTGGCCATGTGCGGCGAAATGGCCGGCGATCCCCTCTACCTGCCGGTGCTGCTGGGATTGGGAGTGGAGGGACTGTCCATGAACGCCACCGCCATTCCGGTGGTCAAAAGGGTCATCCGCATGATCTCCCTGGAAGAAGCCCGGGAGATTGCCCGCCAGGCCCTGCGCAAGAACACCGTGGAGGAAATAAACGACTCTGTAATTAAAGACATGGAGCGCCGGTTTCCGGAAATCTTCCGGTTCGGCCGCCACCTGGCCACCCTCTAAGAGCAGTTTTCAGTTTTCAGTTTTTAGTTTTCGGTTAAAAGGAGTAAGATTATCAATAAGTTGAGGGAAGCTGAAAAAGTTTGTACCCAGAGTAGCTGCCTGAGGGGTAGATCTCTCCAAGACCATGAAAATATTGGTGGCACAGGCTTTCCAGCCTGTGCGCCGCAAAACTTTTAAGGTTAGAATAAACTGCAAATTATGGCTGAAGAAACCATCAAAATCATCTGCCGCAACCGCAAGGCCTACTTCGAGTACGCCATTGACTCGTTCTTTGAGGCCGGCTTGGTGCTCCAGGGCACCGAGGTCAAGGCTCTGCGGGAAGGCCGGGCCAGCATCGACGACGCTTACGCCCGTTTCCGGGACGGCGAACTGTTTCTTTATAATGCCAAGATCAGCCCTTACTCCCACGCGCCCATGGAAAGCCACGACTCCACCCGGCCCCGGAAACTGCTGCTGCACCGCTGGGAATTGAAACGGCTGCTGGGCAAAGTTCAGGAACGGGGCTTCACCTTGATTCCCCTGAGACTCTACTTCAAGAATAAAAACGCCAAGATTGAAATCGCCCTGGCCCGGGGCAAAAAGAAGGTGGATAAGCGGGAGACCATCCGCCGCCGGGAAGAGCAACGGGAACTGGAACGGGCCCGGAAGCGGCGGCGTTGAACTATGGGGGAGGGGGCCAGGGGCACCCGCCCCTGCCCCCTCCCCCAATCCCTTAAGGTGCATTTTGTTGCGCCTCATGCTATAAATATCCCCATGAATTTTTTTGAACGCCTTGCCGAAAACCGCATCCTGGAGGCCATCGACGCGGGCCTTTTTGATGACCTGGAGGGCCGCGGCCAGTCCCTGAAGTTGGAGGATGAAAGCCACATCCCCCCGGAGTTGCGCATGGCTTACCGGATTCTCAAAAACGCCGACTGTCTGCCGCCGGAGCTGGAACTGCGCAAGGAAGTGGTTACTTTGCAGGACCTGGTGGCCAATATGGAGGATGAGGCGGAAAAGCTCAAGCAGATGCGCCGCCTCAATTTTCTGATGATGAAGCTCTCCATGATGAGGCCCGTGTCGGCCCAGGTCATGGAGCACGACCTGTATGCCCCCAAGGTCTTGGAGAGATTGGCCTCGAAAAAATAGCAGTCAGCAGTCAGCTTTCAGCTTTTAAAATTGGGAAGTAAATTAAGCTGATAGCTGACAGCTTTAAACATGAAACTCCGTCAAACCCCGTTATTCCGCCGTTGGGGGCCCACCCTGGCCCGGCTTCTGGTGCAGGGCTATCTGCGCACCTGCCCCACCCGGGTGGTGGCCGACCCCGAAGCCTTGGGACTGGCCCTTGCCGGGCGTCCGGTCCTGTATACCGCCTGGCACTGCCACCTGCTCTTTCCCCTCACCTATGCCCGGCGTTATTACGCCCACCGGGCGCCCCTGGTGCTCATGGCCAGTCCCAGCCGGGACGGGGAGTTCATCGCTGACGTGGCCCGGGGTCTGAACTTCCTGGTGGTCTCCGGCTCCCGCCTCAAAGGCGGGGCGCAGGCTCTCCGGACCATCACGGAATATTTCCATAGCGGCCATAGCGGCGGCATCGTGGCCGACGGCTCCCGGGGACCGGCCCGAGTGGTTCAAAAAGGAGTGGTCTTTCTGGCCCGGGAAGCCGGGGCCCCCATCATCCCCCTGGCGGTGGCCGCCCGCCGCAAAATCGTCTTCAACTCCTGGGACCGCTTTGAATTGCCCTGGCCCTTCAGCCCCATTGTCATCATGGCTGGAGCGCCCCTTTGGGTCCCGCCCCAGGAACGGGGCCAGGCCCTGGAAGCCCGCCGCCTGGAGTTGGAAGCCCGCCTCAACGCCCTTTATCACCAAAGTCAGACCTTTTTCGCCTCCTGAAAAAAATTTTCCTTTAAATCCCTTTAAGGCCACAAAAGAATTGCCATGCGGCGTTGATGTGTTAAATTTATTGAAGAACAATATTCTTTAAAATTCTCTAAAGTTGATGGCATATCATGCGCTTTGAAGAACTGGATGACCAGACTTTAACTCACATCGGCCCCCCCGAAGCCACGAGCCGGGCCCAGGAACTGGTCAATGAGCACCATGTCCGGCACGGTTACCGCCTGGTCAACCGTCTCCTGGGAGTGGTGGAGGACGGCCAGCCCTTTGCGGTGGGAGTAAGGATTCAGAACGACCATCTGGCCTATGAATGCGCCTGTCCCCAGTCCGAGGGCGGGGAGCTTTGCCCCCATGTGCTGGCCTTGCTATGGGCCTGGGTGAAAGAGCCGGGGGCCTTTTTGAACCAGGCGGAACTGAAGGAGCGCCTGAAAAAATACTCCAAACACGAACTGGTGGAGATTATTCTGGACGTGGCGGAACGGGTGTCCTCGGCCCGGAGCATCCTGAAGGAAGAAGAACAGGGCCTGGATGACATCCTGGAGTCCATTGACCGGGTGATGGATGAATTCAGCCTGGATCCCGCAGCCGTGGCCGACACGGAAAGCAAACTGCGCCGGGCTCAGCTCCGGGCCGACCGCCTGGCCCAAAGCGGCCGCCTGGCCGATGCCCGCTCCATCTATTTCTATATCCTGGACAGCATCCTGGGGTTGGAAGAACGCTTCAAGCAGCCCCAATTGTTTTCCCCGGATTTGAAAAAAGAATTGTTTGAAGAGTACTGCCAGTTCATCCACGAAGACCGCCACCTGGAACGGGAGCTGGTGCAGCAGGAAATCGAGCAGTTGGAGAGCCGCTTCCCCGAAACCGGGGCAGTGCTGGATTTGGCCGAGGTGAAGCGGGAACTGGCTTTGTAGGTCCGAGTAATCTCGGGATAATTTGTTCTTCTTTTTAACTGAAAACTGAAAACTGTATCTAAGACCCATCCCCCCCCGGGGCGGTGGGTTTTTGATTTTCCGGCCCGGACGTCGGAGCCGGGACGGCGGCCAGGATGGTTTTCTGGTAAATCCTAAGCAGCGCAAAGAGGAAGGACAGAATCAGGGGACCCAGGATAAACCCCACCATGCCGAAGTAGCCGATGCCACCCAGGATGCTGAACAGGATCAGGAGGCTGGGCGTGGCGCCGCTGCCTTTCATCAAGATGGGTTTGAGGAGGTTGTCGATGACGCTCACCAGGACTCCGCCCCAGATGAAGAGGCCCACGCCCGCGCCCACGTGGCCGGTAACGATTAAATAAATCGCCGCGGGGCCCCAGATGATGGCGCTGCCCACCACGGGGATCACCGCCGCGGGAATCATCACCACTCCCCAGAAGGCCGGCTGCGGCAATCCGAAAATCAAGAATCCCACCCCGCCCAAGGCCCCTTGCACCAGGGCCACGATGACCGTGCCCCACAGGGTGGCCTTGATGGTGGTCTCCATCTCCCGGATGATTTCTTCGTTGTGGGTTGCGTCCAGAGGGGAGAGCTTCTTGATTTCCTTAATAAAATCGTCCCCCTGGAGAAACATGAAAAAGGTGATGAACATCACCAGGATCAGGTCCAGCAGGAAGTAGGTGAAGCCTTTCAGCAGGGTGACGGAATTGGTGTAGATGAATTCGCTGGCATGGGTGACCACCGTCTGAACGATGGCCCCCAGCTTGATCTGCTCCGGCGGCAGGGGCAGGTTGAGATGGATTAGATAAGCCTGAAGCGCGTCGATCTTGGCGCTGACCCACTGCCACAGATGGCCGCTCTCCAACCCCTGGCGGGCGGCCCGGGAAAAGTCCAGGGCCTGGTTGGCGATGATGCTCAGCATGAAGGACAGAGGCACCAGGATCACCAGGGCCAGGAGCAGGCAGGTGACGCCGGAAGCCAGGACCCGCCGGCCCAGAAACAGCCGGGCGAGAGCATTAAACAAGGGCCTGGTGGTGAGAAAGAGCACCAGGGCCAAGAAGAAGTCCACCAAATAGGGCTTGAAGACGATATAGGAATAGTACAGCACCAGGAGGGTGATGGCCCCGAAAAAGAGCCGGGCGAACTGGGTGGGAAAACCCATCCGTTCTTCCGCCGGCGGGCAGGGGAGGCAAGGCTCCGGCGGCGGCGGGGCGGCCGGGGTCTGTGGTTGGGCAGCCTGGGGCTGTCCCTGGGTTTGGGGGGATTCCGGTTTTTCCATAATCCCTTTACCCTGGTTTTTTATACGATTGTTATTGCTGCAGGGGCGGTTCGCGAACCGTCCCTGCAATGATCTCAATATGCTAGCTTTTAATTTGTTACATTTGAAGTGAATCCGGTATTAAAAGCTCAATATACGGAAAAACCGGCCCAATGCCAATGGTTTTTATGGGGGGCAGGGACGCAACTTATTGGGCCTTAAAGCGGACGCGATAAAACGCTGGCCCAGGGGGATTCCAGGGAACTAGATAACCGAGCCATTGCTGGTTCATCTGGCAGTGTATTGATAATGCAGTTTTCGGTTTCCGGTTTTCGGTTAAAAATTGGGATTATGAGAAAGAAATAATGGCATAGGCCTCCGGCCTATGGTCAAGGATTGGGGGGGTCGGAAAAATAGCCACAGGCAGGAAGGTCTTGGGCCTTAGCGGCAAGTTATAGAGTTTTTTTTGAAATCAAACCCAGCATTCTTAATTTTTGCGCATATTCTGAGCGTATGTCATTCTGACCTGAGCGAACCATCATAACCTAAGGGTCACAACGAACAATGAAAATTAAGCCGTGCCAGGAAGGGGGGCCATCTCCGGCCATCCAACGGAAGGCGGGCACGGAGGCCCGCCCCACCGGGATATTTTCATATAAAGCGAAGAATCTCGTCATTTCAGGTAGTTGAAACCCTTCGCTTCCCTCAGGATGACAAAAAAACGGGGTTTTCAATAGCCTGCCAGATTGTGGCATGCGCCTGGCTGGCAAACCCTCGTCTTTTGTCGTTCCCAAGTTGCACTTGGGAACGACAAGCTCAGCTTGGCCCCAAGTGCGTTCCCAAGCCTAGCTTGGGAACAAAAACGAAACCCCTGTGGTAGGGCGGGCCACTACACCCGCTAAGTGTCTACAAAGGCTTTCCGGTTGAGACTAATTTTTGGGACCCATTAATAATTTTGGCGTCAGGCACAAAAAAACCCGGCAGAGCGGGAAATCTGCCGGGGCTAGAGGGAGAAGAGTCAAATACGGTCAGGGGCGCTCAGCCCCTGGCTTCATTAATGCCATTCAATCTGGCCGCGATAAACAAACAGGATTAACAGGAGGTAAAGGCCCAGGATCACTACCGAGTAGCCGAAGATGAAATATACCACCCGGAACCAAGGCGCCGGCGGGGGCGCCGCCCGCTCGGCCAGCTTTCCTTCCAGCTCCAGGCGTTCGATCCAGGCGGGCTTTTCCTCCTTTTCCTTTTCCAGAACCACGCTGCCGGCGAAAATGGCTTCGTTCATGGGAAAGGTTTCCCGGCGGAAGTGGCCCACCAGGAAGTGGACGATAAAGAGATACCCGATGGCCAGGATGGCCTCGGCCCGGTGCAGCAGCAGGGCCACGTTGAGGGTCCAGCCCGGCACCCAGGAGCTGGCGCCCACCGGGTACATGAGCATCAAGCCGGTGACCGCGAAGAGCGGCATCCCCCAGAAGACTGCCCAGTAGTCGAATTTCTCCCAATAACCCCACCGGTCCACCTTGGGGTGCGGCCCCAGCCCGAAAAACCACCGGATTTTCTGGCCCATCTGCTTGAGGTCCGTGAGGTTGGGAATCAGGGAGTCCTCATTGAACAGGCTGTGGGGAAACTTTTTCCAGTCCACTTTGCTCAGCACGTACCCGATGTGGACCAGGAACCCGATGAGCATGATTATTCCCACCCAACTGTGGATGGCGGTGGCGGACTCATAACCGCCGAACAGACCCACCATGCCCTTGCCCCACTGGGTGGTGTAAAGGAGACGCCCCACCCCGGTGGTGGCCTGGAGCATGAAGGTGACCATCACGAACAGGTGGAATATTCGATCCACCACGCTGAAGCGCCGGATTCTACTCTCTCGGCTCATCTTGAGGCTTCCCTTCTGCGTGAGGTTTCTCTTCCGGCTTGTGGATAAACTCCCGGACCACCCAGATGACGCTGTGCGGAATAAAGAAGGCGAAGACCCCCACCAGCAGCAGCAGCATGAACCAGTTGGCGTAATATAAGAGCGGGAAGGTCTTCCGGGTTTCCGGATCCCCCGCCTTGGGTTCATGCACCATAAAGGTGGCAAAAGAGACGCTGGCCCCTTCGTGGCACTTGGAGCATACATAGGAGTGGCGCCGGATGGGGTTCAGGGGAGAGAAATAATGGTTGATGCTGGCGATGGGCTCCCCCCCGTGGCATTGCCGGCAGGTGATGTTGCCCCGCACCGTGTGGCCGTGCTTACCCTCTTCCACGTGGCATTCATCACACCGGCGCATGGCATAGAACTGAATGCCCCGGTGGGAATCCGCCAGGTGGGTGCGGCTGCGCACCTGGGCCGCCTTGGGGCTGTATGGGAAGAGCTTGCGCATCACCCCGGGGACGCCCACAAAGGGGCGGTCGCGCCGGGGCTTGACCTCGTGCTCTTCATAGTAGCCGGTGCTGGCCTCCCGCTCCTTGTAGCGGCGGATGGCTGAAGTCACTTCCTCCTGGGCCGGGGCCGCCGCGGGCAGCAGGGCGCTGAGAATCAGGCCTAATGCCACCTGAAGAGTAACAAACCTGGAAAACCTCCACCATTTCATAGGCGCACCCTCTTCCATACCTATCCGCCTATCTGGGGATCTTTAAATCTATAGGCTTGCCCACCGGCGGCGGCAGCTTGACCAGAGCATCCCAATCATCCTGCAGGTGCTTGAGGTCCTCTTTCTTGTGCTTGTGGCAGGTCTGGCAGGAATTGGGGATATTCGGGTTCGCCATGGTATCCTTGGGCAACAGACAGACAAACACGTGGCTGTGGATGTCCCCGGATTCGGCGCTCTGGGCAATGCGGGGCATGTGGCAGCCCACACAGTTGCCGAAGGAATGGATGGAATGGGCCAGGTTCTTATTAACCATTTCGTGGCAGGACATGCACTGCCGGGAACCGGCCTGCACCGTCTGAGACCGGGTGGGAGGCACGCCGATCTGGTGCACAAAGTGGCAGGAGGTGCAGGTCACCCCTTCCTTGGCGTGCACCGACTGGGACCAGTCAATGTACTGCTGGTGATGGCCCTTGGAGAACTCGTTGGCGTACACGTGCCGGACGTCCCCCTCGGCGAAGGAGGTGGACTTGTAGTAGGCCTCCAGGGCCTTCCCCGGCTCATAGCCCACCGGCCACTCCGCGCCCTTATACTTCGTGGCCTGGCCCCGGTTGTGGCAAGAGCCGCAGATCTGCACCGCCACCCCCATGGTAAGCTTGGCCGGGTTTACAATGGTCTGGCGCTTTTCAAAGACCTCGGCCTTGGGTAGGGCCGCGTGCCAGGAACCCTTGCCGTGACAGGCCTCGCATCCCACCCCCGGCTCTATGAAGTTGTTCTTCTCAATATTCACCCCGGTGGCGTGGCAGCCGCCGCAGCCTAAGATCCAGGGCTTTTTGTCCCATTTGTCTTCATTGTAATTGACCCAGCGGTGGGTCTCAATGTTGTAATTGATGGGGGCGATGTAAAGTTTGCCGTCCTTTTCCACCAGATAGCGCTGCTTCCACTGGCTGCCGATGGTGTATTTGACCTCCTCCGGTTTGGGGATGTAGAACTTGTCCACCGGTATCTTGAGTTTATCCTTGATTTTCTCCAGGTCGGCCCGGATCACTTTGGGGTCGAGCTCGGTGACGATAACGTCCTGGTTCTTCTGGGCGTCCTGCATCATGCGGCTGTGCAGGGTCATCTTCCAGGAGTCATAATGCTCCAGGTGGCACTTTTTACAAGTGTCCGAACCCACGTATCCCTTGGGTTTTTTCTTCAGGGCTTCCACGTCAATGGGGCGTTCGCCGCACGCCATCAGGGCCAGGGCCACCAGACCCAGCGTCAACCATCTCACCATGGCAGAGTTCATGCTGACCTCCCGTTTACAGAAATAATCCAAAAGTCCTGGGGAATTTGCCAAAAGTTAATGCTGGTGCCACAAATGTCAACCCAGGGAATTTGCCGATTTTTATTATGATTTTGATTTTTTTAAGAAACTTTTCCTCCTTTAAAATATTTTTCTGGGAAAATGACTTATTAGATTAATTTAATATATATCGTGATTTACTTTAAAATGAAAGATTTTTATAATAATTTTTTGTTCTAAACATTTGTTCGTTAAACCATTAATGTCATGTTTAACTTCATTCTTAGATTGCGCCATTATTCCAAAGGGTTTTGCTTTGGATGTATGAAGGATTATTCCGCCTGATTTTGCTCCCAGGTTTCTTAAAAAAAACAATTCCTGGCCGGAAAATCTTTTCGGTTCTGCTATAATTTTCGGAAGTCAACTTAAGGGATTGGGGGAGGGGGCAAGGGCGGGTGCCCTTGCCCCCTCCCCCAACAACAACTTTTCGAAGCAGTTTCACATCTTTGGTGGCACAGGCTTTCTAGCATGTGCCGACGCATGCTGAAGCCTGCGGCTGCATTTTAATTATGCCAGGATGTCCGTGGCGGCAAAATCCTTACCGGACAGCACTGGGGAGTCAAACGTTCGGAAATAATCATGGCCGCAATCCCCCAGTTTTCTCACCGCAACAAGCTGCAGGCCGCCTTCTTTCTGGTCCTGGCGGTTGCCGCGCTAATCGGCCTCCTGGAGATGTCCGGCGTCTTCAGCCCCTATCGTCTCAAAACCCTGGATATGCTTTTCCGCGGGGTGCCTTTGTCCCCAGCCAGCCCGGAGGTGGTGGTGGTGGCCGTGGACCAGCCGGACCTGGACTTCTTTAAAGCCCAGGGCGTCACCTGGCCCTGGCCCCGGCAGGTTTACGCCCCCATCATCGAATTCTGCCGCCGGGCCGGGGCCCGGGCGGTGATTTTTGACATCCTGTTCACCGAGGCCTCCTCTTACGGCCCTGAGGACGACGCCCGCCTGGCCCAGGCGGTAAAAGAATCGGGCCTGGTGGTTTTGCCCTTTTTCACTTCCCGGGACCGGAAACCGCCCAATCCCTCGGAGGGGGACCTGCTCCAAAAGGTGGGCCACTCGCTCTCCGGCCTTAATCCTGAGGTTTTTCCCCATTACCGCTCCCTAATTACTCCCGTACCGCCCCTGCTGGCCGCGGCCGCCACCCTGGGCAACGTTGAGTGCCGCCCGGATGCGGACGGCATTTACCGCCGGGTTCCCCTGGTGGTGCCCTATAAAGACCTCTGGCTTCCCTTTCTGAGCTTCGCGGCTTTCCATCACTTTCAGCAGCCCGGGGCCCTGAGCTTTGAATCCGGGGCCTTGGTTTTGAGCCAGACCCGCCTGCCTCTGGATTCCCAGGGGCAGTTTTTCCTGAAATTCCGCGGCCCTACTCGCAGCCATCGGCGTTTTGCCGCGGCCAACGTCATCAAGTCCGAGGCCCAGGTCCGCCACGGGCTGGCCCCGGTCTATCCCCTGGCGGATTTTGCCGGTAAGTGGGTGCTGGTGGGCCTCACCGCCCCCGGCCTCCTGGATCTGAAAGCCTCCCCCGTGGGCGCGGTCTATCCCGGAGTTGAGGTGCATGCCACCCTGTTGGACAACCTGCTGCAGGGGGACTTTCTCCGCCAAGCCCCCGCTGCCGCTCTGTGGGCCTGGGCCGCGGTTTTGGCCGCCGCGGCCGTCCTGGGCGTGCTGTTCTTCCCCCATCTGGGCTTCACCTTGGCAGCCCTAGCGGTGCTGGTCGGCCTCCACCTGGGCCTGTCCATCCTGGCCTTCCGCCTGAGCTGGTGGGCCGATCCGGTGCTCCCCGGCGCCGCCCTGGCCCTGAGCTTCGGCCTGGCCGCGGCCTACAGCTACGCCACCGAGGGCCGCCAAAAGCGTTTCATCCGGGGCATGTTCGGACAATACATGTCCGAGACCGTCATCAACCACCTGCTGCAGCACCCGGAAAAACTCAAGCTGGGGGGCGAACGCCGCCGGGTCACCCTGTTTTTCTCCGACCTGGCCGGGTTCACCACCCTGTCCGAACGCCTGCCCCCGGAAACCGTGGTAGGCCTGCTCAACGACTACCTCTCCCGCATGACCGAGATCATCCTGCAAGAGGAAGGCACGGTGGATAAGTTCGAAGGCGACGCCATCATGGCCTTCTGGGGCGCGCCCCTGGACCAGGAGGACCAGGCGGTGCGGGCCTGCCAGGCCGCCCTGAGCCAGACCGCGGCCCTCCGGGAACTTAATCGGGAGTTTGCCCACCAGGGCCTCCCGGAACTCAAACTGCGCATCGGGATTCACACCGGCGAGGCCATCGTGGGCAACCTGGGTTCCCAAAAGCGCTTTGATTACACGGTCATCGGCGACACCGTGAACCTGGCCTCGCGCCTGGAGGGACTGAACAAGTTTTACGCCACCGCCATTATGGCCAGCGAGGTCGCGGTGGCGGATTGCGGGGGAGAGATAGAATTCCGGGAGCTGGACCTGGTGGCGGTGAAGGGCCGGGAAGCCCCGGTCCGGGTGTTCGAGGTGCTGGCCCCCAAAGGAAAGCTCACTCCGGCTCAGGCCGCAGTGCGGGAGGACTTTATCCCCGGTCTGGAGCTTTACCGCCGGGGCCGGTTCGAGGCGGCGGCGGCGCGCTTTACCCATGCCTTGAGCCACTTCCCCGAGGACGGACCCGCCCAGGTGTTTTTAAACCGCTGCCGGGAGTTCCAGGCCGCTCCGCCCCCGCCGGACTGGGACACCGTCTTCCGCCCCGACGCCAAGTAGGGGCGAACCTTGTGTTCGCCATGGGGAGGAAACTTGTAGGTTAAACTCGTTGAGAGGGACCCCCAAAAACCATTTTGGGACTGCGGTGGCCAAGGTTATCGCATAATTTCGGCATGTAATCAAATCATAGCTATGCCGACAGGCAAAGCATTTGCTCGCCCGATAGAGAACCGCCGCGTAACTGCCGCAATTCCGGATAATGATAACTTTGCCTGTGGCCGATTAATACCAAGCTGCCGTCAAAGAGGTAATATTTAATTGTCATTCTGAACGGAGCGAAGCGGAGTGAAGAATCTAGATTCTTCGCTACGCTCAGAATGACAATGTTACTTCTTTGAACGCAAATTGGTATAATAATTCGCAGCCTGTTGCCACCTTCTCCTGCAAAAAGGATGGGTTATGGAAATCCCGGCAGCGCCACTGCCCCACCAACGGTTGGACAGCCTGGACCTGCTCCGGGGGCTGGCCATGGTGGTCATGGCCATCGACCATGCCCGGGATTTCTTTTCCAACGCTAATTTCCTGTTTGATCCCACGGACCTCACCCACTCCACCGTGGGTTTCTTCCTCACCCGCTGGATCACCAACTTTTGCGCCCCGGTGTTTATGTTTCTCTGCGGCACCGGGGTGTTTCTCTCCGTGTCCCATGGCAAGCCTTTAAGGGAGGTGCAAAAGACCCTGGTAATTCGGGGGTTATGGCTGATTTTTCTCGAATTTACGCTTATCCGCTTCGGCTGGTATTTCAATCTTGACTATCACTTCGTGAAGCTGGGGGTCATCTGGGCCATCGGCTGGTCCATGATCGCCCTGGCAGGTCTGTTGTATCTGCCGCGGTGGCTGGTAACTACCGCCGGCTGCGTCATCATGGGGCTGCACAATCTCCTAGACGGCATTAATCCTGAAAGTTTGGGGTCTTTGGGGTGGTTGTGGAATATCCTCCATGTTCCCGGCCGGCTGACGCCCTATCCCGGATGGCATTTCCAGGTGAAATACCCCCTGATCCCCTGGATCGGAGTGATGGCCGCGGGCTACGGGTTCGGGGCCTGCCTGCTCTGGGACGCGGGAAAACGGAGAAAGTTTCTGATTTATCTTGGATTGGGTCTTACCGTAGCCTTTTTCCTTTTGCGACTGGCGAATTTCTACGGTGACCCCCACACCTGGACCTTTCAGAAAAATGCCTTATTTACTTGCTTTTCCTTCCTGGACTGCGCCAAGTATCCCCCGTCCCTCCTTTACCTGCTCATTGCCCTGGGACCGGCTTTCCTGGCCCTGGCCTGGTTCGAGAGCCTATCGGGACCGCTGGTCCAGTCCCTGGTGATCTTCGGCCGGGTGCCCTTTATCTATTATGTGCTACACCTGCCCCTGTTGCACGGCATGGCGGTGGCGGTGGCCTTGGTGCGTTATGGGGAAGCGCCCTGGCTGTTTGCCAATCCGCCGTGGCAGATCTGGCCCATTGACTATACCTATGACCTGGTAGCTACGTATCTGGCGTGGGGAGCCGCGGTGGTCCTGCTCTTTCCGGTCTGCTGGTGGTTCGCGGACCTCAAGGCCCGGCACCGGGATTGGTGGTGGCTGTATTATCTCTAGATTAAAGGTTAGACCTTTATTTTGAAAAGTTTTCGGTTTTCCGAAAAAGCCCGGCAGGGAGCAGCTCTCCATGCAGGCAAACGTGTCAGGTACTGCTATGATTAGGTACTTATCACAGAGCTAAAAGCTGTTATATCATCATCATATCAGCATATTTTTTAAGATTTTATGAGTCGACATGCTTTTTCGCTTCCTTTCTGACCTCGTTTTGGTAATCCATCTAGCGTTTATTCTTTTTGCAATTTTAGGGGTATTTCTGGTCCTCAAGTGGAGGGTTTTGGCGTGGATACATGTGCCTGCCTTCCTATGGGCTGCCCTCATTGAATTTGCCGGTTGGGTATGCCCACTCACTCCGCTGGAGAACTGGCTTCGAGAGAAAGGTGGCGGCCTGTCTTACCGAACCACCTTCATGGAACACTATATCCTTCCTCTCTTATACCCTTCAATCCTCACCCGGAACTTGCAGATCTTCTTGGGCTTCTTGGTGCTGAGTATTAATCTGGGACTTTACGGGTGGATCATATGGCGAACTGAAAAAAAGTGAGAGATTTAAGCACTATCACTGACCTTGCGCCATTCCCCTGAACCATGAAAAACCATCCGCGCCCTCCATTGCCCGCCGGCTGTCCCACCCATGCTGGCCCCCCCTTGTCCCCCTGATAACCTTCCGCCGAGATAATTTCTCATCCGGATTCGGAGTGCCCCTAATGACCGAAAGCCTGCCGTCTGCGACTATCCTTCTCCCTCGGAAAACCGAAAAACGAAAACATGAAATCGTTCCGCAACTTGAGCGGTATTTTGGCGGAAATGTCCCGAAAGTAAAAGGAATGCCCTCGAGACAGACGCGGTCCGAAAACGGCACGGAAGCGGCGCAGAAGCCGCAATTCTTCCTGAGAATGCTGCCGGGTAAACAAAAATTTGATATACTGGCAAAAAAATAGATACATTCATTAAACCCAACTTGGTGACTTAATGAAAATGCCGTTTCGGTTCTTCAAGTCGGTCCGGGGATCGGCTCTTTTGCTGCTGTTCGCGTTCGTAGTCCTGGGCCTGCCCGTTCTGGCCCAGGTTCCCAGGGTCTTTAAAGTCGCCCAACCTGCCAAGGTCTATCCGGAGCCCGACCAGGACAGCCGGTCCCTGGGGCTGGCCCCCCCGGGAGCTGAAATAACCGTGCTCAAGCAGGTGGGAGACTGGTACAAGGTAAAGGTGGCGGGACTAACCGGCTGGCTGCCCCGGGGAATCTTGCGGGCTTCCCTCGCCGACGGCTCTCCCAGCCTGCTGCACGGCGCCCCGGTTCAGGAAGGGGGCAGCGAGGACGTGCTCATGGGGGTTTATGGCAAGAAAACCGGGCCGCCGGGGGAGGAGAGAGACCGCCAGATAGCCATGGCCGAAAAATTTAAAGAGACTGAAACACACAGTAAGGCGAAGAGAGGCCCCGAACCCCCTCAGGCTGAAGCATCCCGGCCTCCCGTGGCGCGGCCCCCGGTTCCAGACCTGGAGAAGGCCCTCAAGCGCCAGCAGGCTCTTTATCCGGACCCCGACGAGGCCGCCTGTCCCCTGGCCCAGGTGCCGGCCGGCGTCAAAGTGCGCATACTCAAACAGGTGGGAGAGTGGTGCAAGGTCAAATACCTGGAAAAGACCGGCTGGCTTCCGGCCCAGGCCTTGAAAGAGTAGGCGAAAAGGGGAAAAGGTTAAAAGGGGAAGAGGTGCAACCCACCATCGTTCGTAACTATAGGTTAGTATTTGGCGCCTTTCCATTTTTTAGGTAAACTCTATGTGAATCTGTGAAATCTGTGGATTACAAAAGGAGGTTTGCGTGATCCGGGCATCTTTTCTCAAGAAATCAACATGGCTGGCCGTAGCCTTGGCCGCCTTGCTGCTTGCCGCCGGACCGGGGTGGGCCGAGACTTTGAAGGTGTCCCAGCCCAACCAGCAGCTTTATCCGGACCCGGACTTTTCCAGCACTCCCCTGGCGCCGGTGCCGGTGGGCGCGGAGGTCACCGTGCAACGCCAGGCCGGGGACTGGTACAAGGTGGACTTTCAGGGCAAGATCGGCTGGATCCACCGCCTGGCCTTCCCCCAGGCCAAGGCCCCCTCCAGGTTCAGCCTTCCCAGCCTGCTCACGGGCGGAGCGGTGAAAGAGACCACCAGCGATGAAGTGGCCCTGGCCGGCAAGGGCTTCACCCCGGAAGTGGAGGCGGGCTACCGCCAGAAGCATCCCGAGGCTAATTTCGCCATGGTGGACAAGGTGGAGAGCTTCAAAGTGGATGAAGCCCAGCTGAAAACCTTTATCCAGGAAGGAGGGCTGAAGCCATGAAACGCGGTAATCAATGGGTAGTGGCCGCGCTTCTGACCGCCCTGGCCCTGACGGCCGGCGGCTGCGCCACCGGTATGGAGCTGATCCCGGTAGCCACCATTGCCGCCAAGGGAGTAACCAAAGCAGCCGCGGCCTCCCGTCCCATCAGCGATTCCGAAGAATATTACGTGGGCCGGGCGGTGGGGGCCCGCATCCTGGCCCAGCAGTCCCTGCGGCAGGACCCGGAGCTGACCCGGTACGTCAACGAGGTGGGCCAGGCGGTGGCCCGCAAGTCCGCCCGCCCCCAGACCTTCCGGGGCTATCATTTCGCGGTGCTGGAGACCTCGGAGACCAACGCCTTAGCCTGTCCCGGGGGCTTGATCTTCATTACTCGGGGTCTTCTCCAGACTTGTGAGACGGAAGACGAGCTGGCCGCGGTCCTGGCCCACGAAGTGGCCCACGTGGCCAACAAGGACGGCATCAACTCCATCAGCCAGGCCCGGTGGACGGAAGTGCTCACCGCCATGGGCACCGAGGCGGCCAAACAGTACGGCGGAGTGGCGGGCAGCCTGGTTTCCTTGTTTGAAGGCTCCATTGACGACGTTTTCAAAACCATCGTGGTCAACGGCTATAGCCGCACCGCCGAAGAAGCCGCGGACGCCGCCGCAGTCCAGACCTTGAAGCAGGCCGGCTACGATCCCGGGGCGGTGGCTTCCCTGCTGGACAAGATGATGGCCAAGGAAAAAGGCGCCTCCGGCGGCATGTTCAAGACCCATCCCCCCACCGGCGAGCGCCTGTCCAAGGTTAAAGCCCTGGTGGGAGAAGCCCCGGCTGCCGGCAAGGAAGTGGCCGCCCGCACAAGTCGCTTCAAGAAAATAAAGATTTAAGAGGTCAGTCCCTCATGAGCCGTAGGCTCACCCGTAAATGATGAAAAGATATTTTTGGGGGGAGGGCCGGGAGCAACGCTCCCTGCCCTCCCCCCAAG